>JAEEGK010008661.1_pt1 | contig 23935 bp, 14 predicted proteins | sample 8958771 | NCBI WGS metagenome assembly JAEEGK01 (sample SAMN16246547, study PRJNA631951) | gut metagenome | biome: gut microbiome; feature: rumen; material: SC-attached | host: Bos | place: Iran: Karaj | collected 2018-10
TAGAGATAACCCTCGGCCGGCTCTACCAGATTCTGCTCCTGTCCGTTGTACGTGACTGTTTCTATGGCCCTGAGGCTGTCTGCGGCAAACTTGATGAGCTTTTTCATCTGGAGCTCACGGGTGTAGAATTCGCCTTCCTTGAGGCCGACGTTCGTCCCCAGTTCGTTGAATACGTGCTTGAGCTTGTAGGTGAAGCCGTCCTCGGAGCCCCTTGCCATGATGGTGATGGTGTCCTTTTTCTCAAACTGAGGCAGGGCGACGTAGAGCTGGTCGGTAGCCTGGGCAGGCTTGACGGTGGCAAGGAGGGTTTCGCCCTTGTAGATGGTGAGGCTGTCGGTCTTGACGGCCAGGGGCGTAGCCTTGCGGTTTTTGAGGGCAAGCTTCACGATGGCCTGTCTGCGGGTGAACGCGGCAGCGGTGGTTTGGATGCTGGCAGGGTTTTCCTCCGGCTTCACGACGGTTACGGTAATGATGGCCGTGGCGTAGTCGGAGCACTTGTCAATGCTGGTCTGGGCACCGGTGAGGGTGCCGTCCTGGATGCTGTAGTTGTCCTTAATGCCGAATTCCAGGAGAAGCTTGTCTCCCTGGTTTACGTTACCGAAGAGCTTATCGGAAGCCAGCTTGGTGCTGCTGCCTGCGGTCTGGGCATAGAGCATGCCCTTGATGGGCTCTCCGGTCGTGAGGTTGTAAACGCTCACGGAGTCCCCGACTTCCCAGGTGACGGTCAAAGTGCCGTCACCTGGATCGGCCAGGGCTTTGGTGGCGAAACCGGCATTCACGCTCAGGGTGAAATACTTTTCGCCCACCGGGCTCTTCTCGATGCTGACGGAATTCTTGGAGCACCCCGCTAGTGCCGCACCTGCAATGAGCAGGATTCCCGCCATGCGAAGAACGAAGTTTGAAGTTTTCATAGTTTAGTTATGTGTTATTAATTATTAGTCGTTTAAGTTTCTGTTGCGAAGATAAATCATTCCTGTTGAAATTTTACTATGTTTGACATACAAAAACGGTCCGTCGGACTAAATTTTAACCCATAAGCTGCTAGTGGATAGGTGATTCGGATGTTTCAAAATGGTAAAAAATCCGTTGCTGGAACGCCTGCGTAAACAGAAAGGCACGTCAAAATGAAACAAAAATCACCGGCTGGCAAAATTCTCGAATTATTGCTATTTTTGACCCCGGAATCCCAATATGGGCACGGAACGCACGTACATAGCTATCGACCTGAAGAGTTTCTATGCATCGGCCGAATGTGTGGCGAGGGGGCTGGATCCTCTCACCACCCACCTCGTCGTGGCCGACGCCTCCCGCACCGACAAGACCATCTGCCTGGCGGTGTCGCCATCCCTGAAGGCCTATGGCATCCCCGGCCGCGCCCGCCTGTTCGAAGTGAACCAGAAGCTGAAGGGGACCAACGTGCAGTTCATCATCGCCCCGCCGCGGATGAGCTATTATATAGAGGTGAGCAGCAAGATCTACAGCATCTACCTCCGCTTCATCGCCCCCGAGGACATCCACGTCTATTCCATCGACGAAGTCTTCATCGACGCCGCCGAGTACCTGCGCCTGTACAATACGACCGCCCACGACCTGGCCATGCGCCTCGTGCGGGAGGTGCTCAAGGAGACGGGCATCACCGCGACGGCGGGCATCGGCCCGAATCTCTATCTCTGCAAGGTCGCGATGGACGTCGAGGCCAAGCACAGGGAGGCCGATAAGGACGGCGTGCGCATCGCCGAGCTCGACGAGCTGAGCTACCGCCGCAAGTACTGGACCCATCGGCCCATGACCGACTTCTGGCGCATCGGCAAGGGCACCGTCGCGCGGCTGGAGCGGATGTACCTCTATACGCTGGGCGACGTCGCCCGCCGCTCCCTCACCGACGAGGAGTCCCTCTACCGCGAGTTCGGCGTCAACGCGGAGCTCCTCATCGACCACGCCTGGGGCTGGGAGCCCTGCACCATGGCCGACATCAAAGGCTATCGGCCCAGCGCCAGCAGCCTCTCCAGCGGGCAGGTGCTCACGCGCCCGTACAAGGCCGATGAAGCCGCGCTCATCGTCCGCGAGATGACCGACCTCCTCACGCTGGACCTGGTGGAGAAGCATTTGGTGACCGACCAGCTGGTGCTGCACATCGGCTATGACAACAAGGTCGCGAAGGGTTTCCGCGGGCCGGTCGTCGCCGACTGGTACGGCCGTCCCACCCCGAAACCGGCCCACGGCAGCGTCAATCTCCCGGGCGCGACCTCTTCCACGACCCTCATCATGCGCGCGGCGATGGAGCTCTTCCACCGCATCATCGACCCTTCGCTGCAGGTGAGGCGCATCTACGTCGTCGCCGCCCGCGTCTATCCGGAGGAACGGGCCGATGGCATCCAGCTCGGCCTCTTCGACGAGGCGCCCGTGGACCTGGAGAAGGAGCGCCGCCAGCAGGAGGTGATCCTGGAGATCCGGCGCAAGTTCGGGAAGAACGCCATCCTCAAGGGCATGAACTTTGAGGAAGGAGCCACGACACGCGAAAGAAACAACCAGATTGGAGGACACAAGGCATGAAAGGACCTTACGACGATATCATCGAACTGCCGCACCCCGTATCGAAGCGGCACAGGCCGATGAGCCTGCAGGACCGCGCCGCCCAGTTCGCGCCTTTCGCGGCCCTGAAGGGCTTCGACGACGAAATCGACCGTACCTGCGAGGAGAAAATGGCCGATGATTTGTAATAATTTTTATTATCTTTGCACTCCGAAAATGAAAAAACTATTTGTCATACTCTCCCTGCTTGCCGTTTGCGCCTGCTCCCAGGCCCAGGTGAAGCAGTATCGGCCCAAAGTGGTGAAGGAATATCCGCACGACATGGCAGCCTATACCCAGGGCCTGTTCTTCCACGGCGGAAAACTGTACGAGACCACCGGTCAGTACGGCGCCAGCACCATCCGCACCGTCAATCTGGCGACGGGAAAGCCCATCGTGGAGAAGAAACTCAACAGGAAATACTTCGGAGAAGGCTCCGTCATCCTGGGGGAGGACCTGTACATCCTCACCTGGAAGAACAAAGTGGCTTTCCGCTATGACGCCGCCACCCTCACTTTTAAGGAAACGCTCAGCTATCCCCGCGAAGGCTGGGGTCTGACCACCGACGGCAAACAGCTCATCGCCAGCGACGGTACGCCCACCCTTTACTTCCTGGACAAGAAGCTGAACGTGCAGAAGAAGATCACCGTTACCCTGAACGGTCGTCCTCTGCGCAACCTGAACGAACTGGAATGGATCGACGGAAAGATCTGGGCCAATGTGTATATGACGGATATCATCGCCATCATCGACCCGGCTACCGGTAAGGTAGAGGCCACGGTGGACTGCACCGGCCTCCTTCCCGACGAGCTCTACACCAGCGCCACCGACGTCTTAAACGGCATCGCCATCGACGCCACAGGCAAATTATATGTTACCGGCAAAAATTGGCCGAAACTTTATCAAATAGAATTGATTAATAAATAGATTCTTCGCTTCGTTCAGAATGACAAAGGGTCGTCAGAATGACAAAGGGGGGGGATGTTTGTCATCCTGAGGAGTGAAACGACGAAGGATCTAAAGGACATAAAGGGGTATCCGGAAAGTCCGGATTGAGATTACACCCTCATAACTTGATGCGGTTGATACCGCCGTAAGGATAAAATGAAAAAAACACTGCTTCTGGCAGCGCTGTGCGTGCTGCCCCTCTGCGCTCAGGCGCAGGAACAGACCGAGCGTCTGGACTCGGTCATCGTATCGGCCTCCCGTGCCGCTTCTTCCACTCCTGTTACGTTTACTACCGTCGGCAAGGCCCAGCTGGGCGCCGCCGATCCTTCGCACTCGCTGCCCATGGCGCTGAACCTGCTGCCGTCGGTGGTGACCTACAACGAAGGCGGTACCGGTCTGGGCAACTCGGCCATGACCATCCGCGGCTCCAAGGGCTCGCAGATCAACGTCACGCTCAACGGCATCACGCTGAACGACGCCGAGAGCCAGGAGGTCTTCTGGGTGAACATTCCCTCGCTCACTTCGCTGCTGTCCAGCGTGCAGGTACAGCGCGGTCTGGGGACATCGGCCAGCGGTGCCGGTGCCTTCGGCGCCAGCATCAACATGAACACCGCCTTCGTCGGGGCCGACCCTACCGGCGCGTTCGAGCTCAGCGCGGGCTCCTACGGCACGCTCATCGGCTCGGGCGCTTATTCCACCGGCCTGCTGCCCGGTGGATGGTACTTTAACCTGGCGGCCAATGCCAGCCGGACCGACGGCTACATCCGCAACGCCAAGGTGGACGCCCAGTCCGTGTTCGCTGTGCTGGGCTGGCTGCACGGTCCCCGCTCCCTGCGTTTCACCTACCTGATGGGCAACCAGAAGAGCGGTATCACCTGGGACGGTATCGACCTGGAGCAGTTCTACATCGATCCCCGGTACAACGGGGCGGGCGAGTACACGAACGAAAAAGGCGAAGTCTGCTACTATGACAACCAGACGGACAACTATGCCCAGCACCACATCCAGCTGAATTATACCCGCGCATTCGGCTCGCTCCTGTCCTGGTCCAACACATTCAACTATACGCGTGGCGACGGTTACGACGAGTATTACAAGATGAACCGCAAGCTCAAGCGCTTCGGCTGGGCGAAAGATTTCCAGCCGGCGGTGAGCGACATGATCTACCGCAAGAAGATGGACAACGACCTGTTCGTCGTGAATTCCTCCCTGCGCCTGAAGAGCCGCATCCTGGAGATGAACGCCGGCGTGAACGCCAGCTGGTACCGCGGCGGCCACTGGGGAGAGATCGTCTGGGTGAAGGAACTCGATTCCTTCGAGCAGCCTTCCTGGTACGACAATACCGGCCGCAAGCAGGACCTGAGCGCATTCCTGCGTACGGAGTACCATCCCTGGCCCTGGCTCACGGCCTATACGGATTTCCAGTACCGCAGCATCCACTACACGCTGGCGGGTGTGGATGACGACTGGCTGGAGTACGGCGCCGCAGAGGAGGATCGCTTTAACTACGAGCGCACCTGGAACTTCTTCAATCCCCGCGCGGGCCTGACCGCTAATTTCGGCAAGAACAAGATCTACGCTTCCGTTGCCCTCGGCCATCGCGAGCCGGGCAGGGGAGACATCAAGGAGAACATCAAGGGTGACGCCCTGGACATCAAGCCGGAGAGCATGGTGGACGTGGAAGCCGGTTACGAGTTTACCTCCGACAAGTTCGTCGGCTCCCTGAACCTGTACGCCATGGAATACCGGGATATGCTGCTGGAGACCGGCCGCCTGTCCTCTTCCGGTTATGCTATCAAGGAGAACGTCCCTCGCGGCTGGCGCCGGGGTGTTGAACTGGCCCTGGGCTGGCAGCCCGCCAGGTGGCTGCGCCTGGACCATAATTCCACCTTCTCCGTGAACCAGATTGCCGATTATACCTCTTATGTACCTTATGAAGACGAGTCCGGCCGCACCTTCGCGGTGAACTACGGCCGCACCACGATGCTCATGTCGCCGTCGGTGATCTCCATGTTCCAGGTGAGTGTTTCTCCCTGGGAGGAAACGACCTTCTCCTGGAACGGAAAATATGTCGGAAAGCAGTATCTTGACAACACAATGCGGGAGAATCTTGCCGTGCCCGGATACTTTGTCGCGGGACTCTCCGCAGTACGAAATTGTAAGCTAAAATCGGGTATTATTTCGCTTTCGTTATTTGTCAACAATGTTTTCAACAGGCAGTTTTATGCGGCAGGATGGCGCTGGGAGTCGTATAACCCCGATTCTGGCGAAATATCCACAGGTTCAGGCGTTTATCCGCAAGCTCCTTTTAATTTCATTTTAAAGATTGGCTATACTTTTTAAAATATTTTATTTAACTAAAATTAGTTAAAAAAATTTTGCAGTTTAAAATACTTGTTATACCTTTGTGCCAGAAGAACGGGGGAAACTCCATTCTTCTTCCTTCAAAACGCATCTTCTAACCAACTAATTAACCTTCTTCTTAAGGTAAGAATACACTACTAACTAACCAAAAAAACAGGCTCGCAGTGATTGCGAGCCTGTTTTTTGGTATGTAGAGTTCCTGTATAGTTTCCGTAGAGTTATTCCGAGAGCAGTCCGGGCCTTCTTTCGCGCGTGCGTTCGATGGCTTTTTCGTCCTGCCAGGCGCGGATGAGTTTGGGGTTTCCGCTCAGCAGGACATCCGGCACTTTCCAACCGTTGAACTCCGCCGGGCGGGTGTAAACGGGAGGGGAGACCAGGCCGTCCTGGAAGGAATCCGACAGGGCCGAGGTCTCGTCGGTGAGGACGCCGGGAATGAGGCGGATGATGCTGTCGGCCAGAAGGGCGGCGGGAATCTCGCCACCGCTCACCACGAAGTCTCCCACGGAGATCTCGCGCGTGACCAGGTGCTCGCGGATGCGCTCGTCTATACCTTTATAATGGCCGCACAGGAGGATGATGTTCTCTTTCAGGGAAAGTTCGTTGGCGATACCCTGGGTGAGGACCTCTCCGTCGGGGGCCATGTAGATGATCTCGTCGTAGTGGCGTTCTGCCTTCAGGTCGTTGATGCAGTTGAAGACGGGTTCCACCATCATCACCATGCCGGCGTCTCCGCCGTAGGAGTAGTCGTCCACCGTCTGGCGGCTGCCCAGGCCGTATTTGCGCAGGTCGTGCACGTGGATTTCGGCCAGTCCTTTTTTCACGGCGCGGCCGGGGATGGAGTGGCTGAGAGGGCTTTCCAAAAGTTCGGGAACAACGGTGATGATATCGATTCTGAGCATGTTTTCTGATTTGTCTGCAAAAATAGCTTTTTTTCGCGGAATATTCTTATATTTGTGAGTTAATGTTTAACCTAACCTCTATTAACGCATGAGTGAAGAAATTAAGCCTGTGGCCCAGGAAGTGGCTGCAGATGTAGCACAAATCGTAGAACAGGCTGCAGAAGAGACGGTGAATTTCGCCGAAAAGACCCTTGCCGAGCTCACCACCCTGTTCCAGGAATTGAAAGACAGTGAAGACCGCATGAAGCGGTTCAAGGAGGCCGAGGCCATCAAGTCTGCCTTCTATAAAAAGCTTTCCAAGGAGAAAGCCGCTGCCGGCGAAGACGCCGAGGTAGTGGAACCCGATGAAAACACCCCCGCCGAAGACGCCACCGTGCCTATGCAGAGTGGCCCCGTGAGCCCCTTCGCCGCCATCGAGGCCGGCTTCAAGGCGCTGTACATGGAGTACAAGAAAGAGCGGGCCGAGTATAATAAGGAACAGGACGCCCTGCGAGAGGAAAACTTCGCCAAGAAGCAGGCCGTCATCGAGGAGCTCAAGGCCCTCGTGGAGGAACCCGGCGACATGAAGGACGCCTTCCCCAAGTTCCGCGACATCCAGAACCGCTGGCGCGAGATCGGCCCGGTTCCCCAGCAGAATTTCCGCGACGTAAACGATACGTATCAGCTGTATATCACCAAGTTCTACGACCTGGTGGACATCAACCGCGAACTGCGTGACCTGGACTTCAAGAAGAACCTGGAAGCCAAGACCGCCTTCTGCGAGCAGGCCGAAGCCCTCGCCGCAGACGAGGACGTGGTAGAAGCCTTCAAGGAACTGCAGAAACTCCACGAGCAGTGGAAAGACCTCGGCCCCGTGGCCAAGGAGTTCCGCGACGAGATCTGGGAGCGTTTCCGCGCTGCCACTTCCGTCATCAACAAGCGCTACCAGGCCCACTTCGAGGACATGAAGGCCCAGCAGCAGGGTAACCTCGAGGCCAAGCAGGCCCTCTGCGAGCAGGTAGAGGCCATCGCCGAGAAGGAGATCACCTCCTCCTCCCAGTGGAACGCCCTCAGCAAGGAGATCGAAGAGATCCAGGCCAAGTGGCGCACCATCGGCTTCGCCACCCGCAAGGAGAACCAGAAGGTGTACGATCGTTTCCGCGCCGCCTGCGACAAGTTCTTCGAGCGCAAGAGAGCCAGCTTCTCCGAGTTCAAGGACAGCATGAACGAGAACCTCGCCAAGAAGATGGCCATCATCGAAGAGGCCGAGGCCCTGAAGGACAGCACCGACTGGAAGGCAACCAGCGACCGTCTCATCGAACTGCAGAAGCAGTGGAAGGAGATCGGCGCCGTTCCCCGCAAGAAGAGCGAGCAGATCTGGAAGCGTTTCCGCGCCGCCTGCGACACCTTCTTCACCGCCCGTGACAACCGCCCGGACGGCCAGGGCAGCCTGAGCGCCAACCTCGCCGCCAAGAAGGCCCTCATCGAGGAAATCAAGGCCTACGAGCCCGCCGCCGACAAGGACGCCGAGGCCCAGAAGGCATTTGCCGAGAAGTGGAATTCCATCGGCTTCGTTCCCTTCAAGGAGAAGGACAACATCCAGGCCGCCTACAAGGAAGCCATGGCTTCCAAGTTCCCCGGCTTCGGCAGCCGCGGTCCCCGCAGGAACGAGCGTGGCAACGGCGGCCGTGAGCGTCGCCCGATGAGCGAGGTGGATCGCCTGAAGGAGCAGTTCAACGCCCTGCAGTCGGAGATCCAGACCTACGAGAACAACATCGGCTTCTTCGGCCTGTCCAAGGGCGCCGAGAAGCTCAAGGCCCAGATGCAGGAACGCATCGACGCCGCCAAGGCCAAACTGGAAGAGTTGAAGGCACAGATCCGTGCCAAGGAAGTAGAGGAGACACAGGAGTAAAATATGGATAAAAAATCAATAACAGGCTTTGTACTGATCTTCCTCATCATGATGGGGTTCTTCTTCTATCAGAGCCGTGAAGCACAGAAAAACTTAAAGATTCAGGCCCAGCGTGATTCCATCGCCGCCGCAGAGGCATACGCCCAGTGGCAGCAGGACAGCATCTGGAGGGCCAACAACCCGGAGGCCGCCGTTGCGCTGGAGGCCGCTCCCGTAGAGCAGGCCGCCGCTCCGGTTTATTCGGATTCCCTGCTGAACGCCGCCGCATCGGCCGAGGCTCAGCTGGTAACCCTTTCCAATGACAAACTCGAGGTGACGTTCACCACCCGCGGCGGTCAGCCGTACAGCGTGATGGTGAAGGATTACCTCACTTACAGTAAGGAGCCCCTCTATCTGCTCCAGCCCGGCAAGAGCGAGTTGGGTTACGTGGTGTATGCCCCTACGGCCGTAGATACCCGTAAGTTCAACTTCCAGGTGGCCGAAACCACCGACTCCACCGTGGTCATGCGCCTGCCCTTCTCCCAGGGCGGCTACATCGAGCAGAAGTACACCCTCGTAAAGGATTCCTACTCCGTGAACGAGACCGTGTCCTTCGTGGGCATGGGTAACCTCATTCCCCGCAACGTGGGCAGCATCGACGTGGATTTCGACGCCGTGATCCCCCGTATGGAGAAGGGCCAGAAGAACGAGTCCCAGTATTCCCGCCTGAACTACTATTTCCCGGACGACAGCAAGCCGGGCAATATCGGCAACGGCCGCAAGGGTGACAAGCGCTTCAACAACAACATCGAGTGGTTCGCCTTCCAGCAGCAGTTCTTCAGCGCCATCATGCGCGCTCCCGGCAACTTCAGCTACGGCGAGTTCAAGGTGGACTTCATGCCGAAAGGCGCCGAGGACCTCATGCACTGCCAGGCCGCCATGCGGGCCGATATCACCCCGGGCGCCGCGCGCATCGACGTTCCCTTCGAGTTCTACTTCGGCCCTAACAGCTACCGCGGTCTCAAGGCCTACGGCCACGCCTACGAGAAGGTGATTCCGCTGGGTGGTAAGATCATCGGCCTGTTCACCAAGTATATCATCATCCCTCTGTTTGACTGGCTGCACAAGGGTATCGCCAACTTCGGCCTCATCATCCTCCTGATGACCATTGCCATCAAGATCGTGGTGCTGCCTTTCGCTTACAAGAGCTACTCTTCCAGCGCCAAGATGGCCGCCCTGAAGCCTTTCATGGAGAAGATCAACGAGAAGTATCCCAAGCAGGAGGATGCCATGAAGAAGCAGCAGGAGACGATGGCCCTGTACAAGAAGGCGGGCGTTTCGCCCATGGGAGGCTGTCTCCCGATGCTCCTGCAGCTGCCTATCCTGTGGGCTATGTTCCGCTTCTTCCCGGCTTCCATCGAGCTGCGCCAGCAGCCTTTCCTCTGGGCCGAGGACCTGAGCGCCTATGACGACATCATCCACTGGGGCACCAGCGTGCTGGGCATGGACCACATCTCCCTGTTCGCCCTGCTGATGGCTGTCTCCATGTTCTTCTACTCGAAGATCTCCATGCAGGGACAGACGGCCGCCAACGACCCCAACGCCAAGATGATGCAGAGCATGAGCCTGTACATCATGCCGGTGATGATGTTCTTCATCTGTAACAACCTGTCTTCGGGTCTTAGCTACTACTATCTCCTGTCCAATATCATCACCTTCGCCGAGACTTACGTCATCCGCAAGTGGTGCGTGAATCCGGAGGAGATCGTGGCCAAGGTCAAAGCCGCCGAGAACAAGCCCGCTCCCAAGAGCAAGTGGCAGCAGCGCCTGGAAGAAGCCCAGAAGATGCAGCGCGAGATGCAGAAAAACCAGAAGAAGCATTAGCCTATCCGTCATGCCCGACCTGATCGGGCATCTCTAAAATGATAAAGGAGAATATAACTAATATCCAAAAGAAACTGCCATCAGGTGTACAACTGGTGGCAGTTTCCAAATTTCACCCTGTGGAACGCCTGATGGAGGCCTACGAGGCCGGTCAGCGTGTCTTCGGGGAAACCCGTCCGCAGGAGCTGGCCGCCAAGGTTCCGCAGATGCCCGCGGACGTCCAGTGGCATTTCATCGGCCACTTACAGACCAACAAACTCAAGTTGGTCTTACCTTACGTCTCCCTGGTCCAGTCTGTCGATTCCTTCCATCTCCTGGAATCCATCTCCACCTGGGCCACAGCCAACAATAAAGTCATAGACGTTCTTTTAGAACTTCACTTAGGAGCAGAAGAAACCAAACAGGGTTTCACAGAAGAAGAAATCTTATCTCTTATTGAGCGCAGCGTGGCATCAGTCCGCATCCGCGGACTGATGGGCATGGCTACGAACACCGACGACATGTCGGTGGTAGAGAAGGACTTTGAGAGGATTGAGAGGTTGTATAATAAAATCAAAGCCCTCGGGGTGGAGGGCTTCGATCAGTTGTCTATCGGTATGTCGGGGGACTGGCCGCTGGCCGTGAAGCATGGGGCTACCATGGTTCGTATCGGCACGGATATCTTCGGGCCCCGCGAATACTAATTCATCTTTTCCAGACGCGTCTCGCAGAAGGCTTTTACGTCGTCCCACTTGTAGTAGGGACCGGCTATGGCGTTGAGGGCGGGGAGAGCCGTTTCGCGCTCGTTCACCAGGAACTTCACCAGGACGGGTTCATCGGCTTTCTTGCTGCGGTAGAAGATCATCTGCAGGTTCGCCGCGAAGGGGCAGTTCCAGGAGGCCATCCAGCGGGCGGCGGCCTCGTCGATCGTCAGGCGGTCGCCGATGCCTTCCAGTCCCAGGTAGCTGCATAAGCCCAGGTAGGGCCAGTCGTGGCCGAAGCACAGGTCGGCGGCGTTGTTGCGCTTGCCGGCGATCACGTCATCGGCCTGGGAGACGAGGACATCCACCAGGTCCTTGGCGATGGGCATGCGCAGGTCGCCGTTCAGCTCCGAGTTGCACTGGTTCAGGTAGGCGCTCAGGAAGTTGGACTCGTGGTACTGGTACACGGCGTCGAAGGGCAGGTAGCGGAAGAGGTTGTCGTTGATGTCGTTGGCCTCGGCGATCTTGGCGACGGCATAGACGCAGTACTGGAACATGTCCAGGTTCTTCACGTAGGGCTTGGCGGCTTCGGGATCCTGGAAGAGGTTCTTCAGGGTGGTCACCGTGTCGGTTACGTGCGGGGCGAAGCCGCGGGTGCCGTAACGCTCGGCCATGGCGGCGCGGGTGCGCTTGGAGATGGTGTCACTGTCGGCCTTGGAGATGTACGCCATGAACTTCTCGCCGGTGTCCAGGTCCATGTCCAGTTCAGGCATGAGGGTCTGGAGGCGGGAGGTGAAGCCGTTCATGCTGATCAGGCAGCGGGGGCTCGTGCTGGAGACGGCGCGGATGTGCTTGCTGCCCTTCTTGAATACTTCCGGGAAGCGCTCGTACATGCGCTGGGCCAGCTGTGCGTGCTCGCGGACGCCGCGGGGCGTCAGGCGGCCGTCCATGCCGTCGTACTTCTCCAGGACGTAGGCGGCCTCCCTGAGGAGGGAGTCACCGGCCGATGTCAGCTGCACGCCGGCGTCCTTGGCGGCCTGCAGGGTCTTGACTACGTTGCCATAGGTCATCTTGCCGCCCCAGTCGCTGCGGGAGCCGTGCCGGCCGTAATGGCTGATGTAGAAGGCCTGGTATCCCTTGGGCGCCTTGGTGTCCTTGACGGGCAGGAACTCGTAGGAATGCGTGTTGAATGCGGCCCGCTGGGGGAATTCCTTCAGGAACTTCACCATTTCCGGGCTCTGTGCCTGCTGGGCGGCCATGCCGGTGGCCCAGAGACTGAGGAGTAGCAGAATGATCGTTTTTTTCATGAATGTTCGTTTTAAAGGGCCGGCACTGGCAGCCGGCCCTACCTAACATAATAACTAACCATTAGGATTTCCAACCAGGGTTCTGGGTTAAACCATCAGACTCCTTGTTGAGGTCAATGTATGTCTGGGGGATCGGCCAGAGATCCCATTCGATTTCGCCGGTGAATTCGGCCCAGCGGCGTACCTGCCAGCCCTCTTCCGCGGTGGAACGGGCCGAGTACATGCCGTAGTCGTAGATACGGTGTTTCCACTCGGCGGGTTTCATGCGAAGGAACGTGGCCCAGCGGAACTCTTCGTAGAGGAGCTCACGGGCGCGCTCGTCCAGGATGGTGTCCATATCGACGGTGGCGAAAGGCTTGGCCTGGGCGCGGTTGCGGACGATGTTCAGGGCGTTGGCTGCACCGGTGGGATCACCGCCGCGGAGCTTGGCCTCGGCCAGGAGCAGGGCGGCTTCGGCGCTGCGGGCGCCATACTGGTGACGGTAGTAGTACACGTAAGGACCGGCCGAAGTAGGCTGCTGCATGTCGTAGTCCCAGGCGTCGAAGGGCGTTTCCTTGTAGAAGATGGGGAAGTACGTAGTAGCCTTGTTGGGGTCGGTGTTGTCCGTCTCTTCCCAGCCGCACTTCTGCTCGTAGAGGGAGTGCTTCTCATCCGTGCAGATGTAACGGGTTCTCACGGTGATGTCCTCTACGTAACGCATGTCGTAGGGGGTGTTGTTGTTGGCAGCGCCTTCCCAGTTGTAGTAGCAGGCCCAGTTGGTGGGGCAGTACTGGCCCCAGCCGGTACCGCCGTTGATGGCGGGATAGGTCTGGCCGCCGTACTTGGCGGAAACGGTCACCCAGGGACCGGCGCCGGCCGTAGCCTCGAAGTAGGTGCTGTTCCACTTGCGGCTCTTCAGGGAAGGGGAGAGGCCGTAGTTGTTGAAGCGGCGGCCGCCGTACTGGGAATAGGCCGCATAGTTGGGGGCCGATTCCATCACCCACACGGCCTCGGTGTTCTCCGTGCGGATAACGTTGGCCGATACGAAGAGGTCGGTGTAAACGGTACCGTCCAGGTCCTCGTTCGGAATGCCGAAGTTCTCACCGGTGGCACCGGGGAGACGGACGCCGAAGCGGGACTGCATCAGCGGACGGGCGGTGAGCACTTCCTGGGCGTACTGGGCGGCCTTGTTGAAGTCCTCGGTCTTGTCACCGTCGGCCACGCCCTTTCCGAGATAGGCCTCGGAGAGGTAGAAGGCGGCGGCCCACTTGCTGGCGCGGCCGCTCTCGCTCTGCTCGAGCTGGGCGGGGAGCTTGTTATAGGCTTCCTTGAGGTCGTCGATGGCGGCCTGGTAGGTGTCCACGCGACTGGCGCGGTTGTAGCCGAAGTTCGGCACTTCGGAGTATTCCAGCACGAGCGGAACGCCGCCGAAGAGCTCGGCCAGGCGGAGGTAGCTCACGCCGCGCAGGAACTTGGCCTCGGCGGCTACGCGCGCCTTCTTGGCGTCGCTGTCCCATTTGACGTTGTCCATCTGGCTGAGGGCCAGGTTGGAGTAGGAGATGATCTTGTAGAAAGCGTCCCAGAAGCCCTTCGGCGTGCTGGCATCGGCGGCCCAGGCACCCTTGATGTTACTCATGTGCATGGCGGCGCCCAGCTGATACTTTCCGTCGAAGATGTCGGTACCGGCGGTCTTCAGGAAGCGGTTACCCATACCGGACCCGTTCGGGAAGTACAGGTCGCTCATGTCATAGTAACCGGTGAAAATGGTATTCAGAACCTGGTCGCTGGTCTCGAAGGCGTTGAGGGTGGTCACGCGGTCCCTTACATCCTCTGTGAGGAACTCATTGTCACTCATGCATCCGGTGGCGACGGCGGCAACGAGGGCCCAGGCTATAATGATATTCTTTTTCATTGTCTTCAGTATTAAGGATTAGAAGGTCACGTTTACGCCGAAGGTGAAGGCGCGGGGCATACCCACGGTGTAGCCGTAGCGCATTTCAGGATCGGCCATTCTCCACTTGGGGGCGATGTAGAAGAGGTTTCTTCCGGACAGGGTGAGCTTGGCGTTGGCCAGGCCGACCTTCTTGGCCAGGGACTTCAGGCTGTAGGACAGGGAGAGGTCCTGGAGACGGATGTAACCGTAGGGGTTGTACACCGCGTACTTGCTCTCGTTGTAGGAGGCGTGGGGGCAGTCGGTGTCGGTACGGTCTGCATAGTAGAAGGGGATGTTCAGGGCGTTACCCTCGGTGGTGCTGAAGGTGCGGTAGGCGAAGGTGTTGTCACGCAGGCCATAACCGTTGCCGCTGAACACGCCCAGGAAGAGCATATAGAGCTGGAAGTTCTTGTACTTGAAGGTGTTGGCCCAGGAGAGGCGGAAGCTCTCGTCGGTGTTGCCGATAATGCGCTTGTCGCTGGGGCCGGGGTTGTCGGTGAGGCCGCCGTTGGCGTCATAGAAGATGGCTTCACCGGGCTTGGCGATGCTGCCGTCCTTGTCGATGCCGGCCACCTCGTAGGTGTAGATGACGTTGATCGGGTAACCCAGGAACAGGCCGTTGGCGATATCGTCCTGGCCGTCACCGTACAGATCGACGATCTTGTTGCGGTTCAGGGTGAAGACGTAGTCGGAGGTCCAGGAGAAGTCCTTCTTCTTGATGTTCTGGGTGGTGGCGTTGATTTCGATACCCTTGTTGTCCACACGGCCCATGGTAGCCTTCTGGGAAGTGATACCGGCGGTCATCACGGGGATGGTGCGGTTGAAGATCTGGTCGGTGGTCTTGGAATAGTAGGCGTTTACGTCCACGTGGATACGTCCCTTGAGGAAGTCGCCCTCGAAGCCGCCGTTCCAGGAAGTGGTGGTCTGCCAGCCCAGATTGGGGTTACCCAGGGCGCTGATCTTTTGACCCCAGTGGATTTCCTCGTTGGAGTAGAAGGGGATGCCGCCGTCCTTGGCCAGGGCCACGGTGGAAAGGGTGCCGTAAGGTTCCAGCGTCTGGGCGCCGTTCTTACCCCAGGATACTTTTAGCTTGAGCATGTCGATCCAGCTGAGCTTCTTCATGAATTCCTCGTTGGAGATGGTCCAGGCAGCACCGAAGGCAGGGAAATCACCCCACTTGAAGTTGGCGCCAAAGACGGAAGATCCGTCGTGGCGGTAGGATGCGTTCAGGTGATAGGTGTCTTTGTAAGACCACATGGCACGGGCCAGATAGCCTATGTTGGTGTGTGGAGAATAAGTAGGACTGGAGAAGTCCTTGGTGTCTGCGTTGGAAAGGCCGTGCCAGCCCAGCATTGTGGTCCCGGCCGTGACGAAGTTTTCTCCTTTCATGGAGCTGGTCGAGGACAGGTCGCTGTCTCGGGTGTACACCAGGGTGCTGCTCACGTAGTGGTCACCGAAACGTTTGCTGTAGGTCAGGATGTTGTCGATGACCCAGTACTTGCGCTGGGTGGTGGAGATGGAACCCTTGGCGTCCTTCAGGCTGAAGTACTCGGGATCCTGGCCCTTGCCTTCGATATCCATTTCGCCCAGCAGGGCCACGTAGTAGTTCTCGTGGGTGAAGCTCATCTGGCTCATGTTACGCTCGCTGTAGGAAGCGTTGATGCGATAGTTCAGGCCTTCGACCCAGGGGATGTTGATGCTCAGGTAACCGCCCAGGTTCAGGTTCTTGTAACGGTTTTCCTTCTCGCCGCCGTACTCGACGGGCCAGAGGGGATGGAAACGGGAACCGGAGATACCGTCGGTGTAATAACGGAGGCGGCCGTCGGGCAGGTTGGCGCTGCCGTAGGGAGACAGGGCGAAGAGGTCGTAACGGACCGAAGCGCGGTTGGAATCGTCCAGGGTGCTGGCGTAAGCGAGGTTCACGCCGGCTTCGATGTATTTGGAGATGTTGCTGGACAGGTTCACGGAGACGTTGTTGCGTACGAAGTGGTCTCCCACGACGGTACCCTTCTGGTCGGCGTGACCCAGGCCCACGAAGTAGCTGGAGTTCTTGGTGCGGCCGCTGAAGTTGAGGTTGTAGTTCTGGCTCCAGCCGGTCTGGACTACCATATCGTACCAGTCGGTGACGATGCCGGCGTTGTAGTTCTGTTCCTCCATGTACGTCATGAAGCTGATGTCGTCGAAGCCGGAGGTCTTACCCTGGCGGGCGTTCCTATATATAATATAGTCGGAGGGGCTCAGGACCTGCGGGACGTAAGTCGGGCGGGAGAACTGCTGCGTGGTGCTGAAGGTGATGGTGGGCTTGCCTTCGTCGCCCTTCTTGGTGGTGATCATGATCACGCCGTTGGCGGCCTTGGAACCATAGGCGGCCAGGGAAGTGGCATCCTTGAGGACGCTCACCTGGTCGATGGAGTGGGCGTCGATATCCTCGATGTTGCCGGGGAAGATGACACCGTTCAGGACGATCAGCGGGGCGGTGGAAGTGGCGTTGATGGACTTCTTACCGCGCACCAGGATGCTGGCGTTCTGCCCCAGGGTGCTTTCTTCTGCGCCGATGATGACGCCGGACAGGCGGCCGCGGAGGAGGTCGGAAGCGGTCTGGAGACCCATGTCTGCTACGGGAGAGTCAGACATCTTGACCACGTCCACGGAACCGGTGAAGTTCTTCGCGCGCGTGGTACCATAACCGATGACCACGACGTCGTCCAGGAGTTCCTGGGAGACCTGCATCACGATGGTGAGCTCATTCTTGCCCTTGACGGGGACTTCCACTTCGTCGAAGCCGATACTGGTCACGACCAGCACCGCGTCGGCGGGAACATTGATGAGGAACCGTCCGTCAACGTCGGTGGCGACGCCGTTGGTGGTCCCTTTCAGCATAACGGCAGCACCGATGACGCCCTGTCCGGACTCATCGACTACCGTACCACTTACGTTGCGTGTCTGGGCCCAGGCGCTTCCGGTGAGGAAGGCGGCTGCGAAAGACATGCAAAGGAAAGCAAGTACTTTTTGCATACGGGAAAGATTAATGGTTAATAGTTATACGGTTGTGTAGTTTAGTCGTTAGTGTCTGCTGCAAAATTAGCGATCTGTTCCATTCGACCTTTTAAATCGTGCGTGGGATTAGGGCTGCGTTTGTATCCAATGAGGGCGCAGTTTGTGACCGGGGGTGTCTAAGGGTATGATTTGTTACTTCGGGGGTGGACAAACGTGGCTTTTCTTGCTATCTTTGTGTTCAAATCTACCCACTGACGATGAGAAAGCTAATAACGGTTTTAACTTTTTTCCTTCTTTTCCTGGTCCCTTCGAGGGCCGACGATGTCGTCGCCTTCCGCCATTACACCACGGCCGACGGCCTCTCCAGCAACCAGATCAATGCGGTTTATCGGGACTCGAAGGGTATCCTGTGGGTGGGTACCAGCGCGGGCCTGGACCGTTATGACGCATACCGTTTCAATACGTATTCCGAGGAGGACGGCCTGCCGGGCCTGTACGTGACGCGCCTTTCCGAGGACACCCAGGGCCAGATCTGGCTCTACACCACGCAGGGCGTCGCCTGCTATTCCTACGAGCAGGACCGCTTCCTCTCCCCGGAAGAGGGATTGAGGCCGATGGGCATCCGCGCATCGGCCCCCTCGCTTTTCGGCGGCAGCCCCGACCACAGCTATTTCTGGGTGGCCGAGGACCGAGTCCTTTCCGTTTACAGCGCCGCGCAGAAGCGGGTGATGACCTTCTCCATCACGTCGGCCAACACGCATTCCTGCGCCTATCGTAGCGGCTGCCTCTATTTCGTGGATGCCGACGGCCTCCTGCGCCGGGCGAACCTCCAGACGGGCCTGGTGGAGACCATCCAGGTGCCGGAGGAGTACCGCCGTTATGTGAACCGGCCGGACGCGCTGCAGCTTTTTGTGGATGAAGCCAACGGCCTGTGGATTTCCACGGGCATGTACGGCTGGGTGATCCACCGGTCCATGAACGGCACTTGGGAAAAGATTGACCTGGCCGCCATCGCGGGCGCCTCGACGGGCATCGTGGACATCGCGCAGGATTCGTCCGGCAATGTCTGGGTGGCGTCCAGCCACCTGGGCGTTTTCTGCATCCGCCACGACGGGCCCATCCGTCAGATCCGCCACAACCCTGATCAGAGCTTCTCCCTGCCCGGAGACCGGGTATCGGCCCTCTATATCGACAAGGACGACATCGTCTGGGTGGGCATCGGCAAGCTCGGCCTTTCTTCTTATACGCCCTGGTCGCAGGCGCTGCTGCATTTCCATATCCCCGGGGCCGATGACATCCTCGCCCTCTGCGAGACGCCCGATGCGGTGTACGTCGGCTCCAACGGTACGGGCCTGTGGAAGGCGGACCGCTACGACGGGGAGTTCCGCCCTGTGCCGCATGCGCCGAACATCGTCAGCTGCCTGGTGCTGGACGGGGCGGGGGACATGTGGATGGGCTCCTGGGGCGACGGCGTCATCCGCATGGATCCTTCCAGCGGGCGCATCAAGGCTCGTTATACGTCGGCCGACGGCCTGCTCACGAACTCGATCATGTCGCTTCGGCCGGGGAAGGACGGGCAGATTTACATCGGCCAGTATCAAGGGGTCGTGCAGCGACTCAATCCTTCCACCGGAGAGATTGTCACGCTGTTCGAGGACCGTTCTACTAACCTGCGAGACCTCTCTTTCGTCAATGACAGCACGCTGGTGGTGACGATTTCCGTCGGCCTGGTGACGATGAACCCCGTCACCGGCGAGCGCAAGGCGGGTCCTGTGCTGCCTGAGGGCATGAACGCCAGCGTGCTGTTCCAGGACCATCAGGGGATCCTCTGGATCGCCGGCCGCCGCGGCGTGTGGTACTGGAATCCTTTCCTGGACGAGCTTACGCAGCTGAAGGAGGCGGACGGGCGTCCCGTGCGGGCGGCCACCGGCGCCACGGAGGACCTTTTCGGCCGCATCTGGATTTCTACCACGCACGGCATGATGGCCATCGACCGGAATGGCGAGGAGTCTTTTATCCGGCATTACGGCACGCGGGACGGCCTCGGCCTGTCTGAATTTAACGCGCGTTCCATCATTACGCTGCGGCAGGGGGCTGTGCTGGCCGGTACGCCGCGCGGCATTGCGGTGCTGCATCCGCAGAGCGGGTACAGCAATGCGTTTGACGCGGGGATTTACCTGACCAGCGTGGATTATGCCGGCGAGGACCACAACGAGGTTTCGCGGGTTCCGCGCCTGGAGGATTCCGAGATGGTCATCACGAACTCCATGCTGCCGCTTTCGCTGTATTTCTCCTGCCTGGATTACACGGCGCCGGAAGCGGTGACGTATCAATATAGGATTAAGGGTTTCAGTGACCGCTGGACCACGATGTCCGGTAACGGCGTGCGTTTCTCCGTGCTGCCTCCGGGCAAGTATGAATTAAGGGTCCGGGCCTGCAATGACCAGCATATCTGGTCGCCTTATATCAAGTCGCTGACGCTCATCGTGCGGCCACCGTGGTACCGCAGCACTTGGGCAATGATCCTGTATATGGTGGTGTTGTTCATGCTTGTTTTCTGGTTCCTGCGGCTGATCCTGCGCCGCCGGGAGCTGGCCGCCGCCATGGAACGGATGAACAAGGAGGCCGAGAATCAGAAGAAGCTGGTGGACATGAAGCTTACGTTCTTCGCGGGTGTGAGCCATGAGCTGCGTACTCCTTTGTCTTTGATTATCAATCCGCTGGATGAGTTTGTGAAGCGCTATCCGCAGTATCGGGAGGGATTCCTGGAGACGGCCCGCAACAATGCGGGTTACCTGAAGGAGCTGATCGACGAACTGCTGTCCTTCCGGAAGATGGATGCCGGGGGAGAGCGTATGCAGTACACGCGCGGGAATATCGTTACCGTGGCGAAAGATGTTTTCGTTTCCTTCCAGAATATTGCCGACAAGCGTCGGATCGACTATGACTTTCTGGCGCCGGATGCCTGTGTGGAGATGGCGTTCGACCGGGACAAGATGACGAAGGTCCTGCGCAACCTCATTTCCAATGCGTTCAAGTTTACGCCGGACAGCGGCTCCATCACGGTGGAACTGCGGCGGGACGGCCCGGCGCTGTTGATCAAGGTTTCCGATACGGGTCCCGGCGTCGCCGCAGGCGAACGGGAGAACGTGTTCAAGATGTTCTATCAGTCGGAGTCCAACGCCATGGGCGGCAGCGGTATCGGCCTGTATCTGGTGGACCAGTATGTGCGCATGCACGAGGGTACGGTGAAGATTTCGGACAACGCCCCGCACGGCGCCGTGTTCACGCTTCGGATTCCCATCCGCACGTCGGAGCCTTCCGCGGCGGCGCCCGAGGCGGGTTTCCAGGACATCAAGGTCCCTGGCAAGGTGAACCGCCTGCCCGGCCCGACGATCCTCCTGGTGGACGACAACGCGGAGTTCCTGGATTTCCTGACGGCGAGCCTGTCGGAGCGCTACCAGGTGCTGCGTGCGTCGGACGGTTTCATGGCGCTGGACCTGCTGCGGGAGAAGTCCGTGGACCTGGTGATCAGCGACGTGATGATGCCCAACATGGATGGCATGGAGCTGTGCCGCGCCATCAAGGCCGATGTCCACACGTCCCACATCCCAGTGATCCTTCTCACCGCCAAGAACGGCGAGGAATTTCAGCTGGAGGGCCTCCGGCAGGGGGCCGATGACTACGTCACCAAGCCGTTCAACATGGACATCCTGCTGAACCGTGTGGAGAAGCTTCTTTCCAAAGTGGATGCCGGGGAGCCAACGCGTGTGGACGTGATGCCGCTGGACCAGCAGTTCGTGAAGAAGGCTGTCCGAGTGGTGGAGGAGCACATGTCCAATGCCGATTTCTCCGTGGAGGACCTGGCCGCCAGCATGAACATCTCCCGCGGCTACCTGTACCGCAAGATCACGGCGATCACGGGCAAGAGCGCCATCGAGTTCATCCGGACGATCCGTATGAAGCGGGCGCAGCAGCTGTTGGCCGAGAGCCAGCTCCAGATCGCCGAGGTGGCCTATCAGCTGGGCTACCATTCTCCCAAGACCTTCGCGAAACATTTCCGCCAGGTCTTCGGCATGAGTCCGTCCGAGTATATCCGTAGTTGGAAGGCTCCTACGCCAGAAGCTTAAGGAGCTGTTTTTCTGTAATGCCCGGGTTCAGTGTCCGGATGTGGTCGCTCAGGCGCCGGAGGGATTCTTCGGGGCTGTGGTCCACTTCCAGGTCCGTGCCTTTGGCGGCTTCGAATGCGGCGAAGAAGGGGACGGCGGGTTTGTCGAAGAGGGCTTCGGGGGTGCAGAAGGAGGAGGTTTGCCAGCCGTTATAGTGCAGGTCCGGTCCGCGGTACACGCGGATGATGTCTCCGGTGACGACGCGGCACTGCTGCATGAGGCGGCAGATGAGGGCATCGGCCTGTCCTTTCTTGATGTTTAAAAGGCCCCGCACTTCCTTGATGCCGATGCTTCCGTTTTCTTCGAGGTAATTTAATATTTGTTGCTGGGCTTCGTCCGGCTGGTATTTTTTCTGGGCGCGGCGGTAGTTCCTGAGTTCGGCGTACCATTCGATGGTGGCGAAGGCGGCTTTTCCTCCCAGCAGGAATTTTCCGTAGGCGATTTCGCCGCTCTGGACGCAGGGGATTTTCCAGTCCCAGGGTGTGTAGGACAGGTTTTCCTGGGTGTCGAACCAGTTTTCGGGGGCGGTCATCTCTTCGATGGAATAGCCGTTTACGGGATTGGCGAAGAAGGGGACGATGCCGAGTTCCCTGATGGTATCCAGCATGGCCTCCGCGCTGGTGATGTGCGGGGCTTTGTCTGATATGGCTTTTCGTTCGAAGGACATGTTCAAAAGTACGAATATTTCTTTAATTTTGTGCTATGAAATTCCGCGTTCCCCACACCTATGTGATTATTTTCGCCCTGCTGGTCCTGTGCGCAGTGGCTACCTGGTTTGTTCCCGGTGGACAGTATGTCCAGTCGCCGGAGGGTCTCTCTTACGAGGTGGTTCCTTCCGTACCGCAGTCCTGGCAGGTGTTTACGGCTATCTATCACGGTTTCGTGAAGCAGGCGGGGATCATCGTCTTCATCCTGGTGGTGGGCGGCGCGTTCTGGCTGCTGAATGCGACGGGGGCGGTATCGGCCGGTATCGGTCGCTTCATCGCCCGGGTAGGACGCCGCGACAAGTGGGTGCTGGTGGGGATTACGCTTTTGTTTTCGTTGGCCGGCGCGATTTTCGGCATGAGTGAGGAGACCATCCCTTTCGTGGGCATGGTGGTTCCGCTGATGCTATCGCTGGGCTACGATGCCTTCATGGGCATGCTCATCGTGTATGTGGCGGCTAACGTGGGTTTCTCCGCCGCCTTTTTGAATCCCTTCACGGTAGGCATCGCCCAGGGCATGGCCGATCTGCCCCTCTTCTCCGGCATGGGATATCGCATATTCTGCTGGGCTTTTTTGACCGTATTACTGGTAGTCTTTGTATTGGTCTATGCCCGTGCGCAGCGTCTGGAGGTGGATAAAGTGGATACTTCATCCATCCCTCAGACGTCGCTGAGCAGGCGTCAGGCGTGGATTCTTGTAGTGTTGGGAATTACGGTGGTGCTGCTTGTTGTTGGTGTTACTGTCTGGGACTGGTATCTGGCGGAGATTACGGGGCTGTTCCTTGTGATGGGGATTGTTTCCGGGCTCATTGCTGGATTTGACTCCGGGCGCATTGCAGACGAACTCATTGCAGGGGCTAAGGACATTCTGTCGGCGGCCCTCGTTGTAGGTTTTGCTTCCGGCATTATTGTTATCCTGCAGGATGGCAAAGTGGTGGACAGTATTCTCCATGCTATGCAACAGGGCCTTGACGGGCAAGGGCCGTTAGCGTCCTTATCGGCCATGTACGGCATTCAGGCCGTGATCAACTTTCTGATTCCCAGTGCATCGGCCAAGGCCGCCGTCACCATTCCCATCATGGCCCCCTTTGCTGATATGGTCGGCGTCTCCCGCCAGGCCATGGTCCTTGCCTTCCAGTTCGGTGACGGCTTCACCAACATGCTTACCCCCACTTCCGGCGTCCTGATGGCCGCCCTCGCCATGGCCCGCATCCCCTACGCAAAGTGGGTCAAGTGGATATGGAAACCCGTCCTGGTATTGCTGGCCCTCGGCCTTTTCCTCCTCCTCGCCACCGCCCTCCTCCCCACCTTCTAGTCCAGCCCACATCCTATTGACCTTGCCAGGCCCGGCTTCAACCACGTCATTCCCGGCTTGACCGGGAATCTCTTTCCCCGCTGTATGTACAGAAAATCGGCCCTACAGCATCACCAGCACGTGGCAACGCATATGAAACGCATACGAAAAATCCCCCCGGGGCAAAACCGGGAGGATTATGGAGGGAGGGAAGTCTGGGATGTGACCCGGACGGACCCGTAATTAGATGGCCAGGGTGAGCATCAGGGCGCCGACGAGGCCGAGGATGGCGTAGAACTCGGGGAGGGCGGAGTAGATGAGGGTGTTGGTCTGGAC
>JAEEGK010008664.1_pt1 | contig 23931 bp, 19 predicted proteins | sample 8958771 | NCBI WGS metagenome assembly JAEEGK01 (sample SAMN16246547, study PRJNA631951) | gut metagenome | biome: gut microbiome; feature: rumen; material: SC-attached | host: Bos | place: Iran: Karaj | collected 2018-10
TGCCCTGAGTATGCTCAATGACCGTGAGAAGGACATCGTGGAGATGAGCTTCGGCATCAACCATCAGGAGATGACCCTCGAGGAGATTGGCGAGCGCTTCGGCCTTACCCGCGAGCGTGTACGCCAGATTCGTGAGAAAGCCATCCGCAAACTCCGCAGCGGCAGTCGCAACAGCCTCCTCCGCTCCTACTTAGGATAATCCCCTACCCTATAAAATATAAAAAGGTCTTGGCATTACGTCAAGACCTTTTTTTTATGCATTACCCCATTAGGGGGTCGGTGGCTTCATTCTGCTCTCGCAGCTACATCATTTCCAGGAACTCGTCCAAATCATAAACGGGTATCTCAGAAGCAGAAAAATCTTTTTTGTTACGTGTTACAATACAATCGGCATCGACAGTCTGTGCAGAACAGTACTGAAGAGCATCTTCAAAGTCAGTAAAACCGGAAACGAGGGCGTTCATCACCACCGATTTATCAACAGTGGTAGGCGTACACATTTTACAGAGCAGAGCAATATTGTCAAAAATGTCCTGAGTACTCAGCTTACGAGTCTCCATAATGTAACTGGCTGTGCCTAGTGAGAGCGAGGAACAGAACAAGTCTATCTGTCCCAGGTCACCCATGCTAAAGAGGCGCATTACCTTAGGGAACCAGGGGTAGCGTTCGCAAAGCAGATCTATAATGATGTTGGCATCTACGAATACTCGTTTCATTTGTACTTCTGAGTTAAGTATTCCTGACGTAATGTGTCAACATCCTCATCTGTAGCATACCAGGGGTTACCGCGCTGAAATTGCAATACACGGGGCGAAAGACCGGTTGCCACAACTTCGGCGCTCTCTGCACGGCGGCTCTTAGCGTTGCGTTTGATGATGCGGGGGCGATGTTGGAGTCTTTTCATATAGCGAGACACACTCTCCAGCATCTCAACACTCATATGTTCGAGTTCTGCTGTGATGGACGTTCTTAACTCTACTGTTGTCATAATAATCTCACTTTATATTATTTTATACTGCAAAGATACGATTAAGCGAGAGAAGAACAAAATAAATCAAAATTTATTTTTTATTCCAAGCGAAAGTATCTTCGAGGTGACAGCCTCAATTATAGAATAATTTCACGAATTTAGGGTCCCAAGTGAGGAATTTCGCACAAAATATTCCACTTTTTCAGTAAAAAGTCCACTTAATTGGTATAGAAAGACAACTGAATCAGTATAGAAATAATGGTAAAGCTGCAAGATGAATGGAAGCTAACAGATTGAATATTAGTTAAATAATTAAACAGCTAGGTGTTGACAGTTTCTTCAGTTTCTTCAGTTGACAGTTTTATTTTAGACCTAAAAAAGTGTTTACTATTATATTATATAATATATATATATTATATAATATAATAGTAAGTGTAATTTTGCCCTCTTCAGGGAAACTGTCAACTGTCAACTGAAGAAACTGTCACCATACAATTATTCATAAAAAAAATAGAAAATAATCTTCAAAATATTTTGTCATTCTAAAAAATTGTTGTACCTTTGCAGTGTCAAAAGAAAGAGATAGTAAAATGCTCCCACACGAGGCCGTAAAAATTCCCACGTGCACTAAGAAGATTTCCCTCACGAGAGCCCAACCGGAGAACTTTCTGCGACAAAGAAAATTTATTTACAAACCATTAAAAAACATTTTTTGCTATGTTGAAAGTTAAAGCTATTGAGAAGTTACAGAAGATTGGTAAGTACGAAGGTACCCACCGTTATGTGATGCAGCCTGAGATGTATGCTCAGCTGGCACAGGACAAGGTGATTAAGGAGGCTGCGCTTCGCAGCGGTGTGAGCAAGGGCGTGATGCAGGCTTGCTGGGATGCTGCGGGCGAGGTGATTAAGGCCTGGGCTACTGAGGGTCACAGCGTTGCCATCCCGGGATTGGGTACCATGCGATTCGGCCTGCGTGCCAAGAGTGTTGCCACCGTGAACGAGGTGAAGGCGGGCCTGATTACCAGTCGCCGTATCATCTTCACGCCCAACACGGAGCTGCGTGAGGAACTGGCCGACACTGCCGTTCAAATCACTTGTTTTGACCGCACGGGCAAGGAGGTGAAGCGTGTGACCAGCACGGATGACGGCAACATCGAGGACCCCGAAGGACCCGTCGATGACGGGAACGGGAACGGGAACGTTAACCCTCAGCCAAACCCTGACAACGGCGGCGGCGATGACGAAGGCCAGAACTAGCAGAGCCTAGGGCCTTCGGGCCCAGCTCTTTTAAATGAAGAATGAAGAATGAAGGCTGCGATTGAGCGAGTGGAGAGTGATGCTCGCATCAACTTTCCCGAGCGTGAGCAGGCTCGACCGAAGGTCAAGAGTGAAGAATAAAAAGTTACTTGAAACCTGAAACTTGAAACTTGAAACCAAAATTCGCTAACCGCTAACCATTAAAATTATGAAAAAGGAAAATTGGAAGTTCGTCATTCAGACGATTATCGCTATCCTTACTGCGATAGCCACCAGCTTAGGTGTCACCAGCTGTATGAATTAAAAGAAGAAGCCTCGGGTTACTACCCGGGGCTTTCTTACTTGAACACCGAGAGGTCCTGCTGAATGTACACCACTACCCTATCGGTTCCGAAGGCGGTGTAGAAGTAGCTGCTGATTTCGCCGATGTGCTCCTCCCACTGTTCGCGGACAAAGTCGTTGGGAACGGCGATGAGGATATTCTTGTCACGGACGGCCCAGAGGTCACAGCAGGACATATAGGTGTTATAGAACATTTCGCCCAGACGTTCCTTGGCCCGTTCCATCCACCAGGCGTACTTTTCGCGGTACATGGGCTGGACAACGGGCCGTTCGGGGGTATCATCATAGATTTCCTCGGCCACATCGAACTTGGGCTCCTGGGGCTTCTGCTGCTTCTGCAGCCAGTTGTACAGGACTTCGGTCACATAGGCATGGACGTTGTCCGGCTGGTGCTGCTCTATGAGCTTGTCTATGCGGGCGAGTTCCTCACGTAGGTCAAGGCCGTCATAGATGAACTCCTGAAGGCGGGCCCACTCCATAGGCTGCAAACGATATTTGGTAATAAGATCGGAGTGAACCTGCCCCAGGTAGTTCTCATGATTCTGAGCCTGCCCCATCCTACCCTCTATGATGGTGAAGCGGATACTCTCAGGATTCCCTCGGGTGACTCCACGCGGATAGACGGGTACGTAATCAAAGCAGAACTCAACCTTTCCCTCATCGGAAAGTTTCTTCATCTCGCGCTGCACGGGATCCAGCACATCACGGTGGAAGGCTCCGTACTTGAGGTAATGGTCATCAATGATTTTCTTATGGTCCTTGCTGTAAGTGAGGACACCGAAGAATTCCTTGAGGTCAATATAGTTGACATTACAGGAGCCGATCCTGCGCCAGGCGCTAAGATATATGTAAAGGCGAGGTGTACGCGGACTGCGGCAGAGCTGGGTGATGCCCCTTAAGTGACGTGTATAACCCTTCTTTAAATTCAAAATTTCACGAGCACTCTCATCAACCATCTGTATTCGGATATAACCTTTCCTACGCTGGCCACTCTTGTAACCTATCGCCTCGCCTTCGGCATTTTTCTCGAGTTTGGGAAATTCTATCCTATGGAAAATATTTTGAATGACATCATACCAAATACCCTCTTTCTCGTCAAACCGCTTATATGACATATCCAAATTGATCAATGTATTGCATGCCGTCTCCAGCTCACCATACTTCTTAGGACTGATGCCAAGTTCCTTAAGCGGAATCTCGAAGTTGAGCAGATTACCGCTAAGGTCCTCGGGCTTAAAGAGGGTGGCCATATTGTCAAAGCTGAGCTGTTCCTTGATACGGTCCTGCAACTGTGCGATGATGGCAATCATCAGATTGGTCTGCACAAGCGAGAAGTTACCACGTATCTGGGTGTACGTGATAGGATTCATGATAAAGTCAATATCATTGTTCTGCGAGATAGACTGTACCAACTCGTTGGTTTTACTGACTATAGCAGGACCTTTTTTCTTAGCCATATTAGTCCAAAATTAAGTTCTGGGGGCAAAAATACGCCATTTCAACGAAACTTCCAAATTTTTCAGCCAGAAAATGTTCTCAACTTTCGCAATTTAGTGTTACGTAATATCCTACCTGAGTTTTCTGCTGCTTTTGCCCCAAGTGTAACAGAACTTATTACCCTGGTTTACGAAGCATCCACACCTGTATGCTCCCCTACCCTCGCCCCTGGGTTTACCATTACTCCCAAACCGAAATGATACCCATATTATACCTTATTATAAAATTATACCTTATAATATAAGAGACAACTGTTCCCGAACTTCGCACCTGAAGTCCGAAGGCGGTAAATGTTCCAATCATTCGCACCTATGTTCCTGAACTTCGCACCAAATATTCCTGAACCTCTCACTAAGTGTTCCTGTTCTTCGCACTAAGTGTTCACAAAGTACGCACCAAATTGTAGTTAATGGTTTATAATTCAACAACATAGCATAAATGTATATCTTTATAAATAGAAACAAATTATATTAAAAAAAGGGAGAAAATTCTTTTTGGAGGGTATAATGATATGTTTATTATAATGTTATGTATCTTATTATTATTAAGCAACTTACGCATATCATGGTGCGTAGATTGGGAACATTTGGTGTGAACTTTGGGAAGACCTGGTATGAACTTCAGGTACATCTGATGCGAAGAACGGGAACACTTACGTGTTTTTACAACCTAATATATATCCCCCCACTTCATCTGTGATCTGTTGTACGGTGTTATATTCTCATACTTGCGTACGTAAATATGCGAATATACAGATATGTGTATGTGTACATATTAGGATACCAAGATATTTATGTATCCCGATATTAGAGTAGCCAAATATCCACATGTGTATATATTCACGTATATAAATATAATAAGGTATGCGGGTATGTGTAAATATGAGCAAATATCTATAAATATCTGCCAATATATCTTGTATTTGTCCGATTATTGGGGCCGTATATGCTTATATTGGAAGATTTGGGTATTTTTATACGTAAATATTTGAAAATATTTGAATATTTCTTTGTACTTTCGGAAGAAAAGCCTAATTTTGTCCGCAGATAATATAAAACAGACCCATTTCATCGTATGTCACAAGTTATTTCTTTTCTGCATGACAAGGGTGGTTGCGCTAAGACAACCTCATGTGTAAACCTCGGTTTTGCCTTATGGTTATTAGGCAAGAAAGTGTTGCTTATAGATACTGACCCCCAGTGTAATATGACGGATACGGTTGACAAGACTGTTCACCTGGAGGCGGAAAGTACCATTTACGAGTGGTTGCATGACTTTAAGCCGGGCGAGATGCGCTCGCTGCCTATCTACACCAGATATGACGGCCTGGATTATGTGCCGGGCAGCCATAGCATGAGTAATATTAATGCGGAGCTGCAGCTGATGTATAACCGTGAACACCGGCTGGCGAACTTCCTGGACACTGTGGATCCGGAGTCTGGTGCGAAGATCAGGAACATGTATGATTACATCTTCATTGACTGTGCGCCGGGAGGTGAGACACTTATGAACACTAATGCGCTGGTGGCCAGTGACTATGTGATTGTTCCTACTGAGGCGGGTATATACAGCCTGCAGGGTTTGCCCCGTCTGCTGGATTATATTGAGAAGGTGCGGACGCAGTTGCGCTGCCCGGTGTCCATTATGGGCTACCTGCTGGTCAGGTGGAATGCGCAGAAGGCTATCAGCCGTGAGGTGAAGGCTTATTACAGTAACGAAGAGGAGGTGAAGGCGCCGCTGTTCCCTGTGTATGTGAGGGAGTGTGTAAGGTGTACGGAGAGTGTGGCGTATGAGATGTCCCTGTTTGAGTACAGCCCTGACTGTACGGCTGCGGATGACTATATGCGTGTGGCTGAGTATATGATTGGGCGTAAGGCGCGGCCTAAGACGTGGACACCTGTGAAGTGGGGGCAGATTGCGAATGCGGCCTTCCAGCACTTTATGAAGGAGCGTGAGAGTTAAATATAAGAAGGTATGCGGATACTGATGTATCTGCGTATGCAAATATTTGCAAATATTCAAACATCTACATATATGGCTATTAAGAAAGGAAGCTTACCTATTGCACAGGTTGCAAAGGATGCCAGCAGAAACTTTGTACAGCCGGTTCCCCTGGCTACGAACGAGGCGGTACGGACACAGATTGTGCAGGAGTCTCCGGCTCCGAAGGCGCTGAAGAGGGTGTGTAAGATTCAGAAGGTGGGGGGATTCTCCTTCTTTACTTCTGAGGAGGATAGGAATGCGCTGGATTTTATCGCATTCCGTAATAAGTTTGAGAAGCAGAATGTGGTGCGGGCCGCGCTGCATCAGTTTTTGCAGCAGCATTATAAGGATGGGGTAGGGCTCGACCAGGCTGCGCTGGCGCAGCTGGCCGAGTACGAGAACTCCATCTATGAGTGGGTGTAAGTGAAGAGTGAAGAGTGAAGAGTGAAAGAGTGAAAAGTGAAGAATAAAAGTTACTTGAAACCTGAAACTTGAAACTTGAAACCAAAATTCGCTAACCACTAACCTCTAACCCCTAACCCCTGCTCCCTCCCTCGTGGGAGGGCCAGGGAGAGGGTCCTCTTACACCAGACAGGCGTCAAGCAGGGTGGCGATGGCTTCTTTGTCCAGGTGCTGGCCGATGAAGACGAGTTTCTGCATGCGGTCTCCGTACTTCTCGTCCCAGTCGCGGCGCAGCCCTTCGTTCTGTTGCATGAAGGCTTCCAGTTCGGCCTTTGGCATGGTGGCGTACCATTGTCCGGCGTTCTTGAGCTGGACTTGTTTGCCGGCCTGTTCGAATAGGTAGCAGACGTCCTCTTCGCCCTTGAAGTAGCAGATTCCCTTGGCGCGGATGATGTTCTTGGGCCACAGACGGGCTACGAAGTGGTCAAAGTTGCTGAGGTCAAGGGGCTGCCGGCGGTAATAGACGTAGGTTCCGATGCCGTATTCCTCGGCTTCGCCTTCGCCGTCATGGTGATGGTGGTGGCAGCCGCAGTGGTAGTGTTCGTCATGATGATGATGGTGTCCGCATTCGGGGCATACCTCATCATCGTCGTCATCATGGTCATGGTGGTGATGATGCTCATCCTCTTCTTCATGATGGTGATGATGATGATGTTCTTCTTCTTCCTCCTCCTCGTCCGGATGGTGGTTTTCTATCTCGTTGATCCAGGCGGCTGAGGTGGCTACTTCATCGAAATTGAACAGGTTGGTATCCAGTATTTTGTTCAGATCCACGTCTCCGTAGTTGCATTCGATGATTTCGGCCTTGGGCTGCAGGGCGCGGATAATCTGGCGGATGCGCTCCAGCTCTCGGGGTTCTACCTCGGCGGCTTTGTTCAGCAGGATGATGTTACAGAATTCTATCTGCTGGATGACCAGGTTCTCGATGTCGTCTTCGTCCAGGTTCCGGTTCATGAGGCTGTTTCCGCTGGCAAACTCGTCCTTCATTCTGAGGGCATCCACTACGGTGACGATGCAGTCCAGCAGGGGTACACCGTTCTTGGTGACTTCGGGAGCCATGGAGGGGATGGAGCAGATGGTCTGTGCGATGGGGGCGGGCTCGCAGACGCCGCTGGCCTCGATGACGATGTAGTCAAAGCGCTGCATGGCGATGATGTCATGAATCTGCTGTACGAGGTCCATCTTAAGCGTGCAGCAGATGCAGCCGTTCTGCAGGGCTACGAGGCTGTCGTCGGCCTGGTTGACGATGCCGCCCTTCTGAATGAGGTCGGCGTCGATGTTGACTTCGCCTATGTCATTGACGATAACGGCAAAGCGGATTCCCTTCTCGTTGGTGAGAATGCGGTTCAATAATGTGGTCTTTCCGCTGCCCAGATAGCCTGTGAGCAGCAATACGGGGACATTATACTTGTTCATTGTTGTGATATTTTTGTAATTTTGGAATGCAAAGTTACATCTTTTTGCTTTCTGCGGCAAATAAATAGATATTTATTTCCGCCATACGGTTTTTTTGCTTACTTTTGCCTTTTGATAGTCGATAATGTACCACAAACAGTATAATGCATACGTTCAAAAACAACATATTTCTGACCTTAGCTTTGCTCTTTTCCTGCTCTGGCTTGATATATGGCCAGCAAAGGGGAGGGAAACTTTCAGGAACACCAATCGGATCACCCAACTGGGATTATGATGCCCAAAGTACGAGCACAACGGTCAACACGCCAGCGCATGCTTTCGATGGTAATTACAGCACTTTTTATGCTTCGAAGGACCGTTCGCGTACTTGGGTCGGCCTCGATTTAGGTACGGCTCATGTCATCACAAAGGTAGGATGGAGTCCTCGTACCTCTCAGACATCACGTGTTCAACTGGGTGTTTTTGAAGGCAGCAACAGTCCGGACTTCCTTGATGCCGTTCCTCTTTATCTTATTCCCAACACAGGAACAGCCAAAGCGATGGATTATGCTGATGTTCCTGTCACACGCGGCTTCCGTTATGTTCGTTATGTAGGTCCTAATGATGCACGTTGTAACATTGCTGAGTTGGAGTTCTACGGCTATGATGGCGCGGGTGATGACAGCCGCTTCTATCAGATAACCAATCTGCCTACGGTCAGTATTCATACGTTTGTGGGATATGACCCTCAGGATAAGGAGACTGAACTGGAGTCCAACGTTACCATTACGTATGACAATGGTACGCGCATTCAGGAGTATCCGGTTACGGCCAAGGGCAGGGGAAATGCCTCATGGAACTTCGAAAAGAAGCCTTGGCGTATCAAGTTCAATGACGGCAAGAGCCACCGTATGCTGAAAGGGTCTCCTCTTGAGAGTCCGGCCAAGGCGAAGAAGTGGACGCTTATCAATAATTACGGTGACAAGACGCTGTTGCGAAACATCCTGGCCTTTGAGCTCAGCCGCCGCCTGAATATGCCCTATACGGTGTACTGTCAGCCGGTGGATGTGATTATGAACGGTGAGTACAAGGGGTGTTACCAGCTGTGTGACCAGATCAGTATTGACCCCAACCGTGTCCCCATTGTGGAGATGACGCCGGACGATAATGAAGACCCGTTTGTGACGGGTGGCTATCTGATAGAGATTGATGCCTATGCCAATCAGGAGGCTTCGTGGTTCAGCAGCAGCAGGGGTATTCCCATTACCATCAAGTCACCTGATGCGGACGAGATTACCACTGAGCAGAGCAAGTATATCAAGGATTACTTCCGCCTGCTGGAGAATGACCTGTGGAGTACCAATTATACGGATTCCGTGACGGGTTTCCGTCGCCGCATGGATGTGGAGAGTTTTCTGAAGCACTTTTTGGTGGGCGAGTTCTCGGGCAACATGGATACGTACTGGAGTACCTATATGTACAAGAACCGTGAGGAGGACCGCTTTACGGTGGCTCCGTGCTGGGACTTTGACCTGGCCTTCGACAATGACCAGCGTATAGATGTGCTGGGCCGTTCCGATTGGGCCTATACCGGCGGAAGCTGTGCCCCTAATATGCGTTCCTTTGTCTCGCGCGTCCTTTCGGACAAGGCGGTAAAGCAGCGTCTGGCTGCTATGTGGGCCGAGAAGCGTGACAGCGGGCTTTTCACTGCCGAGTCCCTGATTGCCTATATTGACAGCACGGCTCAGGTGCTGGACGCTTCGCAGCGGCTGAACTTCATCCGCTGGCCTATCCTGAACAAGAAGGTGCATCAGAACAAGTCTGCCTTAGGGGACTATTATGCCGAGGTGGATGTGGTGCGTAAGTATGTGCGTGCCCGTATCGACTGGATTGACAATTATCTGAACTACAAGGCACCGCCTGTTTACAGGGACAGCACTTACTATATCTCCAATGCGCAGGAGCTGATGGCCTTTGCCGATGCTGTGAGCAAGGGTGCGAACGGGTCGGATGCCTATCTGACGGCTGATATCGACATGACGGGCTATTCCCAGACTTATGTTCCCATCGGTACCGGCACCAGGCCTTATCACGGAACCTTTGACGGCAGGGGACACCGTATCCTGAACCTCAATATAAAGGGCGGGGACAGCTTCGGCGTCTTCGGAACGGTAACCGGCGGTGCCACCATCCGTAACCTGGTGCTGGACGGCAGCAGCTCGGTCAGCGGCGGTGCCTTTGTGGGTATCATCGGTGTCAGCTCGGGCTCAGGCCTGATTACTGTCAGCTGTGTGGGCAACGAGGCTGATATCACCGGTACGGCTCAGAATGTGGCCGGTATCATCGGATGCAACATGGGTTCTACCTGTGACTTCGTCCTGAGCGACTGTTACAATACCGGAACGGTCTCGGGCGGCAAGGAGAGTGCCTCCATCTGCGGATGGGCGGGTGACAATGCCGTGATGCGGAACTGCTGGAACATAGGAACGGTCAATGGCTATCAGTGGGGCCATGACATGGCCCGCGGCAATGCGGCGATTGACAATTGCTACAGCACCTTCGGGGATCAGGTTACGGGTATCACCATGGAGCCGGTGGGCAGCGGCGAGCTGTGCTATAATCTGAACGGTGGGGCAACCCAGGGGATAAACTGGTACCAGACATTGGGTTCTGACCCTCATCCGGTACTGGACAATACGCACTTTACGGTGAACAGGGCTGCTGACGGCAGCTATTATAGCCTGAATGACCGGAAGGGTGACGTAAACGGTGACGGTCAGGTGAACGTTGACGATATGGAGGCGCTGGCTGACTACATTGTGAATCCCTCGGTTCCCGACTTCCCCGTTTATCGGGCGGATATAATCAATGACAGTGTGCTGGATGTCCATGACATTGTGGCGCTGCGTAACTGTATTGACGGAGCTGTGCAGAAGGTGGATACCTTTACGGCCCGCCTTTATGCCGCGAACACCACCGTCAAGGCTGGCGGTACACGCAAGGTGAACGTCACGCTGTCCTCCTCGCAGACCGCTACGGCCTGGCAGGCTGATATCAAGTTCGGTCCCCTGCTTTCAGCCGACCCTGCGTCGGTTCAGTTAGGTACAACAGCTTCCGAGTCGCATATTGTCAAGGCTGCACGGACGCAGGACGGTATCAGGGTGCTGGCCTATTCTCCCACCCAGGAGCCTCTGCTGAACAGGACGGGCATTGCCTTCTACTTCATCATGGACGGCGACTCAGCCTTCTCGGATGCCTCCACCTTTACCTTAGGCGATATCCGTGTGGCCTATCCTGACGGCTCGCGTGCCGATGTCAGCGATGCCTCCTACAGCGTTACCTTTGCCAAGACGTATGTCAGCAGCATTGTGTTCAATAATCCCGATATTTACGTGGCGCCGGGCAGCCAGTCTTTGCTCGCGCCCGCCGTTCAGCCGGTTCTTGCCACCAATCAGGTGCTGACCTGGACCACCTCGGACGCTACTGTGGCATCCGTGGACCAGCAGGGCAACATGGTGGCCGGCGGCCTGGGCGATGCTGTGGTAACGGCTACGGCTACGGACGGAAGCCGTATCTCTGCCAGCGTCAATGTCCATGTGGTGGAAGACCCGGATGCGATAAAGGAAATTCAAAATTCAAAATTCAAAAATCAAGAGGGAGACATTTACGACCTCAGCGGAAGAAAAATAGATTCTTCACTCTTGCCCCTGAAAAAGGGCGTTTACATTGTGAACGGCAAAAAGAAAACTGTAAAATAATTCAACTTACAATATAAATCAAAAACCAACATCAATAAGTTATGACACTGATTAAATCTATTTCCGGAATCCGCGGAACTATCGGAGGGAAGGCAGGCGATACCCTGAATCCCCTGGACATTGTCAAGTTTACATCAGCCTATGCTACGCTGATCCGTCGTACCACCAAGGTACAGAGCAATAAGATTGTGGTGGGCCGTGACGCACGTATCTCAGGCCCCATGGTAAAGAACGTGGTTTGCGGAACCCTGATGGGTATGGGATTTGATGTGGTCAACATCGGTCTGGCCACCACTCCTACCACCGAGATTGCCGTTACCATGGAGGGTGCCTGCGGCGGTATCATTATCACCGCCAGCCATAACCCCCGTATGTGGAATGCCCTGAAGCTGCTGAACGAGAAGGGCGAGTTCCTGAACAAGGCTGAGGGCAACGAGGTGCTGCGCATTGCCGAGGCAGAGGATTTTGAGTATGCCGATGTGGATCACCTGGGCAGCTATCGCGAGGACGATAGCTATGACCAGAAGCACATTGACATGGTACTGGGCCTTGACCTGGTGGATGTTGCGGCTATCCGTAAGGCCAACTTCCGTGTTGCCTTTGACAGTGTGAACAGTGTGGGCGGTGTTATCCTGCCCAAGCTCTTCCAGCAGTTGGGCGTGCAGACCGTGACAGGACTCTTTACCGAGCCCACCGGCGACTTCCAGCACAACCCCGAACCCCTCGAGAAGAACCTGGCCGACATCAAGGCGCTGATGCAGAAGGGCGGTCATGATATAGGCTTCGTAGTTGACCCCGATGTGGACCGTCTGGCCCTCTTCTGCGAGGATGGTACCATGTATGGCGAGGAATATACCCTGGTAACCGTTGCCGACTATATCCTGCAGCATACCCCGGGCAACACCGTCAGCAACCTGAGCAGCACGCGTGCCCTGCGTGATGTCACACGCAAGTACGGCTGTGAGTACAATGCCGCTGCCGTAGGCGAGGTGAATGTGGTTACCAAGATGAAGGAGACCGGTGCCGTTATCGGCGGTGAGGGAAATGGCGGAGTCATCTATCCTGCTGCCCACTATGGCCGTGATGCCCTGGTAGGTATCGCCCTGATTCTGACCTATCTGGCCAAGAAGGGGATGAAGACCAGCGAGCTGCGTGCCACCTATCCTCCCTATTTCATTGCCAAGAACCGCATTGACCTGACACCCGATACGGATGTGGATGCCATCCTGGCTAAAGTGAAGGAACTCTATAAGAACGAGGAGGTGAATGACATTGACGGTGTGAAAATTGACTTCCCCGACAAGTGGGTACACCTGCGTAAGTCCAACACCGAGCCTATCATCCGCGTCTATAGCGAGGCCAGCACCATGGAGGCTGCCGACGAGATCGGAAAGAAGATTATGGACGTAGTCTATAGCATGGTCTGATATTAAAAACAAAAAGAAAAAACAATCACGCCCTCTCCTCCCTCCCGTGAGGGAGCGGGGAAGGGGGCCACTTTAAAATACACACCTATGTTAACACAAATCATCAATGGCCGGATACTGACCCCTCAGGGTTGGTTGAGAAACGGCAGCGTAATATTACGCGACGGAAAGATACTTGAAGTGACAAACTGTGACCTGGCAGTCATCGGAGCAGAGCTCATAGATGCCAAGGGTATGTATGTAGTGCCCGGATTCATAGAGATGCACGTGCACGGAGGCGGCGGAGCCGACTTCCAGGAGGGAACCGAGGAGGCCTTCCGCACAGCAGTCGCAGCTCATGCCAAGTTCGGAACTACCAGCATCTTCCCCACATTGAGCAGTAGTACTGTTCCTATGATAGAGGCGGCAGTAAAGACCTGTAACAAACTGATGAAGGAGAAGGACAGCCCTATCATGGGTCTGCACCTCGAGGGTCATTACCTGAATCCCAATAAGGCAGGTGCCCAGCAGCCCGACTGGCTGAAGAACCCGGATCCAAACGAGTATATCCCCATAGTGGAGCACTCTGACTGTCTGGCCCGCTGGGATGCCGCTCCCGAGTTGCCCGGTGCCCTGCAGTTCGGCAAGTACTGTGCCGAGAAGGGTGTCCTGCCCAGTATTGCCCATACCAATGCCGAGTACAGTGATGTCCGTTCGGCCTTCGAGGTGGGTTTCACCCACGTAACCCACTTCTACAACGCCATGCCGGGTTTCCATAACAAGCAGGGTTACAAGTACGAGGGAACGGTGGAGAGCGTCTATCTGATTGATGATATGACCATAGAGTGTGTGGCCGACGGAATCCATGTTCCTCCCACCATCCTGCGTATGGCATATAAGGTAAAGGGCGTGGAGCGTATGGCCCTTATCACAGATGCCCTGGCACCGGCCGCCGCACCCAAGGACGCAAAGGCGTATGACTCACGTGTTTATGTCGAGGACGGTGTCTGCAAGCTCACTGGCTCCGGCGCCCTGGCAGGTTCTTGCGCCACATCCGACCGCCTGATCCGTACGATGGTGCAGCAGGCCGATGTGCCCCTGGAGGATGCCGTAAAGATGATTACTGATACTCCCGCCCACATTATGGGCATCCAGGGCCGCAAGGGAACCCTCTCCCGTGGCAAGGATGCCGACATTGTGGTGCTGGATGACAAGCTGAAGGTCCGCTGCGTATGGCAGATGGGCAAGATTATTGAGAATACGCTGTTTAAGTAAACAGCCTCCCCCCCCAGCCCCGGCCTCACCCCTGACCCCTCTCCCGTGGGCGAGGGGAACTCTGTGGGCGAGGGGAGGGGAATAATAAAGTGTGAATGATGAAGAATCCTATTACCTGTGTACAGCAGGCATGGTCCCGGCTGATGCATAACGAGGCCCTGCGCCGCCGTCTCTACGTTATCATTTTCCAGAGTGACACCCCTATGGGCAAGGCCTTCGATGTGGCCTTGCTGTGGTGTATTGTATTAAGCATTCTGTTAGTGGTAGTGGAGAGCCACAGGGGGATTCCCGTCCTGGCCAAGCAGGTATTCACGGTACTGGAGTATGTGTTCACCTTCTTCTTCACCCTGGAGTACCTGCTTCGCCTTTATTGTTCTCCCCAGCCGCGCCGGTATGCCTTCAGCTTCTTCGGCATTATTGACCTGCTGAGTACACTGCCCCTGTATCTGGGATGGATCTTCGGCTCTGTACGTTACCTGATGGTTATCCGTACCTTCCGCCTTATCAGGGTGTTCCGTGTGTTCAAACTGTTCAGTTTCCTGGAGGAAGGCGACCTGCTGCTGCGTTCCATTATGCTCAGCAGCCGTAAGATCATGGTGTTCTTCCTCTTTATGGTCATCATGGTCATCGCCATGGGTACGCTGATGTTCATGGTGGAGGGAAACGTGAAGGGGACACCCTTTACGGATATCCCCACCAGTATCTATTGGGCAGTGGTAACGATGACCACTGTAGGTTATGGCGACATAGCTCCCGTAACGCCCATAGGACGTTTCCTCAGCGCCATTGTCATGCTGATGGGCTACACCATTCTGGCGGTTCCCACTGGTATCGTCAGTGCCCAGTTTGTTCATGACCAGGGACAGGCGGTTCCTGCTCGGCGCAAGTGCAGGGAGTGCGGCAGCCCCTTACCCCGGAAGGCTCATTTCTGTCCTCACTGCGGGGTAGAGGTGCAGGACACTGACTAAATCTCAAAGTCCAGACAGGTGCGCTGAACGGTATAGGGGCGTACCTTACTGTCTGCTACGGCTACGTGGGCAGGATGGGTGGCGTAGGCCTTCAGTGCCTCGGCACTCTCCAGCGTGGAGTCCAGCATCACATCGCAGTTGCTGGATGCCAGTCTTCCGCTGATGTTCACCACTACGTCTGTCAGGCCGGGTACTTTCCCCTTCAGGCCTTCCAGCCCTTCCTTGATACCTTTCTTGATCTCTGTTTTCTCCTCTTCAGAGAGTTCCGGATTCAGTGTCCAGAGAATAATGTGCTTTACCATTTTGTTATAAGTATTTATCTGTACTTGTGCAAAGGTAAGGAATATTATCGGAATAGCTGAGCGTAAGCGCCGGTTTATTTCATCAGACGTTCCAGTTCGTCTATAAGGTCCTGTCCGCGCAGGTCGCGTGCTACAATGATGCCGTTGGCATCCACCAGCACATTGGCAGGGATGGCACGTACATTATAGATAGCGGCTCCCTGGCACTGCCAGCCCTTCAGGTCACTCATCTGCGGCCAGGGCAGGTTCAGGTCCTTGATGGCTTTCAGCCAGGCTTCTTTCTTGTTGTCAAGTGATATGCCTACCACCTCAAATCCCCTCTGGTGGAATCTGTTGTAGGCTTCCACCACGTGGGGCATCTCGGCGCGGCAGGGGCCGCACCAGCTGGCCCAGAAGTCTATGAGTACATAGCGGTTATTTCCCATGAAGTCACTGACCTTCACCTCCTTGCCGTCTGTGTCTTGCATACTGAAGTCGGTGTACTTCTTCCCTACGGCTGTAGGAGCGGTGGCTGCCGCATCAGCTGCCAGGCGCTTGTAGTTGGCACCCTGGGGCATTTTCTCCTTGAATAGTTCCTGCAGGATGCTCTTGTCCTTGTCATTGACCTGCGTATATACTTCGCTCAGCATCAGGTCGCAGACGGGTAGGGGAGCGTTCATGTGCTGTATCAGGAAATCGCGTTTGGCTGCCACTATCAGTTTGCGTACGCTGTCCACCTTGGCCTGGGCATTCTTCTGCTCCTCGGCTGTTCCCTTCTTCTCCAGGACAATGCGGTAAATGTCATCCATTCCCTTGCCTATTCCGCTTGTTGCAGCGCGGTATTCTGTCAGCAGCTGGTGGTTCTTTCCTGTGCTCTCCACTTCGCCGTCCTTGTATTTGGGGTTGCTCTTGAAAGTCCTTACCTTTATCCCGGCCTCCTCCAGTACTACCTGAGCCATACACAGTCCCTTGGTTTCTCCCGCATGGGTGGGGCGGATGTATCGCATGGCGTAGCCTTCGGCAGGCACGTCACCCGTGAAGGTGAACTGGCCGTTACGTATGACAGCAGTGTCGGTGTTGACAAGGCCATAGCCCTGTGCTTTGCAGAGGAATACTGTATCACCTTCCTCGGTACCTTCTGCAGTACCGGTGATGATGTATTTTTGGGCATTGAGCGGCATGCAGGCTATGAAGCCTGCTGCCAGTATACTGATAAATTTCTTCATTACTTTCTGATTTTCTTTCCGTCAATAATGAAAATTCCGCGGTTGGGAACGGCCTTCAGGGGGATGCCGCCTATGCTGTACACGCCTGATACGGCATTCTCTATCTCCACCTTGGTAAGGCCATCGGCATCGTCCTCGCCCTTGTACTCGTTCTTCAGGGCTGCCTCTTCATCCCAGTAGATTACGGGGTCTTTCACAGGGGCATTCCACATGTATGCCTCGTCCAGCTGCAGATAGTAGCTGTTGGCCGGAATCACGGTCTGTGTCTCAGGCATCAGCGTGAAGCATTGCTGCTGCATATTCACATTGTAATAGGCATAGCCTACGGGCAGTTCGCTTACCTGCAGGGCCTCCTCGGTGTATTTCATGCAGGACTGCACGTCCGTATAGAAGGGATTCAGCAGGGGCTGGGGGATGACAAGGGCCTCACCCTTCAGCCACAGAATATGCGGAATGCCGGGTATGAGACTGGCGCTTCCGCTTGAGCCGGTAGCATTGGTGAAGTAGCCGATGCCGTCTTCGGTGTTAGCGTATTCGGCCTCCTTGAAGGTACGTGCGTTATATTCGTTCTCGCCATAGTACAGGCTTGCGTAATCGGGGTTGTACCACAGGATGTATTCTCCGTCGGGGCAGTCGAAGAAGGTTGTGTTCTCGCCCTTGAAGTAGGCTACGTATTCCTCGGCCTTCTCCACGGTAACGGTGAGGGGATTGTCCGTGAGCTTCTGTCCGTCGCTCTTGCGTTTCCAGTACAGGAAGGAGGTTGTCCCCTCCTTGGGTGTCGCAGTCAGCTGTACCTCGTCGCCTATGTCATTGATGCTCTTGCTGGATGATACGCTGCCCAGCTGGCTCATACCGGCTGCCATACGGGGTACTACATGGCTGAATACCACAAAACAGCAGTGCTCGGGCAGCAGCGGCGCATTGGCGATACAGGTTGCCTCGTCATCAGCCGAGTAGGTTGACGATGCTGTATAGCGGAGCAGCGATTCGTCATTCTTTATCTTCAGGCTTCCGTCCTCGTTGGTCTCGGGCCTCCAGTCATCCTCCTCTGACTCACGCACGCCTTCCACTACGCCATAGGGAATCCAGCCTGCTGCCGGCTGGGTGTAGCAGTAGAAGTCGGCCGATGAAATCTGTGAGCCTACATAGGTGGCCTCCTGGTACTCGTCCCATTCGGTAATGGTCTCGGTCTCGTCCAGTTTGTCCTTGCTAACATAGATTTTTCCGGCACCGGTAGGCATGCTGTGGAATTCGTCATAGAAGTAATAGAACTTGTTGTCTGCTGCCTGGGCTGTGAAACAGTACAGGGCTGCGGTCAGCAGCGTCAGCGCTTTTGTTGATAGAGTAGTAATTCTCATAAAGTTATTTTTAAACGGTTATTATGATGTTCATTGTTTCTCTATTCTGCGTCCCTTACGTAACGTACTGACAGGTACAGGTTGGTGGATTCCAGGCTCTGCCGGTATATTCCCTTCCGGTTGTAGGCGAATTTGCGGAAGAAGTAATAGCTTCCAGGCTTGGACTCATCCTTTGTGGATGTCCAGTAGTAGCCGTAGGCTCCCTTGTAACTGCTGCCGTCCACCAGGAAACTCTGGGTGTGCAGGGTTACATAGCCGGCCAGCAGGATGGCCAGCGGGGTATCGTGGTCCTTGGTCTGAATCATATTGGGGGCAATATGGCCTCTCCATTCGCCGGCTTCAGCCTCCTCATCCGTCATGCCGAATCTGCGTTCCAGTTGTTCCCAGTCCTCCTCGGTAGGCAGGCGCCATCCCTCGGGGCAGGCTTTCAGTGCACCCTCCAGCGTATAGTACATGCCGTATTTGGGTACATCGCTGTGCGAGAAGGTGCTGTAGTCGGCATACTGGTCCCATTCCTCGGGGTCTATGTATATGCGGCACTCGTCATAGATGCCTGTGTCATAGCGGAAGTTCTGTGTCATCCACTGGGTGTTTCCGTATTGTACCCAGGTGTAGGACTCGCCGTCCCTGGGGTCGGTATAGATGCCTTTTGCATCAGGTTCCTGCATGGGCGGAACGTCCTCTCCGCTGCATGATGCCAATGTGAATAGGCCTGCAAGGGCTATTGTGATATATGCTTTCATTCCTTTTTGTATTATCCGGGTGAATATCAGAATACGAATCCTATCTCCGTCATAACCTGTTTGAAGATTCTCCACTTCTTCAGCACGTTGGGATAGTCAGCGTACATCTGCTCTATCTGCTCGTCGGTATAGGTCATCGAGTAGGTGCAGTACATTGTCAGGTCCTGCTCTTTGGTGGGTGTGGCGCAGTGCCCCCAGATGTTCTTCACGTAATCCAGGAATCCGTAGTACCTGACTACATGGCGGGCCTCGGTGACATTGTCGGTGGTGGTGCGGTCATGATAACCCTCCGATACCTGATAGAATGCGTCAAAGGCCTCAATCCTGTTGGATGCCAGCTGGGGTAGGATGGCCGTAAGAATACGACTGGTAAACTGTTTCCGCTGCGCATCGGTCTTCAGCTTCTTCAGCTGGGAGAAGGCCACCACAATGCAGCGTTGGCCGGTTGCGGCATAGGGATGTGAGGGGGCAGCCGTACTGCTCTGGCGGTAGTTGATCTGTCCGCACAGATACCAGGAATAGGGCATCAGCCGTGCGCTGATGTGCGGCAGGATGTTTTCCTCCAGGTAGGTGACGGCATTTGCCTTGTCCTCCACAGATGTCATATTGTTATAGGTATAGCCGTTGCTGGGGTAAGCCGTCTGGCCTACTACATAGTCCAGTGCCAGCAGCTCTGTCCAGAAGGTAGAGTCACCGTTGATGTCCAGTCCGTTGAAGCGGTGCTGAAGCGTATCGTTGAACAGCAGGAAGGAGTTGTGCTTCTGCTGGAAGGTCCTGCGCAGTACGGCCTCAGGGCTCTCGTCGCTGTCGGCAGGCTCGAAGAAGCAGCCGGGATCGTGAATCTCCAGGTCCAGGCTCTCGTCCTCGCTGCATGCTGTCCATGTCAGGCAGCTGGCCAGCAGCAGTAGGGCTGATAGGGGATATATCTTTTTCATTGCTTTGTCTGTTTAATGTTATGGCATGGTGGGCACAATGGTGTAGGGGCGGTCCTGGTTGCCGTTTCCCGGCATACCCGTATTGAACTCCAGCACCTCGTGTGGGATGTTGACCGTCCAGGAGGCATCCTCCTCGGTAAGGGTATAGAGGCGTGTTTCCAGGAAGTCGCCCGTGTCATTGTCCCTGTAAACCGTATATGTGTGCTGCAGTGACACCTTCTCAGGCTGAACCTGGCATACACGGTATCTTCTCAGGTCAAACCAGCGGTGTCCCTCCACGGGGAACTCCCATCTTCTTTCCGTACGGATACGTGTAATCAGGTCGCTGCCTGACAGACTCTCCACGTTCCTTTCCGGAGCCTCCTCACGGTAGCGGTTGCTGACTAACTGCTTCAGTGCCTTCTGGGCCTCTTCCTCCTCGCCCGTATAGGCCTTGGCCTCGGCCAGTATCAGGTAGGCCTCTGCGCTGCGCAGCCAGAAGAGGCTGCTGACGGGTGTCCGCATGGATGAGGAACCGTAGATGTACGCATCATAGTACCAGGACTTGTCCGTCTCAGGTACATTGGACAGGGGAGCTCCGTGATTCTCGCGGATACAGGCAATGAAGGGGCCCGAGCGCCAGAACCAGCTGGAACGTCTTACGTCATTCTCATGATAGGACTCATACAGGCTGGTGCTGATACGTGTGCTCTGGTAATAGAAACTGGTCATCCGTACCAGGTCATTTCCGCCCATCGAGAAGATGTTTTCCGGGTTGTCCGCCCTCATGAACTTGCTTCCTGACTTTACCACATTCTCCAGTACGGGGTGTGCCTCCACTACCAACTGTGCGTAGCGGGCGGCCTCCTCCCACTTCTGCATGTACAGATATACGCGTGCCAGCAGCAGTCTTACGGCTGTCACGTCAGCCCTGTACAGTTTCTTCTGCGAGGGAACCTTCGCCAGGCACTGCTCAGCCTCCAGCAGGTCCTTCACAATCAGGTCATAGCATTCCCCTACGGTCTGCCGGCTGAAGATTCTGTCCTGAATCTCAGGCGTCATCTTCATGGGAATACCCAATGCGGTGGAAGCCGTTGCCGGGTCATAGGGCTGCCCATATACATTCAGCAGCCAGAAGTAATAGAAGGCGCGCAGGAACTTGGCTTCGCCTGTCACCTTGTTGAACCCCTGTATCTCATCAGGCGTAACCTGCGGCAGTTTCTTTGCGGACTCCACCACATTGTTGGCTACGTTAATGTATTTGTAGAACAGCGTCCATTCGCGGTTCTCGCTGTAGAAGGTCAGACCGTTCTCCGTAGCACCCATTCTCGGCTGCCAGGTAGAGGGGCCGAACATGTACTGATGGCTTTCCGGCTCCACTGACTTGTTTCCGTCGCCCAGATTGTTCTCCTCCATCTCATCTGCCAGCAGGTGCAGGAACATACCCGGATTGCTGAAGAACTTGTACTGCTTGATATAGTTCACCGGCAGGTAGCAGTCGCCCATCAGCAACTCGTCCAGGTTCTTCCATGAGGTGATGTAATCCTTGTCCTGCGAATATTCCTCCAGGAAACTGCCGCAGCCGCACAGCATCCAAGCCATGCCTATCGAGCTCAAAATATATCTCAGTTTCATATCTGCTATGGTTTAGATGTTAATGTTTACTCCCAGGGTAAAACTGGGCGTGTCAGAAAGCTGTACCTCTGAGAATCCGCCCTGGTTGGGAGTCTGTCCGCGCAAATCGCTGTTGCAGAACGTACAGATGTTGTAGGCATTCAGGCTGATTGCCAGGCGCTGCAGCCTCCATTTCTCCAGCGTCCTCTTTCCCAGTTCATACGTCAGGTTCAGGTTCGAGAACTTCACGTAGTCGGCGCTTACCACACGCACATCGCTGTAGTCATACATCGTCCATGCGTTGGTGTGCAGCTTGGGACCGTAGTAATTGGTATTCTCCGTCCAGGGCTGTGTATAGGCGCCCAGGTGGGGGGACCCTCCGCAGATAATGGCCGGGATGTTGGTCCTGGCTTCATCCCCCGGTTTCATCCAACGGTCCAGCAGGTCACGGTTGGCATTCACCTCTGAGCGGAAAACACGTCCGGAAGAGAAACCGTCAAACATACGGAACAGGCGTGTGTCGGCACCGGCACTGTACAGGAATGTGGCGCCTAACCTCCACTGCTTGTAGGTAAACGTAGTGTTAATGCTGCCCGTGATGCTGGGCTCCCTGTTGCCGGTCGGGGTCAGTATCGAGGTGTAGAAGGTATATTTGTCAGCCGTCTTCAGTTCCGTCTGCCTGTCATCCCAGATGTCTATCAGCGGGCCGCCGTCCACAGGACTCAGCCCCTGGAAGCGGTAGGAATAGAATGTACCTACGGGCTGTCCCTCTACTACGGCCTTACCTGTCAGAAAGTCATTCAGCTCGTACGTCTCGGCTCCGGGACGGGTGGTAACCTTATTGTATATCTTGGACATGTTGCCTGACAGTATCCAATAGAAGTCCTTCGTCTTAACGGGTATAGCCGTCAGGCTGATGTTGAATCCCTGGTTTGTTATGATGCCTGAGTTCACTACGTACGATGTAAAGCCGTTCACCTCGCTGATGGTTTTGTTCATAAAGGCATCCGTAGTACGTTTGTAGTAGTACTCCGTTCCCAATTGCAGGCGGTTGTGCAGGAAACCCATCTCCAGTCCCACGTTCGTGGAGTGGGTCTTCTCCCACTTCAGGTCAGGGTTGGCAAAGTTTGATACGGTGGACAGGAACTCATTGTAAAAACCGTCAAAGCTGCCCTTGCGTATAATCAGCTCCGAGGCCTGATTATCCAGCATGTTACCCTGCTGGCCGTATGAGGCCTTCAGTGTCAGCAGGTCCAGCCAGTCAGCCTTGATGCTGAAGATGTCAGCCAGGTTGGCATTGCCCGATACGGACCAGATGGGCAGCAGCTTCTCGTTGCTTCGGCTGCCGAACTTGTTGGAACCGTCATAGCGGCCGTTCATGTTCAGGGTGAAAAGGTTCCGGTAACCGTATGATAGGGTAGTGTAGGCTGACAGCATATTTGTCTTCGCATCCGTCAGTACAGGAACATTGCCCTGCATCCATGACCAGTAGCCGGTATAGCTGGTAGGCACGTTTATGGCAAAGGACTTTCCCCTGTCCCTGAAATAGCAGCGCTGCATCCACCGGTCTCCGTCCGTCTTGTTGGAACTGGCCTCAAAACCTACGGCCAGGTTGATGTTGTGCCGTCTTCCGCTGCCTATGTATTTATTGTAGTTACCCTGTAAACGGGCCGTCCAGCCCTTCTGGGCCGTATGCTGCCTGATCAGTTCTCCGCCATAGGGGCAGTAAGAGCTACTGGAGGGCGTTCCGTCCACCGTACCGCGCAGGGCGTAGATGTAATAGCTGTCCTCGCCGTGCCATTCGTCCAGTGTGGCACTGGACACGTTGGCTGAGAAAACGGCATTGAAGAACAGGTCCTCTATGGGTTTGTAGCGCAGACTCAGCGTGGTGATGACCGAGTTGCTGCTCTGCTCGCTGCTGCTGTTGTCCATTTCCTTCAGGATGCTGTAGGGGTAGTTGCCGAACAGGTCGTTGCCCGTGTTGTACTTCAGATAAGTAAAGTAGGACCCGTCAGCGTTGCGGGCCGGAATAATGCGGTTGGTGTTATAGGCATAGTCAATGACGTTGATGTCGCTGGCGGCATAGTCGCGTGAGCTCATATTGCCGTTCACGTTCAGCTCAGCCTTCAGCTTGCTGCTGATGTCATAGTTGATCTTCGCCATCACTGTATAGCGGTTGTTCTGTGCGCCGCGTACCACATCATTCTGGCGGGTGATACCCATTGAGGTGTAGTACCTTACCTTGTCGCTACCCCCTGACACACTCACCGAGTGGTCCTGTGACAAGGCATTCCTGCACAGCAGGCTGAACCAGTCAGTATTCTCGCCTCGCATCTTATCAATGGCCGTATTGAAATCCTGACGGGAAATCTCTCCGGCATACAGCTGGCGCAGGGCCTCCTCATAACCCACCTTTTACATATTGCTAGGATAGGCATAGTGTGATTCTTCCAGGAACTGCTATAGCTGAATGCGCTCTGCA
>JAEEGK010008667.1_pt1 | contig 23929 bp, 20 predicted proteins | sample 8958771 | NCBI WGS metagenome assembly JAEEGK01 (sample SAMN16246547, study PRJNA631951) | gut metagenome | biome: gut microbiome; feature: rumen; material: SC-attached | host: Bos | place: Iran: Karaj | collected 2018-10
CATAGAACACCTTTTAAGTGAAAAGGGCAAAGTCAAAAGCATAGAATTTGCTGCCGCCGACCCAGCCTCTTTCAAGGAGGAACAGTATAATAAGTTGGCTGACCATGTGCGCCAGCATGTGGATATGGAACGAATCTATCAAATACTGACCAGCGATGATTGAAGGACACGGCGACGACGCATACAAGTATCAGGACATAAGGGTCAATTTCAGTTCCAATGTCTATAATCATTTCTGCCATGAAGGGCTATTCTGCTATTTGGCCGACAAGTTGGACAATGTGGTTTCTTATCCAGAGCCTGCGCCTGCCCGTCTGGAGAAATGTATTGCCCAACTGTTGAACTTGCAGCCCGAAGAAGTCTGCGTCACCAATGGGGCTACCGAGGCAATTTATCTGATTGCCCAGACTTTCAGGGGCAAGAGTTCGTCTATCCTCATGCCCACATTCTCTGAGTATCGTGATGCCTGCCAGATTCACGGCCATAAGATACATTCCATTCATAACTCCCAGCTCTCCACTCTCGATTCTCAACTTATCTGGCTTTGCAATCCCAATAATCCAACGGGGACTGTTCTCGATAAGGACCAGTTGATACAGGCTATACAGCAACATCCCCAGTCACTTTTTGTTCTGGATGCCAGCTATGCGCCATTTACAGAGGAACCTTTGCTGAATGCTGCGGAAGCCTGTATGTTTCCCAACGTCCTGATGTTGCATTCTATGACCAAGGAATATGCTATTCCTGGTTTGCGCCTGGGTTATATTACCGCTCATAAGAATCTTTTGAGTGAGGTAAGGCGACAACGTATGCCTTGGTCTGTCAACCAGGTGGCTATAGATGCGGGTTATTATCTTTTAGGTCACCCCGAAGAGTTCCGTTTGCCCTTGCATGAGTTAATGCATGAGCGACAGCGTGTAGCTGATAAACTGTCTGCACTGGGTTGTATCGAGGTTTGGCCCTCTCAGACTCATATCCTACTCTGTAAGCTTAGAATGGGCAAGGCTGCTGCCCTGAAAGAGTATCTGGCAAAGGAACATGGTTTGCTGATACGCGATGCCAGCAATTTCGAAGGGCTTGACGATTCTTTCTTCCGCATTGCCGTTCAAGAGAAGACCGAAAACGATTTGTTATTACACGCAATAGAGAAATGGCTATGCCTGTAGATTGTTTAATTATAGGCTCTCCTCTTTTGGGGAGCGGGGAGAGGGGCCTTCTCTTCACTTTATTGTTGGGCTGGCTGCTTGACCTCCTTCTGGGAGACCCCGCTTGGCTCCCGCATCCTGTTGTGGGGTTCGGAAAGGCCATTGCTTTCTGCGAACACAGGCTCAATAGGGGAAGCCATCGGAAAGTGAAAGGTGCCTTCGTTGCCATTGGGTTAATTGCTGTGACTTATATCGCAACTTGCTTCCTATGCTATGTACTTAATTACATCGGCTGCACATTCTTCACTCTTCACTCTTCACTCTTCACTTGCTTCTTCGAAGCCTTAATCGTTTTTTTCTGTCTTGCCGGCACCACCCTTATCCGTGAGGTCCGTGCTGTCTTTCTTGCTCTTGATCGCTCGTTGGATGAAGGCCGTAAGCAAGTTGCTCGCATCGTAGGGCGAGATACTTCAGAACTCTCGGCTCAGGAAGTGAGAACGGCGGCCTTGGAAACCTTGGCAGAGAATCTCAGCGATGGCGTGATAGCTCCGCTCTTCTGGTTTGCTATTTTGGGCATTCCTGGCATGTTGGCCTATAAGATGGTTAACACCCTTGATTCCATGATTGGCTATAAGACCGACCGCTATCGTGACTTCGGCTGTTGGGCAGCACACATCGACGATATTGCAAACTATATCCCCGCCCGTCTTACCGCCTTGCTGATGGTTGTTGTGGCAGGCAAGCCACAACTGGCGAGCTTTGTGTGGAGGAACGGTCGCCGCCACGCTTCGCCCAACAGCGGTTATCCGGAAGCGGCTCTCGCTGGCATCTTGAACTGTCGTTTTGGCGGTTCTCATTATTACTTTGGCCAACTCTTTGATAAACCTTATATTGGCGACAATGACCGGACTCTCACCACAGAAGACATGAGAATTGCTGTTCGCGTGAACCGAACGGCTGAGATTCTAATGATATTACTTGTTTGCTGCTGGCTGGTAATCAGAAGTATTTTGTGATTTTCGCGTTCTGGAAGTTGTTCATCTCGTTCATCATGCGAACGGCAGAATCAATGATGGGGAAGGCGCAGAGTGCCCCCGTTCCTTCGCCCAGGCGCAAACCTAATTGCAGTAGGGGCTTGGCTCCCACTATATCCAGCATCTTATGGTGTCCGGATTCATCTCCGCAATGGGTGAAAATCATGTAGTCTTGAGCGGCAGGATAGAGTTTGATGGCTGCAACGGCACAGGCTGTCATGATGAAGCCGTCCACTAATATAATAAGGTGTTGTTCGGCAGCCCGCAGCATGGCACCAATGGCAGCAACCATCTCGAAGCCGCTGAAGTAACGGATGACCTCCTCCAAACCTCGCCGATGGGAGAGTATCTGATTAGTTTCTCCCCCTCGGGGGAGCACGAAGGGGGGCTTGGCTACTGCACGGCTCAGCACTTCGTATTTGTGGCGGATGCCTTCATTGTCAAGGCCAGCTCCTGAACCAATGCACTCGGCGAGGGGAATATTACCGAAGAAGTGCATCCAGATGCTGCTGGGCGATGTATTGGCAATGCCCATCTCACCAATACAGAGTACACGGCATCCCTCTTGGATGCAGTCATCAACTAGCTCGACGCCTACCATTATGGCGCGGTCAAATTCCTCCTCCGTCATTGCGGGTTCGTACAGAAAATTCTTGGTGCCTCGGGCAATTTTGCGGTCGATGATGCCTGGGACGGCAGAAAGGTCGTAATCGACGCCTACATCCACAATTCTTAGTTTGAAACCGTGCTGTCTGCAGAACATATTCACACCCCCGCCGCCAAGGGTGAAGTTTATCATCTGTTGCCAAGTGACTTCGCGTGGCGAGACACTGACACCTTCGCGTTCTATGCCGTGGTCGCCTCCCAAGAGCAGATGACAGGGATGGGCCAGACTTGGCTCCAACGTATGCTGAATCAGACATATCTGTAGGGCGAGTTCCTCCAGACGGCCCAACGAACCCTTGGGTTTGTTCAGGTTGTCAATCTTCTCTTGTATCGATGTCTGCAACGACTTATCAACCGATTGTATGTTAAATTCTTTCATTCCTATAACCAATAACCGTTTACCGTTTACTGTTTACCTTTTCAGTTTAGAGTTTAGAGTTTAGAGTCAGTGTTTGAAGTTTAGAGTAGCAGGTTTGAAGTACTATTTTACTCCGCCAGTGGCGGCACTATTTACTTTTTAAACTGTCTCTCAACTTTAAACTATCAACTCTCAACTTTCTCTCTTAGGAGAGAGGGCCGCTAACCAATAACCTATAATCAATAAACTTTACAAATTTCCAACTTTGACCTGCGGTCGAGCCTGCTCACGCTCGGAAAAGCTGATGCGAGCATCGCTCTTCTCTCGCTCAATCGCAGCCTTCAATTTTCAACTTTCAATTGAATCACGCCGCAAAGGTACGGTAAAGGCACAAAAAAAAGGTCTTATATAAGACTTACTATAAGACTTATATAAGACCCTTAGTGATTGATTTTCAGCGTATTAAATCAAGGAGCTAATTTCCTTTGCCCTAGGCGGAAGTTTACCTGTCTGTTGCCATGTACCGGCCAACTGAGCCATATTCTTGATACCCCACAAGTGCTGGAAGATTTTCCATTTCTCGCGTATTATGCCCAGAATGTTTGCTATATGATCGGCCAGATAAGCCGCTTGATTAGCCGAAACGCCTTCGGCAAGCATATATCCATCAGGCTCGATAAAGCCCGCCTCACGAGCCTTCTTCCACAACCTCTCCGCCTCGGGAGTAAGCAGACAGGCTGGCATGGTAAAATTCTCCGCAAAGGGTTCCGCCACCTCCGTCGTCATCGTTTCTTCCTCTTCCAGCTCCTTAATCTTGCGCTTAACGTCCTTGCGCAGTTGTCTTACCTGATCTCTTTTCAGAAGCGGCTCTATCAGTTTGCGGGCTTCGTCACGTTGCGAAGGGTCTTCGTAAGAGGCTATCTGCTCCACCACATTGTCATAAGTCACACGGGTTGCCCAAGGGTCGTTCCTGAGCACCTCCACCTCTTTCTCAAGCTCTCTGATACGTGCTTCACGCTCTGCCAGCAAGGCAGTCTGCTGTTCAAACTTGTCTAAAAGGGTTTGGAATCCACTTTTCAGCATCTCAGTTAATTCCTGAGGGCTACAATCCTTTATAGTTAAAATGTTGCTATCCATGAAAACATAGAATAATGTTAGTTCTTAATTATTGGGATACTGGTCAACAAACAAAAAGTCCTGCTCCAGAAAAACCAGGTACAAATGTACATCATTTCTCTGAACGGGCACTTTTATTGGACACTTTTTTTCAACAAAGCTATTAAATTCCTGTTGATAAAAAAATGAGCTGGCCCATTGTACCAGGTCAGCTCAGTTATTATCGTTATCGTAAGCGCGTAGTTTACAGAGCGTGATATGGATATTATGTCATCATAACACCGTAAGCGAAATACGCCTTCCCAGTCCAGAAAAGATACGGAAGAGCGTAGAAAGTTGCACATCAGCATGCCCATTCTCTATCTTTGAGATATAGCTCTTCTTGGTACCGATCTTAGCAGCCAGCTGCTCTTGGGTCAAGCCTGCCAGACGACGCTGTTCCTTTAAGCATTCTGCCAAACAGAATGCCTCGGCTTCTGTTTCGAAATTCTCACGAGTCTCTGTTCCGCGTTTGCCATACTCTGCATCGAGCAGTTCATCGAAACTTGTACACTCCATAATTGCTTCTTTCTTCTTTGCGTCCATTATTGTGCCTCCTTACTTTTAATGTATTCTTTCTTAATTGCTTCTGCCCGTTTGATTTCTCTTAAAGGCGTTTTCTGTGTCTTTTTCTGGAATCCGTGGAACAATACTACCACGGCGCCACTATCCAAACAGCAGAAAATACGATATATATTACTTTCGATCTCCACTCTTATTTCATAAATTCCATCCGACCCTTCAATAATTCTAAAGAACTTTTTGGGAATCATCCGCTGTGTCTCTATTAGCTTCAACACGGCGTTTATTTTGTCACGTACCGTCTTTGTTTGTGCGACATAGAATTCCTTATAATAGTTCTTAAAGAGTTTTATTGTGCGAATTTTATCCATCTTTCATTACTTTGACGTCGCAAAGTTAACCAATTAATGAACATTCTCCAAATATTTGTCGAATTTTATGGATATGATTGCAAAATGGGTGGTTATTCCACCCATGAGTCCCTTGTCACCTACGAGATTTCTTTTCAAGTTGCAGTTCGATGGGAAACTCATTGTTACAACCACCATCACCACTGATCGTCAGTTGTGTCGTCGTAGTACACTGGTGCTTCGTTTGGGGTTGATGCAGCAAGCATTTGTGTCTGCTTCACCTCTACTATCATTACTTCGGGCTTTATATAATTCTTCTTCATAAATTGAAAATTTATTTCATTGAACATTATTTTAGTTTAGAGTTTAGTGTTTAGAGTTTAGAGTCAGTGGTTAGTTCAGAGTTTAATCAGTTTATTACTTCATACTCGCTTCTTTAAACTATTTCAACTGTCTCTAAACTCTACACTCTCAACTATCAACTTTCAAAACAGTACCTTACGGCCATTAACAATGTTAATGCCCTTCTGCGGCTTGCTCAGCTTCTGACCGGACAGGTTGTATATCGCATTATCGTTGACGTTATCGTTGACGTTGACGTTCTCGATTCCGTCTTCGGAATCAGAATCGTCAAATCCATAGAATGCAGGAGCATTGTTACCTGGCGCAACCTCCAAGTATGCCTTGTGGGCACCGAGATGTATATTCGAGTTTTGACTATTCTTTTTTGCCAACTTGAAGAATCCGAAGTCGTCGCCCTTCTTGCTCAGCACATAGTAGGTATAGCCGTCCTCCTGCCACGTGTCATTATCCACACCCTTGAGTTCGTTGCCGCTGTAGTCGCCTGTAGCGTCTGTGGTGGTTAGTGGCAGTATGAGATAACCGTCAGTCGTTACGTTACTTGCCGTTGTTTTCAGGATAACGGCCTCTCCGGCACGGATGATGCCGCCACTGACTTCGGTCAGTTGTACATGATCGCCATCGATGGCTGCCTTGTAGATGGTGACACCATCTGGGGCGCTATAGTTAGCCGTACCATAGTAGAACGATGTCCAGTAGTCGCCATCATGCGGATTGGCTTTTGTCTTGAATCCGTAGGGCACCAGCTTCTGACCGGCAATGGCATCCTTCTGGGCATCGAGATAGCCACTGTAGATTGTCGTACCGTCGCTCATCATCTGACCGTCACAAATATTGACGTCGCAGTTCTGACCAACGTTGTAGCTGCTGGCCTGAATGAAGTCGGTGGCTTTGGTCCATCGCAGTCGGATGTAATCTCCGGAACTGATGCCGTAACAGCCTGTGCCCGTAGCGGTGGCTGTCACCTGTCCGCCATAGATATGGATGTAGCCCTGATTGCTTTGGATTCCGTTGCAGCCATTTGCGGTGACTGTTACGCTGCCGCCATAGATACAAGTTTCTGCATTGCCTAAAATGGCAGCCTTGGTCTGATTCTCTGCAGTATTGACCGTAATGTTACCACCGTAAATGTTAACGGAACCAGCTTCTAGCCTGTTGATATCGACGTTACCACCATAGATAGTAATAAATGCATCAGTAATATCAGATGTATTGCTCTCGATAGCTCCTGCCTCAATGGCACCTGTACCGGCAGACTGTGCGTAGACAGTGATACTTGCTGAGTATATATCTTGAGCGGTGATATCCCCTCTTACGTTATTATTCTTAACAGTGAGCTTGGCACCATCGCAAAGGATGATGTTTGCTTTTTTTGTGAACCTCAGCTCATCGAGGGTGACGTTGCTGTTCACCACGTACCAGCCGTTACCATAGCCAAAATATGTCTTGCTACCATCAATCACGAAAAAGTCCGTGCAATAGTCCATAGTGCCGTCCTCGTCGATGTACGGGATGGCTACATACAAATTATGGTCATTCAGTTTGCTCATGTCTGTTACATCACCGCAGAGTACTTCTGATCCGTTGTGCAGGTACAGGCCGCTGGCAATTGTCACAGTTGTATTCGAAGGGAATGCACCGCTTCCGATGGTTGTTGGACCATTAAGAGCAACGGATGTCAGGTTGGTACAATTATAGAAGACACTCTCGCCGATGCTTGTCACGCTGGCGGGGATGTTCATCGATGTCAGGCTGGTACAGCCAGAGAAAGCATTGGTACGTATTTGCGTCACATTATTTGGAAGGGTAGCGGTCTCCAGACTCGTACAACCGCGGAAAACGGCATCGTAGATGAACAAAGGACTGGTGCCGTTTTTGAATGTGACGCTTTTCAACTTAGTGTAACCATCGAAACTGCCGTCATTAAGAAATGTCAGACCAGCACCAAGAACTATCGTTTCCAGATTGGTACAGTTATTGAAAACGTTTGCGATAGATGTCACGCCATCACCAATGGTTAGATTTTTCAGACCAGTGCAGCCACTGAAGGCTCCAGCTTCAATGGTTTTCACACCATCGCCGATGGTGAGTGAGGTCAGACTGGTAAGACCACTGAATACGCCAGCTTCAATAGTTGTCAAGCCGCTACCCAGTTCAAGTGTTTCAACATTGGTACATCCGGAGAAGGCTCCACTGTAAATCGTTGTTACACTATTAGGAATAGAGATAGATTTCAGACCGCTGCAACTACTAAAGGCTGAATACCCGATTGTCTCAACCCCTTGCTGGAATGTGACTGAAGTTAGGTTGCTATATCCCGAGAACGCACCATTGCAAACAGATGTTATACCGCTCTCGAAGACGAGACTTGTAATGGAAGAACGATAATCATTCCAAGGATATTGATCTACTGACGAGTAACTCGCCATTTTACCTGTACCGCCAATGGTGAGGGTGTAATTGGGAGATGCACCACTCAACACCCATACCACGTTTGTGCTCTCGTCCACACCATCAGTAGTAGGGTCATCCACGCCGCAATAGCCACCAGTCAAACCCTTGATTATGCGTGCGTATTTACTCCAGTCTTCAGCGCCCTTATAGTCGTCCACTAAGTCGCTGAACACGTAAATCTGGAGATCGTCGTTGCAACCAGAAAATGCATCATCGTTGCCTAAAAAACAAGACGGGGCATAGATCGTGACTGTCTTCAGATTATAGCATTCATAGAATGCCCCGCTCATGATAGTTTGGACGCTGGCAGGGATAGTGATGGAAGTCAGGCTGGTGCATCCGTAGAAGGCACCGTCATCGATATATGTCACACTGTTGGGGATGGTAACGGAAGTCAGGCTGGTGCAGCCTTTGAAGGCCTCATAGCGGATGTCTGTCACACCGTTGGGAATTGTGATAGAAGTTAAACCAGAACCTGAGAAGGCAGAACCGCCGATGTAGGTCACACTGTTGGGAATTGTGATGGAAGTCAGGTTGGTACAACCAAAGAAGGCAGAACTGCCGATGTAGGTCACACTGTTGGGGATGGTGACCGATGTCAGGCCAGTGCAGTTGAGGAAAGCTTCGTCCGAAATAGACACCGCGCCGTCGTTGATGCTTACATCACCGCTTACGTTCTTGCCCAAATAGGCCACTTTGCCTACGTAAACCACACCGTTGGGCTGATCATTGAGCCACTTCGTTCCACTGAAGGCATCACCACCGACATCGGTCACGCCATTGGCCTCTGGGATGCTGACCGTTTCCAGATTCGTGCATCCTTCGAAAGCCTGCTGGTTAATCCGCGTCATGCTGGCAGGAATGCTGACAGACGTCAAGTTGGGATTGGTCATGAATGCGTAACTCTCGATACCAATCACGGTATACAACGTGCTGTTGTTAGGGTTCGTCACGCTGGCGGGAATCACCATATTGTAATCCTCCGGCATTGTTCCAGAATAATTATGTACATTAACCGTTTTTGAGCTCTCGCTTACAACCATATACGTCAAGTCGCCAACTGTGAATGTCTCATTTGCCCACACACTCAAGCTCGTGAGCATCATAAGGAGCAACAACAAAGTCGTCCTCATAGGAAAAGTTTTCTTTTTTCTTTTCATTTGTGTATGTTTTACATTTAACTAATTTACCTAAAAGTCGATGCAAAAATAAAAAAAATCCACAAAACGCTACAATTAAATTGGCACAAAAACATTGCATATTGTACATGGACTGAAATTAGGTGTAAAAAAAGTGCAGTTTTTTTACACCTTGCGACATAAAATAAAAGATTCTCAGCGCAGGCGGAGTCCCGTTTACGGTTTACGGTTTCTTGCGCTCCGTAGGTGCTCAGGCGCAGGCGAGTCCCGTTTACGGTTTACTGTTTTTCGCCGATAACCGATAACCGATACTGGTTCCCGTTCCCGTTGGTTGCTGAAAGAAAACCCCGAAAACCCGGTTTCCTGATGAGACTTTGTCTCGAAAATAATCTCGCTCGGGAATAAAAATAATTAATTATTTTGTATTCCGCTCGCTTATTCGTAATTTTGGGCGCCGAAATATGGATTTTAAATTGCTTACATTACAAAAAACAACAATAATTGTTACCAACACATGCGTAGAACTATCAAACAATTAGGCATTAGTTAATGAAACACTCAACGAACTTTACAACAAAAGTCCTCGCCCTCGTGCTAACAATTGCTGCACTGGCGACGGGGCAGAGAAGTGCCTTTGCGGCAGAGAATGGATGGGAAATCTCCTCCATCACCAGCGGCACTGTTACCACGTTTACCATTTCCCGCACCAACACGGCGGTGGCCGAGACGGTAAAGTACCGCTTTGTTAACCTGAGTGCCTATGCAGGGCAGCACTACAATGTGACCAAGGTGAACGGAGCAAACTCCAGCGCACTTACCGGCGAATTCACCTTCGCCGCGGGCGAAACCGGCAGCAGGACCATCCAGGTAACGGAAAGTGCCGGAAGCGGAGCCTACTCCTACTACAAGGACGACACCCAACGCTCGTACAAGCTGGAACTTACCGACGCCGGTGGCTTTTATCTGACCAAAAACCAACGCAGTTTCACCACTGGTACCAGCATTAACAGCACAAATGCTCTCGGCGCGAAGGAAGTCGATGTCAACACCGGCACCATCACCGTCACCGACGACAACTACTCGCAGGCCTATCACGCTGTTCCGGTTGCAACGTATTTCAATAACGCCGCCCCAAAGAACTATCTTGTTGCCGCAGGTGCCGAGCTGAGAATGACGCTCAGTTTCCAGGCCAAGGAAAAGGACGACGGCTACCAGCACGTCCAGATTCTGGTGAACCAGGGCAGCAAGTATGACGAGGGCTCCGGTGACAACAACCCCGGAACGATGAACTACTCCAGCTATATGGCGACCTTCTGCCATAAGGGCGGCAGTACCAACACCACCTATTCCAACTACGTCTTCCCCGACGTCAGTCACAACAGCAACTGCGGTAATGTCGGCCTCGTCTGGAGCAGCATCAACAGTACCAACAACGTCGGTGAGCTGCGCCAGCAGTATTTCAATACCGACTGTCGCGCTGCCGACGGCCGGCTTATCATTGCCGGCAAGAGCGCTCTCAGTTCATTCTCGACCCTCGGCATCCGCTTTGATGCTTCAGGCAAAAATGAGGACACTTGGTACGCCTATAATGTCAAGGCCAAGATCCAGGCTGTGGACGTCACCGCCCCCACCGTGCTGGCGGTTTCCGTGGCTCCAGGCTACCACGCCAAAGGCAATACGGTTTATGTGAGCGTGGCCTTCAGCGAGATCGTCACCACCAGCTCCGCCAAGCTGACGAGTAGCTGGGGGGATCTTTCGTATGTGGCGGGTAGCGGCACCAACGTACTCACATTCAGTCGTACCATTCCGGCAAGCGCATCCGGCGCCCTCAGCATCACAGGCTTCAGTGGCATCACGGATTTGGGCGGGAAAGCCCCGTCGTCTGTCAGCTCCAACAATCTCTGTTCGCTGGACGCCAACTATGTTTACACCATCACCTATGACCTTGACGGCGGCAGCGTTGCTACGGAGAACTACGCTAATTATACCTACGAGACAGCTGCCTTTACGCTGAATAATCCAATCAAACCAGGCTACTCCTTTGACGGCTGGACGGGCAGCAACGGCAACACGCCTCAAAAAACTGTGACCATCGCCAACCACTCTCATGGAAACAGGACCTATACCGCCAACTGGGTTCCCCTTTGGGGACAGGATGACAACGCTGACGGCTCTCAGGCTCATCCCTACATCATCTCATCTATCGACGGCCTGAACATGCTGGCCAAAGTTACCAACGGCACTGATGGATTCACTGCCACTTCCTCGAATGGAGTTTTCTATAGACTCGACAGCAACCTTGATCTGGGCGGAAACGGTTTCGATGGAATTGGATTCTCGGATGTCTATTATTTCAATGGAACTTTCGACGGCAACGGCAAGACAATCAGCAATTTTGTAATCAACAAACCGGGTGTGTCTAAAGTCGGAATCTTCGGTAATTGTACGGGGGGCACTGTAAAGAATCTCATTGTTGATAATGCCGTTGTTAAAGGTTATCGATGGGTTGGAATAATTGTGGGGTCCTCTTATTCTGGCACTTTTACTAATTGTTTGGTTTTCAACAGTAGCATTACTTGCGATAAAGATGGCGGAGTTATATATGGAAACTTATCATCAAATATGAAGGTTTCCGGCTGTCATTATGCCAACTGCACCGTCAATGACACTCCCGCCAGCGATATGTACCGTCTGACCTTGGGCAACGGTATTACCGCAAGCGGCGAGACCGTGGTTCACGGCACCGACACATACGGCGTTGCCGGAACCACTGTTACGCTCAGTTATAGCGGTCAGGTGCCCGAGGGCTATCATCCTGTGGTCTATACGGTGAACGGCACGCCCATTGAGGGCAACAGTTTCACTATGCCGGCTGAGGATGTCAGTGTCAGTGCCAGTGTTACGCCCATCACCTATAATATTACCTTCGACCTTGGTGGTGGTAGTGTGGCAACAGCTAATCCTACCAGCTACAACGTAGAGAGTGCGGCCATTACCCTTGTGAATCCCACCAGAACAGGTTACACCTTTGCCGGATGGACGGGTACAGGGCTTGACGCAGCTACCGAGACCGTTACTATCCCCACAGGTTCTATTGGAGAGCGCAGCTATACCGCCACATGGAAAGCTACTACCTACAGCGTACACTTTGATGCTAACGGCGGCAAGGGTACGATGGATGACCAAAGCTTTACTTACGACCAAGGGCAACAACTTAGCGCCAACGCCTTTACATGTGAGGGTAATGTCTTTGTTGGATGGAACACGGCGGCTGACGGCACTGGCACATGGTACATCCCCTTAAACTATTACACGAACTTACCTACCCATCAGGGCGACGTTGTCATTCTCTATGCACAGTGGATGGTAGGGCGTGAAGTTTCTTACATAGACGCCGACGGCACAGAGAAGCATGAGAATGCCATACTTATCACCAGTTCGCAAACGGATTATGGTTTCTATGGTAACGGAACAGCAGGAGAAGCAACCCACTGGTATGTTGTTAGCGGTGAGGTCAATCTCAGTTGGTTGCATATAGAAGACGATTATGCCCACCTTATCTTAGAGGACGGTGCAAGGCTTACCACAAACAGCAACAATGTAATTGCCGTCCGAGCCAGAAATCTCACTATCTACGGCCAGAGTAATGGCACAGGCCAGCTTATTGCCAGCAGCGAAAATGACTGGGCCATCGGCACTGGTGGCTATAGTATCACAATCAACGGCGGTAACATTACAGCCACTAGCGGATCCCTTGATGGCATCTATTCCAACGGCAAGCCCATCACCATCAACGGCGGTAACATTACAGCCACCAGCGGATCCCACGATGGCATCAGCGGCAGCAAGATTACCATCAACGGCGGTAATGTAACAGCCACTGGCGGCCACATTGGCATCAACGGCGGCAAGATTACCATCAACGGCGGAAACGTGACAGCCACTGGCGGTAGTTTTGGAATATACATCCCACACGTCCCCTCCAGTAATGATTACCGTATCACCCTTGCTGGTGGTACGGTATGGGCAAACAGATACAATGGTATAGTCTGCACCTACAATTGTTGGTATACCGACGGCACGAACATTATTCAAGGCACCAATCTGTCAAAAGACGCCATCGCCGGTAAGACGATGCAGCCTGCGCTACGATTGTACGACAAAGACGATTTTAAAAATAATATCACAACTATCGCCGAACACAATGGCGAGACTATCGCAGCAGTGCAGCTTTACGTCCGCACCCTCTATAAGGACGGCGACTGGAACACGCTGTGCTTGCCGTTCTCGCTGACAGCTGAGCAGATGGCTGCCAGCCCGTTGGCTGGCGCAGAGGCCCGCACCCTCAGCAGTGCTTCGTATGCTAACGGTACGCTGACGCTCAACTTTAGCGATCCTGTAGAGTCACTCACTGCCGGTACACCTTATATTATTAAATGGGAGAAAGCCATCGATTATGTGGACGACAACGAACACAACATCAAGAACCCTATCTTCACTAACGTGACCATCGATAATACAGCCCATAATGTAGAGACTACAAACGTTTCCTTCGTCGGCACATATGGCTATCGAGCCTTCGCCGAAGAGAACAAGAGCATCCTGTTGGTCGGTGCAGGAAATTCGTTGTATTATCCTCTTAGCGGAGCTTCCCTTGGTTCCTGCCGCGCTTACTTCCAGCTGAATGGTATCACAGCAGGAGACTTGCCAGCCAATGGCGTTAAGATGTTCTTCGGAGAAGAGGATGATGCCACTTCGTTGAGTGGAGAACTAAGAGCGAAGGGTGTAGCATCTGATGATGCCGTTTACGATTTGAGCGGACGCAAAGTTAATTCTCAACTCAAGAAGGGTCTCTACATCAAGAATGGCAAAAAGATGTTGATAAATAAATAAGGAGTTTATGAAGTTATAGGAGTTAAAAGGGAAAGTTAAAAATTGGTTTACGGTTTACAGTTTACAGTTTTTCGGCGATAACCGATAACCGATTATTAGACTTTAGACTTTAGACGCTAGACTTTAGTTAACGCTAACCGATTATCAGACTTTAGACTATAGAAAAATGCCTGTACTATTGAAGTGCAGGCATTTTTTTATTCTAAAACGATGATAATTTACTGGTTGTAAGCACCAGGACCTACCAGGCGGACGGAAAGACCAATATGTCTGGAAGTAGCATCAACGAATACTACCTGATATTTATCCTCATACCATTCACACTGAAGAGTTCGAGCACACCAACTTTCATAATTACCAGTATTATCATTGATTCCTTTTGTAGAAGTCCAATAGCCGCCCCAAGGATATTTATCTTTATAATCAAAGAGCTTAACTTCCGTTCCCACACGGCTGCCAGCATTAGGCAGGAACACGGCACCTGCTGCTTCCATTTTGGCCCAATCGTCCCAGTCAAGCGTTGCTACAGGTTCCCAACTAAATTCAGCCCCATGTGTCGATGACATATTAACGGCGGTGTTGGTAATGGTAGTTTTCGCAAGTGAGGGAAGTACAAAATTATCGGGGAAGAGGACAACACCAGCTACGTGGATCTTACCATTATTCCCACTATCTCCTGGGAAATGCACCATTAAGAATCGGGCATTCGCCTTGCCACTAATGGTAGAGGCCGAACGGGTTTTAAGAATGTATTTCAATTCGTCATAGCTCAGCGTGCGCCAAAGGCAACCGCTGTTGGTACCACCATTCTGGATAATGGTATTACCCCAATCGTAGAAGTTGCCTTGGTAAACATAGTTCGCTTTTCCAGGATCGTTATCCGTGCTGGCGTTGATACCATAATAGTTGTTGCCGTAGTTGGTGCTCCAGCCAAAGAGGTCAATGACATCTCCGTCTTGGGGGTTACCTACGCTGACATTGCCTTGGTAATTCTTAATGAACTCGTGCTGGTAAGCGGCAAAATACCAGTTAGCCCAGGTGGAGTTGTGCCATCTGGCCTGCAAGTTACCCTGCGAGAAATAGACCAGGTCGTGGTTGTCATTGACGCTGAAGAGGCCTGAGAGGGCTCCTGGCACCAGTGGTGCAGTTACCTTAATGGGCGTCAGTGTGTTGCGATTAAGCTCTTTATCAGAGACCGTTTTTCTGTAGAGGTATGTATTCTTGGCGGCATAGATGTCGATTTTGCCCGAGGTGATGGGCTTCAGGGCCACCCAGATGTTGCTGAGCGACGAGGTGTTGACGTGATACACGTCAGAGCCGTTCTTGATGGTCAGCTTGGTGAGCTGGCTGGTGATGTCGGTACCATCGCCGTCTTTGATGGTGAACTTGCAGAGCGCCAACTGGTTTGTCAGCGTACCCTTAGGCAGCTGCGTACCCTCGAAATTACCATCGAACCTTGCATAATCGAAGGTGCTGGCAAGTGTGCTGAGCGTTCCGTCCTGCTCGTTGTACAGCTTATCGAAATCCCCGTCACCATTATCCTTGGCCATAGCGGCAGGATAGATATACTTCACGTAGCCATTCTCCTTGACATTAGAATTGTCCAGCTGCAACGAGATGGTGGCCGTCTTGCCGCCATTCGTGATATCACCTTCAGAGAGTATCACATCAAATCTACTATAGCCACCTAGAGTCTCAAACACCACCGCTATCTTTTCGTTCGGAGCAAAGGTCTTTACGCCACCCTCGGTGAGGGCACGGGTCTGTGTGGTGTCTTCATCCCAACTGATGGTAGTCGTAAGTGTAACCATGTTACCTGCGGGTTTCTCTGGCTGCTGGGGAATGTCGGGGATGTCGTTCTCGTTTGAACAGCTAATCAACAAGGCACCTGCTATGAAGAGGGATGCCATGCTAAGGTATTTCATTGTTATTTTCATTATGTTCATCGTTTATGCGGGGTTATTACCAATTTTGCTCATCACCTATTTCGTAATCCTGTACTCCGGCATTGTACGTACCTATGCTCTCCACGAGGATATGGCTCTTATGTTCCAGTTTAACGACTATCGCCCTAGGTTTCTCATATTTCTTTTTCATAAATGGGGTAAAGTTATAGTGATTATATATTATTGTTTTTCTTATTTATCTTCCGAAACTTCAGTAACCTTATTCAAAATAGTAAGGAGGATTCTTTGTGGGGAATCCAACGTTCTGTCTTATCCATTTGTCCCATCCCGTCTGCTGTACGAAGGTGCTCAACCCATAGCTGTTGGGCCATGCCGACTGCGGGAGCGCATCATCCTCTCCAAAGAGAAAAGTGTAGTCGTCTGCGTCGAAAGTCCAAAAATAGCCGTTTTCGTCGAGGCAGGTCACAAGTTTGAATCCGTTTGCAGGCAGCACACGCAGGATGGTGCCTTTCCGTGCGGCGTTTTCCTCGTCGGTGACGGTCGCACCCAGGTTGACGTTATAGGTCAGCTGTTTAAAGTCGGCAGTACTTAGGTATTGGGCCAGCACGGGTGTATAGGCCTGTTTCAGCAAGGCATCCGATACAGCCTGTTTCATGGCCTCGTATTCAGGTGTCAGGTTAGCATCCAGCGTCTGCAGGTGGTAGGCATAGCCTATAAGGTCGTAATAGGGATAGCCTGCCTGAGGCTGATAGCACTTAGAGGCTGCCGTCCTCTGCTGCAGAGCGGTCAGGGTGCCGGCTTGGGCCTCGCTGATGAGTTTGTCTGTGAAAGCTTTCACAGCAGGCAGTACGGCCTTAAACTTCGTCATGTCGGTCAGCGCATAGGCACAATGCTTTAGGGCACCAGGGTATTTCTTCTGCACCGTCGAGTCCTCCTTAATGTCGCGGTATTTATCTGCAAACTCATCCTGATATACCTTCATCTCGCCCACAAAGTCACCTGTGGCAGCGGCCTTGGCCAGATGGTTAATGAATTTTATGTATCCACCGCCGATGGTGGTATGGTTGGCGGCCAGCATATAGTCACAGACATCGGTAAACTCGCTCACCACCTCGGCACAGTTCATCAGACAGTCGTCAAAGTCTAACAGGCTCAGGTGTACGCCGCTCTTCTCTATTCCTTCACGAAGTTCCTTGATGGTAATGCAATAATCGTTGTTGAAGGGGTCGGCGCAAACGGCACGGTGAATAGGAGGTCTGGCCTGAGACATATAGTTCTTCTTGAAGTCGTACAAGACATTGTAGCCGGAGCCGTGGTCGCTTACGATGAAAACATAGTTCTTGGCAGGGGCCACCTTGCTGCAGTACTTGATGAAATTTGCTATGCTGTCGGGCTGATACATCTGTGCCTTCTGCTGCTGCGTTCCCCAGAGATCAGAGTCAGTGAACGGCTTTATCCGGTCGCCCTTACACATACTCGAGGTCAGTTCCACACGGTATAAGGCCCCACTCTTGCCTGTAATCCACTCATAATCCTTACCGGAATTTTCATTCTTGTATTCCTCGGCCTGTTTATCCAGATCCTTCTGGGGCGAACATTTATACTGCACAAAGAACCTGACACGCGACTCGTTGCCCAAAAGGCCCTTGCATGCCTCGATGAAGTCCTCCTCTGTGGGTATGTCAAGGTCTTCGCCACCTGTGCTATACAGCATCACCGTATAATCTACCTCGGCGGTAGGCGTATCTGGCTTAGAAGGTATGGGATTGTCACTCTCGCTACAGGATGTCAGTAGCATGCCATAGCCGCAGAATAGGATGACGGACAAAAATGGTCGGATTATTCTTTTCATGGTTATACTTTTAATAAGTTAGACAGTAATCTTCTCATGTTATTATTGAATAAGGTATTGCAAAGATACGATTTACTTCTGAAACCGCAACACTTTGGTAAAAAAAAATGTTTCGGAAGCATAAAAGAAAAAAATCTCAATTCTCAATTCTCAATTATCAATTATATATCGTATCTTTGCGGCGAGAACTAATATTATTCATACTATAAAAACATAAAACGACATGAAAATCAGAAGTATTTTAAGCATTGCTTTGCTTGGCATCTGTACATTGATCTATGCACAGAGTATCAGCCCCAGTACAAAATGGCATTGGGAGAAAGGAACCATAGTGGTGGACACCCCTACCCGTCCGGCCGGACAGCAGTCGGCCCTAGGACTGACAACCCCTAAACTGGAGACCGTAAGAATAGGATTTGCAGGACTGGGAAGCCGTGGCCCGTGGGCGGTAAAGAGGTATTGCCACATCCCCGGCGTGCAGATTGTGGCACTTTGCGACTATGAGGAGTCACGTGCCCATGATGCCCAGAAATACCTGCGTGAAGTGGGCCTGCCTCCTGCTGAAATCTATAGCGGAGAATATGGGTACGTTGAGATGTGCAAGCGTAATGACATAGACCTGATATACGTGGCAACGGATTGGGACCATCACTTCCCCATAGCCAAGTGTGCACTGGAGAATGGTAAGCATACGGCCATAGAGGTGCCCAGCGCAATGAATCTGGAACAGTGCTGGGAACTGATAGACCTGAGCGAGAAGACCCGCCTGCACTGTATGATGCTGGAGAACTGCTGCTATGACTACTACGAGATGTGTGCCCTGAACATGGCGCAGCAGGGCCTTTTCGGCGAGATTATCCGTGCCGAGGGTGCCTACATCCATACGCTGAACGAGGCCAACATCTGGAAGGGCTACTGGCATAATCCCAACGGCGATGATACCGAGCAACTGCATTGGCGACTGAAATATAACAAGGAGAACCGTGGCGATGTCTATGCCACTCACGGACTTGGTCCCATTGCTCAGGCCCTGAACATCCATCGCGGCGACCGCATCAAGACCCTTATAGCCATGGATACCGAGCCCTTCTGCGGACGTGAGGGCTACAAGGAGGTGACAGGCAAGGAATGCGACAGCTTCCGCAATGGCGACCACACCACCACCCTGATGCGTACAGAGAAGGGTAAAGTGATGGAGATTCAGCACAACGTTATGAGTCCTCAGCCCTACAACCGTATGTACAAGCTGACGGGTATGACGGGTTTCTGCACCAAGTATCCCGATCCTAAGATTTATCTCAGCAAGAAGGGTGCCAGCGATATGGGACTGGCCGAGATGGCTGGCAAGATATCAGGCCATAACTTCCTGCCAAAGGCCGAGTATGATGCCCTGATGAAGAAATACTACCATCCCATCCTGAAGAAGTTCGGCGAGCTGGGACGTGAGTTCGGACACGGCGGAATGGACTATACGATGGATGCCCGCCTGGTATATTGCCTGCAGAACGGACTGCCACTGGATATCGATGTCTATGACTTGGCAGAATGGTGTGCCCTGGCCGAGCTGGGTGCCATCAGTATGGACAATGGCTGTGCTGCCGTAGCCTTCCCCGACTTTACACGCGGAGAGTGGAACGTGCAGAAGGGCTACAAGCATGCTTATGCATCGCCAGAGGAAGAAGCCGTCACAGAGAAAGCAGCACGCGAGAGTACCGCCCGACAGAAGGAATTAGCGGAAAAGAAGAAACTCTGGGAGAAATATGACAAGAATCTGGTTAAAAAGAATAAAAAATAAAACCAGCATAAAGAAATAATCTGTACCTTTGCGATATGAGCCCGACGCAGAGAAGGGAGAATTTAATATCGGAAAGCAATGAATACAGAAAAAGATTACATGAGGATGGCCATAGAGGAAGCCCGCGAAGGCATCCGTAAAGGCCACGGAGGTCCGTTCGGAACAGTTATCGTAAAGGACGGGAAAGTCGTTGCCAAGGGGCACAACATGGTGCTGGCCAATCACGATGCCACTGCCCACGGCGAGGTAACAGCGATACGCAAGGCCGGAGAGGTGCTGGGCACACACGACCTGAGCGACTGCACCCTGTACACCACCGGCGAACCCTGCCACATGTGCCTGTGCGCCATCATGTGGGCCAACATCAGGAAGGTCTACTACGGATGCACCATTGCCGACAATGGCAAGATAGGATTCCGCGACGACAAGTTCAACACCATCTTTGGCGGCAGGGATAAGCTGGGCGATTTCCTCACTGAGACAAATCGCGAGGAGTGTCTGCGCCTATTCGATGAGTACAATGAGATGAATCACGAGACATATTAACATTCTATATAGATAATGTTATGAAGGATATTCAGTTTAAGTACATTGGCGAGGCATTGATCCTGGCCATCGGTCTCTTCCTGGCAGGAGGAGCCATCAAGAGTGGTATTGTCAAGTTCAAGGAGATGGACCGCACCGTTACGGCCAAAGGTCTCTGCGAGAAGGAGATGAAGGCCGACAAGGTAACGTGGCCGCTGAAGTTCAAGGAGCTGGGCAATGACCCTGCCGAGCTCTATGAGCGAATAGAAGCAGACACCAAGACTGTGGTTGCTTTCCTGAAACAGAACAATCTGAGTGACGAGGAAATATCTGTTGCCCCTCCCACCCTGGTAGACCAACAGGCCAACATGAGCTATAGCAGCGAACAGGTGCGCTACCGCTACAAGGCCAACTGCGTAGTTACCGTGGTGAGCAAGAACGTTGACCTGGTTCGTAAACTGGTCACCAAGCAGGCCGAACTGATGCGTCAGGGCGTTACCATCGTAGGTAACGAGTACGAAGAGAACTCATCGGTGAGCTACGAGTTCACAGGCCTGAACGAGATTAAGCCTGAGATGATAGCCGAAGCCACCAAGAACGCACGCAAAACTGCCGAGCAGTTTGCAACAGACTCGGAAAGTAAGTTGGGCAAGATAAAGACTGCCGATCAGGGCCAGTTCAGCATCGAGGACCGCGACCAGAACACGCCGTGGCTGAAAAACATCCGCGTAGTGACCACCGTGGTATACTACCTGGAGGACTAAGACTGACGAAGATACTGATTGTATAAATCCTGCAGGAGGGCGAGTTTCTCGCCCTTTTGCTTTTCTATATAGGTACCGCCATAGTAGAAGCAGGCAAAGCCGCCAGAGACGACAGCCCAACGGGTGGCCTCGATTAGATCGAGGGGGAGTTGGGAGTTGAGAGTTGACAGTTGAGAGTTGACAGTTGACAGTTGAGAGTTGGGAGTTGACAGTTGGGAGTTGTACAGTTGGCGGGCAAGGGAGGCTATGACGCCACCGGCAAAGTTGTCGCCACAACCGGTGCTGTCGCCCTTCTTGCCTTCGCGCAGGGCCTGACCGACGGCAGCAGAAACGGGCATCGTCTGCTGTGGAACAGAGCCGAAGAGAGGAGAGTCGGCCCACAGGTAGACATTCCGCGCGCCATTGGTAACAAGGACGGCACCCGTTCCTTTCTGGCGGAAGAATGCTATGGCAGCAGGGATATCTGCACATCCGCTCAGACGAAGCGCTTCCTCGTGATCCACAATCAGCAGGTCTATAAAACGATAACTCTCGTCGCCATCGCCCATAGGCCATCGCTGGTCGGGGTGTTCCTTCTCGTTGATAAAGTCATAGACAGTATTGACAATGGTGATGCTGCCGCCCTGCTTGGCTCGCTTGAGCATAGAGCTTAAGCCCTGATGAATCCTGGGCACGAGAGCCGTTCCGCCAAAGACACAAATCTCGCTCTGGTAGAAGCTGTCATCCACCTCATGGGGCAGATAATGCCACGAGGCACCTATGGTGTTCACAAAGGTGCGTTCGCCATGACCATTGTCGTAGTTGGGGTCGGACAACACACTGGTAGAGGCTGTCTCGCTACCCTCCTCCATACGGTAATGATCCAGATTAACAGGTGTCTGGCATAGTTTTTTCATCAGGTCCCTTCCCACTTGCTGGTCACCGCGACAACCATAGAAGCAAACCTCGCTCTCCTGCCAAGCCACCTGTGCAGCATTGATAAGGGCCACGATGCAAGGACCGCCGATATTCTCCTTGTCGGCCTTGCGTCCCTGGGTCAGCAGCGGCAGGATCCCGGATTCGAAGCTGTCGCCCGAGAAGCGTTCCAGCTCTTCCTCGAAGGTCAGCTTGCCTGGCTCCAATCCGCCATCACCAGCCTTCTTACTTATATACTTGCGGAAAGAATCCGACTTAAAATCAACATTATCGTAAATGCGGTCCAAGAGGCAACAGCCTACACCGCTGATTCTTATTTTTTTCATTGAACAATGCTCTTTAACCGTTAACCGTTATCAAAGGAACTTATCATAGTCTGAGCAGAGGAGGTGCAGAGGTGCTTCGTCTTCCTCTATCTCTGGGAAACGACCGATAGTTTCGTAGAAACGATTATCTGTGGTATCATCGTTGCACTGGCTGACCTCGCCCACCATGACCTTACCCTTACCCGGTTCGCCATAGAAGCGATGATAGAGATACTGCTCCATGCAGATGCTCTGACCTGGGCGCAGGATGACCTTTCCACCTGGCTCCATCACATGCTCTATGCCATCTATGCGATAATGCACGGGGGTGTCTGCAAACTGCTCGTCCTTACCGGCATTATAGAGCTCGATGACCAGATTGCCACCACCGCGATTGATGATATCCTCCATCTTGGACCAATGGAAATGCATGGGGGTCTCCTGATTCTCCTCGACAATCATTATCTTCTCGGCATAGGGTTTCTTATCCACGCCATACTTGCCATTGCGGATAGTAAAAAGGAATAGGCCGCGACGAAGGAAGTCGCCCGAACCGAAGTCTGTGATGTCCCATCCGAGCATACGATCTACGATATAGTCCACCTGCTGACGGTTGGCCTTCCAATCCTGAAGACTCCACTCTGCCCACTCGGGCAAGATAAACTGACGGGAGGCAAGAAATGCCTTTGCCTCGCGCAGAATCTGATTAATCTCACTACGTTTCATAATATGTAAAAGGTTATTTATAATATTCAGTTCTTCAAAGGGTTACATCCCATTTCCAAATCCAATACTCCACCAGACATTAGTTGGTCATGAGTGAAGAAAGGTGTCGTCAGGGGCTGGCCGTTAAGGCTGGCACGCTGAATGAATTTATTCTCGGCCGAGAGATGCTTGGCCCTGACGGTGAAGGTCTTGCCATTAGGCAGGTGCATGGTTGCCTTCTCGAAAAAAGGCGTGCCGATGGCATAGGTGGTGGTGCCTGGCGTCACAGGGAAGAATCCCATCATGGTGAAGACCACAAAGGCCGACATGCCGCCACCGTCCTCGTCGCCTGGCATACCCAGATAGCTGTCGATGAAATAGGTATCTATGAGGCTGCGCAGATATTTCTGTGCCTTCCAGGGCGCTCCCACATAATCATAAAGATATGGTATATGGAAACTGGGCTCGTTGCCCATCTGGAACATACCCATAAGACCGGTAGCATCAGGCAAGACGTTATAGAAACGGAACTTGGCCGTTCCGATGTCCATATGGAAGAGTTCATCCAGTTTCTGTTCGGCCTTCTTATGTCCGCCCATCAGCGTGAAAAGTCCTTCCAGGTCGTGCTTCACATCCCAGTTGAAGATATAAGCATTATTCTCTGTGAAATAGGCACGGCCGTCGTGCTTCGGATTGAAAGGCTCTACCCACTGGCCGTCGGCATCCTTAGGCCACATCATACCACGATCGGTGCGGAAGACATTACGGTAGAACTGAGAGCGAATGGTGAACAACTGCTCGTCCATCACCTTACCCAACATCTTGGCCATCTGTGCGATGCACCAGTCGGAATAACTGTTAACGGTAGTCAGCGAGACACTCTGGCGGCGTTCCCAGTTGGTATCTACCTCGGGCACCGTCTCTGGCTCGCCAGGACGCAGAGCGGGATAGTAGCCGTGGTCGTTATAGAAGGAATCTAAAGGAGTGGCGGGACCAGAGCGCCAAGGCAGGAGCGTACGTTCCAGGGAGTTCTTGCGGAACCCATCGTAGGCCGTTGCTATATCAAAGCGAAGACCTTTCTGGCA
>JAEEGK010008668.1_pt1 | contig 23929 bp, 14 predicted proteins | sample 8958771 | NCBI WGS metagenome assembly JAEEGK01 (sample SAMN16246547, study PRJNA631951) | gut metagenome | biome: gut microbiome; feature: rumen; material: SC-attached | host: Bos | place: Iran: Karaj | collected 2018-10
CCTTTTAAACCTGTTGATGTAATTAAAGAATTAAAATCAATAAATACAAAATATATTAATTATTATGAATTTTATCAAAAAGTTTATAATATTTTATTAAAATTACAAGATAATCATTTACAAATTTTTTTTAAAAAAATTTTAGATTTAGAATATATCAGTCCTATATATTATTATACAAGAACAATTAATTCTAGAAATTATTTGTTTTGTGATTTAATTAATACAGCAAATAGATATTTTGATAAATCTTTAATAAAAGAAATAAATGAAAATAAAAAATATCCAATTAAAAGAATAAATAAAAAAGATCCTTTTGATTATGTACAAACATTTGGGAGATATCAAAAATTTAAATCTGAACATGCACAATTTACTTTTAATATAAATCAATTTACTACTGTTGGTCGTTTTCATACATATCCTTTTATAAAAAGAGATTTAACAAATATTAAAATTGAATTTTATAATGATATTATAATTAATTTTGATTATAAAATAATAAAACCTAAAATAATATCACGTCAATTAGAAGAATTTTATGAAAAAGAAATGAAAAAATATTCTCCTGATGATATTATTAAACCAACAATTATTGAAATTGAACAAAAATTTATAGAACAAAATAATAAAACAAGAAATTTACAAGAATCATTATGGGATATGACTTATCAAGGGAAAATAAAAATAAAAGTTGATTATAAAAATAAAGTTAATGTAATTTATCAAAATAGCTTTAATTTTTTTAAGATTGAAAACAATACAATAATAATTGATTCAGATGGTTTTCAATTTATTATGTTAATGCATGAAAAAATAAGAAGAAACAATTATCCAATAGTAATTATAGAGGATTTTAATGCAGGAGGAGTTTTTAGTTATGTTTTTTTCTTATTAAATGCCATAAATCCTGAATTATCATTAAATTCTTTAAATATTGCAATGAAAGTTTTAGATAAAAATAATACTGAATATGAAATTGATAATTATGGAAATGGAATTAAACATAAAAGAAGTAAAATTAATAAAACAACCTTTAATGCAATTTGGAATGTTTTTAGTAAATCAAAATATAATATGAGGAAACCAAATCAAATTATTGTATTTACTGATGGTTTTTCATATAGTGCAACTAGTTTATTTTTAAAAAATTTACAAGAATCAGGAAATGCTATTATTGTTGGTTATAATGGTAATCCTTCAAATGAACATAAAAATGATAAATTTGATTCTAGTCAAGGACCATCAGCAATAAATCTTTTATTAAAAAATGATACAAATGTAATAAATTTAAGTAAATATGGAATTATAGTAAATGGAATAACATTTGCTGAAACATTTAATGATAGTTATGTTAATAAAGAAAAAACTCCAATTCCAAGAGAATATATTATTAATCCAATTGATGAAAGAAGTAATATTTATGGAAAATATAATGATAATAGATATAATGAATTTATAAATGAAGCAAAAAGAATATTTAATAAATATAAAAAAGAATGTAATCCAGATAATAAAAAAATGGTTTTATATAATTCATATTGTAAATTTGGTAATGATATTCAAATAGGAGGATATAAATGTATAGATGGTAGATGGCGTAATACATGTCAAATTTCTAATTGTAAAAAACCATATATTTTTGATACATATGTTAAAAGATGTTTTCTACCAAAAGGTAATAGAACAGTAAGTGATAAATAGAATATAATACGAAAAAGAAATGAAAAAAGAAGAATAAGAAATAAAAATGTGAAATAAAAATATAATTTAAAGGATTTTTAAATATTTTTATTTAAAAAAATTTTATAATTATTAGAAAAAACTGAATTTTTAAGTAAATTATTATAATATCAATTAAAATTCAAACTAAATTTCATTTATTTATAAATAATTGATTTAGTAAAAATAAAAAAAAAATATATTTTTTAAAAATCTTTTGATAAAATAAAATATTTGATTTTTATTATTAAAAAGTTTGTAAAATTAAAAGAAGAATAACTATAGTTAATTAATAATATATGAATTAAATTAAAAAATATTAAATTAACAAATTTTAAATTAATTTCTAATTTTTGGAGTATAAATATAATAAAAGGAAATAATTTAATACAATTTGAAACCATATTTAACTAAAAAATAATTTAAAAATATATAATTTAAAAATAATCATCCTTTTTTTTATTGTCATAATTTTTATTAAATATTAATTTAGTTATTTAGTTCATAATACTATCATTAAAATTTTCGTTATTTTACAATTATAATTTATAATCCTAATTAAAATAATTTAAATATTTTTTATAAAAAACAGTAAATATAATTATTTTTTAATAATTATTTTGTTTATAAATAAAAAAAATATTATTTACCAATTTTTTAATTTTTCTAATGGATCATTTTTATCATTATTTTTATAATAACTTTTACTTAAGAAATTATAAGTTGGAAATCTTAAGAATTTTGCTTTGTCTTTTTTCCCTAATACATCACCAAAAAAAATAACTTCTTTTTTATAATATTGATTTAAAGGATATTTTCCTTTTTCATAATTAATAAATCTTTTATTAAATTCTCCTCCAAAACTCGAAAAATTTACATGAGATAACTTCAAATCATTAAAATAAGGTTTTTTTGAAGGATATTTCAATTCAGATAATAATGATTGATTATTATTATTTCTAAAAAAAGAATTATTATTAGTATTTCTAAATGAAGAAGATTTGGTATTTAAATCAGTTGAATAATTTGAATTATAAAATGTAGAATTTGTATTAAAAAATTTATATGGAATATAGTTTCTTTTTTTATCTTCATTTTCATAATTTATTGAATCTAATAATTTAATTTCATTTAAAATTTCTTTATATTTAGAAGCTCTTTTAACATCCATAGAATCAAAATTAATTTTTATTAAATTTCTTTTTGATTTATTATACATTTCTTCAAATGAATCATAAATATATTTTTTTTCATTTTGTTGATTTTGTTTTTTATCATTATAAGTAGTTGATGATAAATTAAATGTATCAGTATTTTTATTTATTGATTGATTTGTTTTATTTTTTGAATTTTCAATTTTATCATTTGAATATTCTTCAAATCCTAAATCAAATACATTTGCTTCTTTTACAATTGGTTCATAATTTTCAGGTTCAAAATTTTGGTTTGTTTTACTTTTTTCTTCTTCTTCATTTTCCATTTAATAACTTTATTTTTTTTAATAATAATCAAAAATATATAATATAAATCTAAGAATAATTAATTTAAATTTTTTTGTTTTTAAAAAAATTTTTTTATTAAAATAGATTAATAATACATAATTAAAAAATATTTAATAATTATTTAAAATTTTTTTTACCCATATCTAAATAAGTTTTACTATATATTGTATTTTTTGTTTTATTTGTTCTACTTATTTTATTAACTAAAGCTTCACTAAAAATAATCCTTTCACTATTTGATGTATTTCTTGAGTTAGAATTTGAATTTTTAGTGAAATATTTAAATCCTTTTATTTGAATACCTTGAATACTATTTTTAGGAAAAACTGAATTTTTAACTTTTTTTTTAGTTTTTTTTTTATCATCATTGGATGAATTAAAACTATTAAAACTTTTCAAAATATTATTATCAGGACTAAGGGATAACATATTTAAATTTCTTATATTATTTTTTGAATCAGGACTTTTATTATTATGAGAATTAATATTAGTTCCATATATAATTTCCCTATTAAAAATATTTTTAATATTTTTAATCCCATTTTTCTGAATTTTTTCTTTATTATCTTTTTTATTATAATTAATATTATTACTATTATTATTACTATTAATATTGTTTGAATTGGCTTTTTTATTTGTTAAAGGTGAATTAGAATTTTTTATGTTTGGACTTTTATTTTTTTTTATATTTAACACTAAATCAGATTTATGATAATTTCTATTAAAAAATCCTCTTTCAGTAAGTGGAATATCTTTAAGTTTTTTTTGACTACTTTCATTTTTATCTTTCTTAATAGCATTATATGATAAAGTTTTCTTATGATGAATTTTATTAATAGTTTTTCCCATTTTTGGATTTGAAACTGTTCTTTTACTATTATATGAAGATATTTGATTATGAGTTGAAGAGGAAGAGGATGGACTTAATTTTTTATTTTTTTTTACAATATTAGAAACTTTACTTTTTGAATTTAAAGATTTATTAATTGGAGAAAAACTTTTTATATTTCTTTGATGAATTTTTTTATTGTTTAATTTATTAGAAACTTTTTTATTAACTTCTTTAAATATTTTAATAACATATTCTTTATTATTATTTGTAAATAAACTTTGAATTATTTTTGGTTTTTTAATTGAATTATTTAAATTTTTATTTATTATTTTTTTATTTGAGTTAATAGAATTATTATTTTGAATTAAATTTTTTGAATCAATATCAATTGTAGTTGAAGATACTTTTGTATTTTTCATTCCATTTGAAGTAGTACTATTTACATTTAATCCTGTATAATTATTATTTTTTTTTTCTCTATTATTATTACTTAAACTATTATATCCTCCTCCATTTAAATATCTATTATAATTTCTTCCTTTTATTTTTGAATTAATTGTATTAAAATTTAATCCCATTCTTTTTTTATTATCATTATTTTTTTTTAATGTTGTATTTGAAAATTTTCTTTCACTCATAAATTTAGTATTATTATTATTTTCAGCATTTGAAATTTTATTAATAATATTTTCTAAACTTATATTCTTTTCTGAATTATCATCTTGATTTACACCAAAAAATTTTTTAATTCCACTTGTATCAGTTTGATCTAAAATAGAATCTAAGGCTTGAAAAGTAAAAAATTGTTCTAAATCATTACTTTCTTTAATTAAACCTTTTTGTATTTTTTTTTTTTTATTTTCTAAATCTTCTTGATTATCAATTATTCTTTGTTTCCTTTGAATATTTTTATAAATATATTTACTTTCTGGTAAAATAACATAATTAGGAAAAATTACTGAACAACTATCATAATATTCAAAAATTTTTGGAAGACATCTTTTACATTCTGACATTGTATAAACTTTTTGTAGAAATTCTGAATAATCACCTTTTATTAAAAAATCTTTAAATTCTGCCACAATATGAGTATTTTCATTACAAATAATTTCATTTATTATTTTTATATTATAAAAATCTTTATTAAGAGAATTTGATTTGATAAATTGTTGATTCACAATTTTTTCTAATATATTCATTGGAGTTATTTCTTTATTAATTGAATATATTTTATTTAATACATTATTATTTTTTCCAATTAAATAATCTGTTTCATTTATATTATTTTCTGTTTTTTTTGAAATTATTGAATTATCATAACTTGATTGTAGTGACTTTAAATGATTAGAATTTGAAAATGATTTACTATTCATTTTTTTTAAAGTAATAATTTAATTATTTATTGTATATTTGTCAAAAAAATTATTTTGGAAAAATAAAGTATATATAATAATTTTTGAAATTTAAATTATAAATATATTTTTTTATATTTTTAATAATTTGACTTATTTTATTATAATTTCAATATAAAAACTTAAAAATTTTAATTCAATAAATTAATTAAAAAAAAATGAACAAATATTAAAAGAATTTTTTTTATTTTAATAAAATTTTTATATAAAATTATCAAAATTAGTCATATAAATATTATTTAATAAAAAAATTTGTGATTAATTATAAAATGATAATGAACTTTTAATCAAATCTTATCCTATAATCTTTAGATATAATTTTTCCTAATTTTTGAATATAATTAAAAATTGTTTTCCATTAATACTTTTATTTATTTTTATTTTTAATCTATTTATAATTTGACTATAATTCCTTTATTTTAATCTATTTTTAATAGGATAATTTTATCAATATAAAGATAATATTCAAATTTAAACTTTCAACTATGAAATAATAATATCATAACCTTCATTAATATTTTAAATATTATTAATACTATTCATTCTTTTAAAATAAAATAATCAAAATGTTTTTAAAAAGATTGTAACAATAATTTATTATACATATTTTATTATTATAAATGTACTCCATTCATATTTTAATAATTTAGTTATAATTAAACCAACTTTTAAAAATTAAAGGTATAAGAAAAATTTATTTTTATTTTTTTTAAGTTATCTATCTATTTAATATTTATATAATTCTCAAGTCTGAATTTTTTAATAACATTTTATTTCTTTACTTCTTTTTGCTAGAATTAAAATTGTTTTTCAATAATTGATATTTTTATTTTTCAAAAATTCTTTAATGTATATCAAATAATTAAATATTTAAATCAATAATAAACTCAAAAAACTTAAAAAAATATTGTTTTAATTATTTATATTATATAAAAAGTAAATTTAAATTCTTAATTTATTTTCTTTAAATTAATAAAATATTTTATAATTTAAAATTAAGATATATATATATATTCCAATTTAAATAAATACAATTAAAAAAAATGAATACCCAAATTAATATAGGAGAAAAACAAATAACTAAAACAATAAAACTAATAAATTTAAAACCTTCAAAAAAAATAAGTTCTCCTATAACCCCACAAAATAATTTAAAAAATTTTTTTCCAAAAGATTTTTTTGAAAATTCAAATCAACAAATGAAATTTCAACAATGTGATTTTTCATTTAAAAAAAGGCATTCAGATGAAACAAATAAAAATAAAAATACTAATAATTTACTAAATAACAATATAAATAAAGAAAATATTTTATTTAAAATTTCATGTAAAATTGATAGTTCAACAAATTCACATAGTACTAATAATACAGAAAGTGGAAATTTTAATTCAAAAGAAATAAATACTGAAAAAATTGATGAAATTGAAGAAGATAATTTTAAAGAAACTCCTCATTTTTTTCCTAAAGTTGATATTTGTGAAGGAAAAAATAATTCAGAAAAAACATCAGATAATATTTTCATAAATAAAAATTTAGTTGATGGTGATAAAGTAAATAAAGAAATTAAAAATTTATTTGATAATATACCTGAAAATTTAAAAAGTGATCCAGATGTAAATGAAAAAGTAGGAATGTTATTAAAAAATATTTATGAAATGAAACAAATTATCAATAATAAAAAAGATGAAATTAATTATCCTACAACTCAAAGAAATAATAAAAGAATTAATCAAAATAATAATCAACCATTAAGTTCAAGAAATTTAATTTCAAATATTAATTGTAATATAAAGGGGCCTAAGGGTAATTCAAGATATGTGAAAATATAAAATAAATTTAAATTTAGTTTTATTTTTAACTTTTTATTTTTTACATTTTAATTAAAATTATTTAAACAGTAATTTAATCTAAAAATATAATTTTATTTATCATTTTTTATAATATTTTAACTTATTAATTATAATTATATAAAAAAATACAAAATAAAAAAATGCAAAAATTTAGTTAAATCAAACTCAAAAAAAAAAAATAAAATAAAAATTATCAAAAAATTAAATATATATCTCAAATAGATATGTCATCAAAACTAAGAAACCTCGCATTAACAATAATAAAAACAAATAAAACTCCAATGGACGTAAACTCAATAATATCAGAAATAAAAAAATTACCTGAATTCTCTCGTCAAAAAGACGATTCCCTACGTCCAATAATAAAAAATTTACTAAAAGAATTAAAACAACAAAAAATAGAGAATTCTTCAAAAGAAAAAAATGAAGAAACTTTAATACAAAAAAAGCGTAAAAGAGAAATTTTCCCTGATTCAAATAACACAAATCCTGAAAAATTTTTATATGAACCAAATATAACATTAGAAAATTTAGGAGGAATGGATGAAATAATAAAAGAATTAAAAGATATTATTTCACTTCCACTTTTTAATTACCAAATATATAAAAAATTAAATATTTTCCCAATAAAAGGAATTTTACTTTGTGGTCCTCCTGGTTGTGGTAAAACAACATTAGCATATGCAATTGGAGGTCAATACAAAATTCCTTTTTATAAAATTACAGGTCCTGAAATAATTTCTAGTTTAAGTGGTGAAAGTGAATTAATAATAAGAAATTTATTTAATACTGTTATTAATAATGCACCAAGTATTTTATTTATAGATGAAATTGAAACTATTTTAGGTAAAAGAGAACAAGCTAATAAAGAAATGGAAAGAAGAATTGTTGCTCAAATTATGACTTGTATTGATGATATTAATGATAAACAATTTAAAGAATTAAATAATCCTGTTTTTATAATTGGAGCTACATCAAAACCAGAATTTATTGATAATTCAATGAGACGTTCTGGTCGTTTTGATAAGGAAATTCATATTGGTTTTCCTACATTAGAAATGAGAGAAAAAATGATAAGAAAAATAACTGAAAATAATATAATATCAAATAATGTAAATTATTATGAATTAGCAAAATCAACTCCTGGTTTCTTAGCAGCAGATTTACAATCATTAGTAAGAGTAGCTGGTCATCATTCAATAAAAAGATGTGTAGAAAATAATATAAATATAGAATTAATAAATATAAATGAAATTGATTTTGAATATGCTATTAAAATAATACAACCAACAAGTAAAAGAGAAGGTTTTTCAACAATACCAAATGTAAGTTGGGATAATATAGGAGGATTAAAAGATTTAAGAAATGAATTATATTATGATATAGTAATGCCAATATTAGAACCAAATAAATTAAAATTAATAGGAATTAATAAAGCAATTGGTGTATTATTATATGGACCACCAGGATGTGGTAAAACATTATTAGCAAAAGCAGTAGCAAATGAAGCAAAAGCAAATTTTATATCAATAAAAGGACCAGAATTATTAAATAAATATGTAGGTGAAAGTGAAAGAGCAATAAGATCCTTATTTATTAGAGCAAAAAATTCATCTCCTTGTATTATATTTTTTGATGAATTAGATGCTTTAGTACCAAAAAGATCAAATGAGAATAATAATTCAAGTGAAAGAGTAGTAAATCAACTTTTAACTGAAATGGATGGGTTAGAAGATAGAAAACAAATTTTTATTATTGCTGCTACAAATAGACCTGATATTATTGATCCTGCAATGTTAAGACCAGGAAGATTAGATAAATTACTTTATGTACCTTTACCTGATGGAAATGATAGAATTTCAATTATACAAACTTTAATTAGGAATTTACCAATTGATAAAAATATTAATGTTTTAGATATTTTTGATAATAAGAAATTGGATGGTTTTAGTGGAGCTGATTTAGCTGCTTTAGTTAGGGAAGCTCAATTATCTGCTTTGAAAAATTTAAGGTTAGATAATGAGAATGATGTTGTTATTAAGAAAGAAGATTTTGAATATGCTATTTCAAATGTATTACCTAGTGTTTCTATTGGAGATAGAAAGAAATATGAAAATTTGAAAAGGAAGTTACAAGAGAAAAGATCTCATATTGAATAATTTTTTTTTTTTTTAATTTTTTGAGGTTTGAAAATATTTTTTTTAATTTAAATTTTTATTATTTTTAAATTTTTAAAATATTAAAAATATATATATATATATATTTATTATTTTTATCTGTTTTTTTCCCTATTTCCGAAAAGTTTAATTTTTCAAAAAAAAAGAAAAATTTCAAAACAATTTTTAATAAACAAAATAATCGATTTATTCAATAAAAAAAGTATTAATTATTATAATAAATATACATATCCCTATTTTTGAATAAAAATTGGGAAAAAAAAAATACCTGAAATTTATCAAGTGGCAATCTTGAATTTATTTCTTTTTATTTTATTTTTATACCCACAATTAACAATTGCATTTTCTTTTTGAAATTCAATAAACATTTTAATACCTTTTTCACATTCATTTAATTGACAAATCTTTTTAATTACTTTTTCATCATCATTTAACCATTGATCTTCTAAAGCTTGAATATGATTAAATCTTTTATCAGGATCAACAGCAATTAAATTATTTGTAAATTCTTTACAACCTTTTGAATAAAAATTTAAATCATTTTCTTCTTTTATACCTTTAATAATTTGTTTTTTACAATCTTTTTCAGATAATTTACCATTATTTTTAGAAACTAAATTTTTTTGATTTTGCATTGTAAATAATATACAACCAGTAGCATGAATATCATTTTTTCCTGCATTAATTCTTGAAATTTTACTTCTTTTAAAACTTTCAGATGGAGAAAATTCATCTGTTCCTGATGATACATGAATAGTTTTTTCTTTAGGAATACTTTTTGTAATTGAAAAATCACATAATTTAAGCACATAATTTTCTCCTATTAAAATATTTCCTGGTTTAATATCACCATGAATTAAATTATTTGTATTTAAAAAAAATAAACCTTTTATTATTTGCTTTAAAAAAAATTTCATTGTATATTCACACATCAGATGAATATAATCAAATTTAATTGTATTCATTGTTAATTTTAATATATTATGTTTTTGAAAATGTGAAATAAATAAATTCAAATCCCTATATTTTGCTTTTTCCATTATTACTGCAAAAATTGAATATTTTTTATCTTTGGTTTCATAAATAAAATTTGTTGCTACAACACTTTTTATTATATTTGCATTGAATAAATTTCTTGATAAATTTATTTCTTGTTTAATATTAATTTCAAGACAATTTTCTCTATCATCTTTATTTTTAATTATTGCCATTATTTTTATAGCATATCTGTTTGGTATCCTATTATATATTATTTCATATACATAACCAAATGAACCATTTCCTAATTTACTTATTAATGATATTTCTCTTTTTAATCCATTTTGAGAAAAGTTTTCTGTTAATTTTTTTGATAATTCAACTGTTGGAATTTTTAAATCTCCTATTACTATTATTTTATCTAACTTCGACATTTAATTAAAAAAAAATCATATCACTATATTTCAGTAATTTTTTTTATATATATTATTGTTTTCCATTTAAAATTAAATAAAAAATATTCTTATCTATATTAGATTAAATTTATAAAATCTTTTTAAACATTTATCAAATAGTAAAATTTTATTTTTTATATTATATTATGTTTTTAACAATCATTGTTATCTGGTTTACTATCAAACAGATATTTAACCAGTTTTTATTCTATTAAATCAATAAAATAATATATTTATTATAAATATATATTTGAAAGCATTGAAAATTATTTGTATTTTATTTTAAATGTTAACTTTACTTTTATAAAGAAAGAGAAATACAATTTTTGTTTTTTAAATACTTTAATTTAAAAGTATCAATAATTTCATCATTCATTTTAAAGCATTAAAATTTATAAAATATGTTAAATAAGATTTTAAAATTTTTTTAAAAAGATAAAATAAAAATGGACTCAATCAAAAAAAATCAAACTTTTTTGATGATGAAACATTATATCTTAATGAATTATATCTAATGATTATATATAAAGATCATGAAGAATAATATTATCTTAATTAAAATAAAATAAAATTTTCAATTTAGATGAAAATTCTAAAATATGGAGAATGAAAATTCTAAATTTTTATTTTTCTAAAATTATTAAGGAAAAAAAATATTTATTCTTCAATATCATGCATTTTTTACGAATATATTGAAGCAATTAAAACAACATTCAGATAAGAAATATAATTTGTTTATAAAAATATTATATATACTAGAAAATAAATTTTTTAAAATAGGAAATATTAAGGAAAAGAAGTAATTAAATGTATAAAAATAATAAAAAATATTTAAATTTAATCATTATCATAAATAATAAAAAATCTGATATATTAAATAAAGTTGGATTTATTGTAGAATTAGGTCTTTATTTATCATTAAATAATATAATTAATATCAATTATATTAAAAGGAAATATATGAATATGATTTATTTGATTATAAAACTTAACATTTTTAGTTCCAAAAAAATAAAAAGATTATATAAATCATATCAAAAAATAATATTATTATTTATAAATAAAGAAATAAGTTTAAAAGCTCTTTAATTTATATATTTTGCAAAATTTAAGAATAAATAAAAAAATCTTCTCTTATTCTATAAAAATATAAGAAACAATTTTTTTTATTAATAAAATTTGATATATAAAATATTTAACTATGAAATAATATTAAAATAAAAAGATAAATTTTAATTTTATTTTATGATATGAAAAAAAGAATTCAAGAGAAATTCAAAAAATTAAGTCTTATGAAAAGATAATATATAACAAAAAATAATTATTAAAAATATAATTTGTTTAAAACAATTTGAAAAAATAATAATTTAAAAATTTAAATTTTTATTAAATTTAAATAGGATAATTTTTTTATTATTTTATTTAAAAATAATATAATACCATCAAATTTTAACTACTTATATAAATAAAAAATAAAATAAAAATAAAATTTAATATTTGAATATGGGGTAATTGGGGATATCTCTATTTTAATCCAGTATTTTATATTTTTATTTTTAAATGATTACAAATAGTTTAAAATTAAATAATAATTTGTAATCATAAATAAATCAAACTATTAAAATCCTAATCCATTTTGACCTGCAGGAATATAATCAAAAACTTCTTCAATTTCATTTTTTCTTGTTTTTCTTCTTCTTGTTTTTATTATTTGATTAATAAAATATATTAAACCAATTATAATTAAAATAAAAATTACAATAATTTTAATACCAATTGAAGAACTATTATTATTTTTATAATCCGTATAAAATCCAATTGTAGTTTTTTCAGTATTAAAAATAAATTCATATTTAGTCATAAATGGTTTTCCCAAAGTCCATTCTTGAAATCCATGAATATGACTGAAAATAACTAATAAACAATATTTATCATCTTTTTCTAAAAATAAATCTTGATAATTTAAAGTAAAAGTACAATTAAATTCTCTGTGATAAAAATTAAGACTAGGAAGTAATTTTATATTTGTATTTTTATCACAATAAACATAAACCAAACCAAATTCTTCATATTTTTCATAGCAATTATTACTAATATTTAATTTTTTAAAAACTAAATCTTTATATTCATTTGGTGCTCTTATTAAACCAAATTCTATTACAATTTCTGCATATTTTGATAAACTCTGTGATATTGAAATATTATCATATTTTATATTATCAAATTGAATTTTCCAATTTGTAGTATATGGATTTATTTCTATTTTTGTAAATTTTAATGAATTTTCATTATAGTTTTTATCATTTTTATGTGGGTAATCTCCAATTATTAATTCTCCACTTTTTTTATCTTTATTAAATTTAATAAACCAAATTAAAGATGATATTATTTTTTTTTCTTTTAATATTTTTAAAAAATTTAAATCATCTGAATTTCTTTCTTTTATTAAATTTAAACCTATTAATCCTGAATTTTTATTATCATAATCTGCCATTAAAAAAGGGAAATTTTTATAAGATATTTTTTTTCCTTTTTCATTTTTTAAAATTAAAGTATCTTCACATAAATAACCATTATAATAATTATTATAATAAAATTTTTTTTTTTCATTTGAAACAATTGAACTAGTTATTGAAGATGTATTTGAATATATTTCTTTTAATTCTTTTTTTGAATTGGCTATTATAAAATGATAATATGATGTAGCAATATGAAGTTTAATTGTTTGAATTGGTTCACCTATATTTATTTCTGCCATTTCAAGATTTTTTCTTAAAGAATGTAAATAAGTATGATTTTTATCTATTGTATTTTCTATTGTTTTAAATGGGATTTTTATTATTGAAAAGATATGAGAAAATAGTAATATTGATATTAGTATTTTCATCATTTTTTTATAATATTATTATTTTATTTTATTTAATACTTAATACAAAATATATTTGAGTGAATATATAATAATTTAAATAAAATTTATGAAAAAAACATTTTTGTAAAATATATAAAATATAAAAAAAAGAAAATAAATAAATATTTTTGGTAAATTAAAAATGATTTAAAATATTATTTTATCCTATTATCATTAAATAAAAGGATTCTCATTCAATTCTTTTATCTTTTTTAAAGCTAAAACTTTTGTATTAGCATCATCAGGTGTAATTTGATTATTTTCCAATTTTTCTTTTATTTTATTTAAAGGATTTTGATAATCATCTAATTCCATAAAAACTTCTATTTTATTTAAAACATCATTTTTTTTACTTTCAAATTTTTTTTTTTCAATTATCTTAGTCCAATTAGTTTCATATTCTTTTAATTTTTCTCTTTCAGAAATAGGAATATTTTTAATATCTTTAATTAATTCTTCAAAAAATATATTGTCTTCTTCTTCATCTTTTTCAACTACTTTTTCAAGTTCATCTATAGTTTGAATACTTATGTTACTCCCTTTCTTCATAAAAGACATACGTTCAGCTTTAAAATTACCTTCATTTTCAGATATATTCTCAAAGATTTTTTCAAATGAGTCAGAACTTTTTTTTTTTTTTATTGAAATTTGCATACTTTTTCTAATAAGATTATCACAATATGCTCCATATATTGTTGAATCTTTTAAAATTTCATTATTGTTTTTTATATCTTTTTTATTATTTTCTCTTGCTATTTTAATTCTTTCTATTAAACTTTTTTTTTCTCCTTCAAATTTTATTTCTTCATCTTTAATTTTATTATTTATTATATTTTCAATCTTTTTTATAAATTCTTCTAATTTGTTAATTTTATCATCGATTTTTATTGTAGCATCTTCTGATAATTCTTTTATTTTTACCTTGTATTCTTTTACTTGATCTTCAGATAATTGTTTACCTTTTATTTTGTTTATTAATCTTATTAATCCATTTTTTATATTCACAAATTTATGATAATTTTTATCAAACTCATCATGTTCTGATATTGTTTTTGAAATTTCATTTTTTCTTTTATTCCATTCATCATTTATTATTCCACCATCATCTAATTCAAATCCATTTGAATAATTACATTCGATTTTTCTATCTTCTCTATCAATCATGTATAATTTTATTTTTATTTCATCATTTTCTTTTTTAAATTCCAATTCAATTTCCTTCATATTTGTTAAATTTTTATTTTCATTTTTTAATTTATCCATATTAATCTTATATAAATAAATGCTTTCATATCTTGAAGGATATAAATTAAAATGATTTTGCTCATATGCAAAATTAACTTTTATTTCTTTTGTGCTAATTATATTATCAATATTTATTGGATAATTACACAATTCCATAGAATTATGATTTTGAAAAAGAAAATTTTCTATATTTCCTCCAATATTTAAATAACATTGAATTTTAGGTTCATATGGTATAAACTCTTTTAATTCTTTAATTGGGAATTTATTTTTATTTTTATAATAAAAGGTATATAATCCAGCCCCAATACTTCTACATTCATCAATTAATATTGTTTTTGAAATTGTAAAATTTTTATGACATGATTGAATAATTTCTTGAAATTTAGGAATTCTCATTAATTCACCTGCCATTTCTATTTTGACTTGATTAATAATATCTTTAGGAATATATTTTAAAAATCCTTGAAATTCATTAGTGATATAATTAGTATAATCTTTAATTAACATTTCAAATGATTCTCTTGTTAATTCATATTTTAAATCTTTTGAATCATAAAAATTTTCTATTAAAACATATGTATCTTCATTAACTGTAAGAACTTTTCTTGCTTTTAAAACAGCATCTAATATATTCTTTTTATTTCTTTTAATAAATAATGCAAATTTTTCATCTTTATTTGAAATTGAATTTTCTCCTTTAAACTGTTCAATACATATATTATAAATTCTTTTATCTATATTTCTTCCTCCAAATTCATATAATGACTTTACATACTTAACTTTAAAACTTTCATAAGTAAATTTAGAATAAATAAAAGAAGTTTTTGAATGACCAATATCAACAAAAATTACATGTTTAACATCATTTGGATTTTTATTTTTAAACATATCATAATATTTATTATAACCATAATACATTGTAATTGCAGATGATTCATTAATAATATTTACATTTTTCATTCCAATTGCTTCAGCAATAATTTTTAATAAATTTTTTTGGTAATAAGTATAATAATCAGGAACACTAAAAGTAGTATTATCATATTTAATTCTATTTTCTTCAAAAAAATATTTATTAATTAAAGAAAGATAATCTGCAATAATTATAGAAGAATCACAATATTCATTATTATATATTTTAAATTTATTGTCACTTTGATTAAAAGATTCTTTTTCAAAATATTCAAATTCTTTATAATAAATTGAATCCTTATTATTTAAAAAGAAACCAATTAATCTTGGAATATTTAAATATGATGAATTATAAAATTTTTTTATTTTTGAATTTGATGTTTCACCATATAATCTATTTGTATCACTATAACAGATTTGAGATGGAATTGTTCTTGATGCAACATCACTTAATAAAACTTCAGTTACAAAGTTTTTATCTATTGAATAACACAATGAATAAACTGTATTTAGAGTTCCTATATTAATTCCTAAACTTATGTTATTATCTGCCATTTTTAATAAATCTTTTATAATGGAATAAATAGTTAATTCTTAATTAATAAATAAAAAAATACAGTTAATAAATTATATATTTTTTTATTAGTAAAATATATTTTTTATTTGATATAAAGTAAAAATAAATTTTTCCATATGATAATAAAAGAAAATTAATCTTATATTTAATAAATGAATAAAATAAAATATTATTTTGGATTTATCATTTATTATATTTAAATTATTTAATAATATAACTTATTGAACTCATTTTTTTATATTTTTTTTATTATTTTATTTTTTTTTTAAGAATTTTTTATGAATACACTTTATCAAAATAAAATTGTTAAATTAATTTCACCTATCAATAATGATTTTTTTACTATTGAATTAACTGGTGATGAAGATGAATTAAAAGATTTAATTGGTACAATCATTAATGTTAATCCATATTCAATAAAAGGATTTAAAGATACTTATGGAAATTATTATACTTTTTCAAGTGCAATTAAAAATCCAAGAATCAATTCAAATTATAGTCCTTTTTATTTTATTGTAATTAGCAATAATTCAAATGAAAATTATATAAATAATAATAATCATCATCAAAAAATTATAAAAAAAAGTAAATCTAATACTTTTATTACACCATTGAATAATAATAATTATATAAACCATAGAATAGAAAAAAATGCAATAAAATCAAATAAAACTCTAAAAAAAAATAATATAAATAAAAATGAAGAAATTGCTTTGAAATTATATGAACAAAATTTAATTGATAAAAGAAGTTATATTCTTCTAAATGAATATTTACAAAAACAAAATATAGAAATATTAACATTATTTAAATTATTTAATAATCATAATAAAAATTTAAAAAAATTATCTCTTCAAATACAACCAGTATTAGAAGAATTAACAAATAGTAAAAATATAAAAAAAAATGAAAATAATAAAATAAATAATGGGAATAAAATAAAAAATTTAATATTAAATATAATTGAAAAAGAAATTAATTCTAAAAATGATATAGAATTATTGAAAGAATTATTATCAAATGGCAATAAACAAATGATTGAAATAGTAGAAAATTTTAATAAAGATAATAATAAAAAAGTCTTAATAAATAGTTTAAATAATATATTAAATAATTTCAGAGATAAATCAAGTTTTTATAATTCAGAAAATAATTCAATAAGTAAAGATGAATTAATATTAATAAAAAGTAATGAAAAAATAGAAAAAAAAATTTTAAAATGTTTTTCTTCAAATGCAAATTTTAAACAAGATTGTATTTTATTATTTAAATATGATATGATGAGATTCAATAATACAGAAAAAAATCAATTTTTTAATGAAGTTTTTCATATAAAAGAAAATTCAAATATTACACAATATATAAAAAGTTGTATTAAAGAACATTATCAAAATTTTATTTTAACAAGTTTATTCCCAGATTTTAATCTAGAACAAACAAATATTTATAATGAATGTATTAATAATAATGATAAAACAATGCTCAATTTTTTTAATAAATTAATTAAGAATAATGATTTAAAAGCTTTTATTGAAAATGTTATATTATATGTTAATAAAATTATTAAGGAAAAAAAAAGTGAAAATGAAAATGAAGATGAAAGTGATGAAGATGAAGAAGAAGAATCTGGTTTTTCTTCATCATCTTCTTCTGCTTTTTCTTCAACTAATGATGAACAATATAAAAAATTTATCAATTAAAAAATAATTTATTGTTATATATTATAAAAAAAAATATATAAATATTAATATATATATAATATATTATTTTTTGAAATATTATACATGTATTAGCATTCTAAATATTTTATATACTTTATTAATTGTTTTATATTTATTGTAAATTATGAATTCCTTTTTTTATGTGTTATCATATAAATTAATTATTTAACAATTATTTTTTATTGAATTTCCCTTTTGCTTTGCTTCTAAAATTTTTTTCTCTTAAATATAAATTATTTTAAAAAAAGGATATAATATACTGTTATAAAATAATAATTTATAAATAAAAATTTGAATTTTTAAAAAATTTTATTTTAAAAAAATTATATAAATAAATGTCATCAAACTCATATGAAAAATATCAAAAATTATCAGATAAAATAGCCCATTTACAAAACATTGAATTAAAAAATCCAGAAAGATTAGACACACTTCAATATAATGTAGAAAAATTAAACAATCAAATGATACAATCAATATCGGATTTTTCAGAAAAATCAAAATTTATTGAGCAATCAATAGAATCATTAAATCGTCTTTATAAATCAAAAATGTTAATAAAAGATAATAATGAAAAGAAAATAAATAAAGAATTACAAAATACAGAAGAAAATATAAAAATGATGATTCAAGAACATAGAAATAAAATGATGAAAGGAATTGATCAATCTTTTTTAGAACTAGAAAATTATTTAAATGAAATGATTAAAAAACAAGAAAATGATAAAATAAAAGTAAATGAACAATTTGATAAATTAAAATTTATTACTCAAAATGAAATTCCTAATTTAATAAAAGAATCTGAAAATTTAAATAATAATAGTAAATCTAATTTAGATTCAATGAGACAAATTTTAAAAGAAGAAGTTAATTATACTAAAGATTTAGTATGATATTTTTTTTAATTTTTTCTATATTTCTAAAGGAAGGGCTTCAAGAGAACAAAATGAAAATTTATTTAATCAAAGTTTCAATGATGAAGTAAGGAATATTCAAAATAAAATTGCTGAATCAAAAAAAGATAGGTAAATATTTATTTTTTATTATCGTTTTTTTTAGAGAAATTTTTGAAGAGAATGTTTTTAAAACTTTAACTGATTCTATTGAAAGAATGAGAAATGCAATTTCAAATTAAAACGAAAAATAAATAAAATTTTTATTTTTTATTTAAATATTTATAAAATTAATTTAATTTAAATAAAAGAAAAACAATAAAAATTAAAATAAATTGAATAAAAAAATAAAATTTTCTGTTTTTTTAATTAAAAAAATGAATAATAATGATTCAGCAACATTCATAGGGAAAAAAGGAAAAATAATGCAAAATGCAGAAGTTCAAATTGGAACATATGATGAAAATATATTTCCAGAAGAAAAAGAAATTGAACCAGAAGAAATAATAGATTTAAAAAAAGAAGAAAATAAAAATAATAATAATGATGACTCAGAAATAAATGAATATGAAGATGAATTAAATAATATTGATCCAGATAATATTGTTCCAAATGATGAAGAAGATTTAAATCAAATTGAAAATGAAAATGAAATTGAAAATGAATTAAATCAAAATGAAGAAATAAATAATGAAAATAAAGATAATAATAATTATCAAAATATTGAAGAACAAAATAATTTTAATTCAATGAATTATAGTCAATTAAATTTAATAAAATCACATTTAAAATTAATATGTGATAAAATAGAAGAAGGATTAAATAATTATCATAAATCAAAAGAAATATTAAAAGATAGAAATGATACTTCTTTTCAAAATTCTTTTTCAAATATTGAAATTAAACCTTTAACAAAAGAAATAAATAATTATAAACAACAATCTGAAAATATTCAATATGAATTAGAATATGTTTATAATATTCAAAAAGTAAATGAATTAGAATCTGAATTACAAAAAAAAAAAAATTTTTGCCAAAGATTAAAAAAAGATAATTTGACTTTAAAAAGAGTTGTTAAAGAACAATCTAAAGGCATAGATGAATATATTAGTAAATTTGATAATAGTAAAGAAATAGATGAAATTAAAGAACAATTGAAAATTGAAAAAGGAGAATTAAAAATAAAAAAAGATGAAAATAAAATTATTGAAAGTAAAATTAAAAATCAAAATTCAAAAATAGATGGTTTGGAAAAAAAAATTAAGTTAATTAAAGAAAATATTGAATATTGTAAAAAAAAACAAATGAAAGATTTAAAAAAAAATCAAATTGAAGAAGAAAAAGATGAAAAAATTGATGAAAATGATATTGAAAAATTAATAGAAGAGAAAAAAAAATTATCAGAAGAAAATTCAATCAAAGAAAAACAATATAAAAGTGAAATTAAAAATCAACAATTAATAATAAAAGAAATGAGAAAACAAATATCAAATATTTCAAATATATTAAAATCAATTGAACAATTGAAAAAAAAAGAAGAATTAAAAAAAAGAGAAATTCAAAGAAATAAAATGAGACAAAATCAAAAAAGTAAATCTCCAATTAGAATAAACCCAAATCAAAAAAGTAAATCACCAATTAGAATAAATAACAATAATCAAAATAATATTATAATAAATCAAAGAAAATATGACAGAGTAAAAAATATGAGTAGAGATAATATAAGAAGATTTAATGATAATAATTATAATAATAATAAAAGTAATATAATCCCTAATTTTGGAAACAAAAATAATTATAATAATCCTGTTATTGATGAATTAATTTTAACAAGAACTCCTAATTTAAAAGTTAAAGGAGGAAAATTTAATAAACCTTTTGAAATAAATAAATTTAATAAAGGACAAAATATTACTAATTATATTCCAAAGAGATTAAGTCAAGCTTTACCTGAAAATCCTAGTGATATTTTTAAAAGAAAAGGAGATATACATGAAGTTGGAAATGAATTAGATAATAATATTAATATTAATATTAAAAGTAATATTGATAATAATTTAGAAAAAGAAAATAAAACTCCTGATATTGTTGTTAATGAAATTGAAAATTTGAAAAATGAAATTCAAAATGCTTTAAAAAAAAATATTTTTCAAGATAATCCTTTATTAAATAAGAATATATATGCAAATGATATTGATAATGAAAATATAAATTTAAATATTAATAGTCAAAATAGATCAAATAGTAATGAAAAAAATTATAAATTTAATGAACAAAGTACAATTTTAGCAACACCAATTAATGATATATCAGATATTAAAAATGAATTTGATTATTTAAATGAATTAGACAACCAAAATATAATTAATAAAAATTTACCTAAAGAAAGACCAGCATCATCAAAAAGAAAACCTTTTGATAAAATTAATTTTAAATAATAAATTTAAATTATATTAAATAAATTATATTAATTAAAATTAAATCGTTAATAAATATTATTTAAAAGCCTCTAAAAAAATAAAATGTCTTCATTTAGAATGTATAATAAATATTATAAATCAGATATTTTTAATACATCTTCAAAAATAGAATATTTCTCACCAAGAAGAAAAAACCTTCAATCTTCTTTACAAAAAACATCTTATGATATTTTTAATTCTGATAAATCTAATCATTCATTAAATAATAATGATGAATCAACTAATAAACATAGTAAAAAATATATTAATAAATCCCAAAGTGATATTTTTAATGTTAAAACAGAAATAAAGAAAATAAAAACAAGAAATAATCCAAATACCGATTCTCATATTTTTTTAGGGAATAATTATACAGATTATATAGTAAAAAAACCAAAAAAAAAAGAAGAATTTAATCCAAAATATTCAATCAATACTTCATTAGGAACTTATTGTAAACAATTTTTTAATAAAGAAAATAAAAATAAAAATTTTACTTCATCAAAAGGTTATTTAGATAATGAAATAAAATTAAATAATCATCATATTTTACAAAATCCAATTAGAAGAAAAATTAAATGGACAAATGAAAGTTCTTCAAATATAAATATAAATCCATCAAATACATCCAGAATAAATAAAATAAATGCTCAAATTTCAAATATTTTTAACTTACCTGATAAAGATTATAGTAAAATTGAATTAACAAGAAAAAATGAAGAAGAAAAATTAAAAGAGAAAAATAAATTAGAAAAAAATAACGAAAAGAAAAAAAAAGCATTCAGAAATAATTCAGCAAAAGATATTAAAAATTATGACAAATATGAATTTGGTTCAATACATTCAAAATGGAAACAAAGTAAAATTGATTGGATGAAACCAGAAACAAGTATTATGTTTCAAAAATTTAATGATAAAGAAAATAGTAAATTAAATGCTTTTCAAAGAAAACAAAATGAAATAAATGGAAATATTAATTATAATAATAAAAAGGATATTAAAATAAATGTAAATGATAATATTCCTAAATTTAAAAAAATAAAAAGATTAATTGATTTAAACTCTCCTTTAATGAATGAACCAAAAAAAAAAAAAATTATGCAAAATGTTTCTACAAATAATTTATTTGAAAATGATTATTATGATAAAATTTTAACTAAAAAAAAATTAAATATTTTAAATGAGAGTGAATATAGTTTTAGAGATAATTCTAAATCAAGAAATGATGAAAGTACTTTAAGAAGAATTTTTTCAAATGAAGGAATACATATTTATGATATTAATTCTCATTATGATAAAATTTTTGGAGATGCAAATGATTATGAAATTACTTTTAAAATTAGAAATGATGATGAAAATGAAATTAAAAGAGTTACTGAAAAATTATTAAAAGAAAAAAATATCCATATTGAACCTAAGAAAAAAATTGTTGTAAATAGAAAAAAAAATAAAATTAGTAATCAAAAGAATGGTAATTATATTGAAAATATAAAATTAAATAATAATTTAAGTAATCCAAAATTTTCTAAGAATAAATTTACTAATCAATTTATTCAAATTAATAATAATTATAAGAATAATAGTAGATTAAAAAAATGATAATATTAGTAAATTAAATTTTTAGCTATTTTTTACTTTAAATAAAATTATAAAAAAAATTTTATAAATTTTAAAATTCAAAATTATAATATTTTTAAATAAATATGAATGATTATTCAATTTTAGAAAAAGAAAATTATGAATTAAGAAATGAGCATGAGAAATTATTTCAAATATCAATAAAAAAAGAAAATTATATAAATGAATTAGAAAAAAAAATTTCAATCTTAGAAAATAATTTTTATAAAAAAAAAAACGAAGATCAAAAAAAGAAAGAATTGTTTGATGCAGTTAAAAATACTAAAGATAATTTAGGACATTTAAAACAATTATATATTCAAAAATTTACACAATTACAAAATAAATTTATTCAATTAAAGGTAAAAATTGAGCAACAAAATTATAATACAGAAAATAATAATAATTATTTTTTAAATACAAAAATAAATAAATATATTTCAAAAATAGACAAAGTAAATATATTTATTTTAATTTAATAGTTTATTAAAGAAATGAATAATAATTCTAATATTTAATTTATAAAAAATAAACAAAAATAATAAAAAAAAAATATAAAATATATAATAAATAAAAAATATAAATTTTATTCATTTAAATATTCAATAAAAATATTTCAAAATTCTAAAAATAATATATAAATCTTTCTTCATGGGGATTGGGGAT
>JAEEGK010008669.1_pt1 | contig 23928 bp, 21 predicted proteins | sample 8958771 | NCBI WGS metagenome assembly JAEEGK01 (sample SAMN16246547, study PRJNA631951) | gut metagenome | biome: gut microbiome; feature: rumen; material: SC-attached | host: Bos | place: Iran: Karaj | collected 2018-10
TACATTATGCAACGTGACGCGAACGCTATTTAATTGGAACAGAACTTTTGAGCAATAAGAAAGGAAAATATGATTAATCTATATTGATTAAGCATATAAGGTTGTTTATGTATGAAATTGATATTTATTTTTTAAAAAAAGAGTTTTTGGAAGATATGAAGACATGTAATTTTTTAGAAAATTATAAGGTTGATAGACCATATGTTGGACCTATTTTAGTAGGGGGATTTAAATATTATATTCCGCTTACATCTAATATGGTAAAAACCGAGGATGGATTGTGGATGAAAGGGTTGAAGCGAAACATGAATATAGATCCCGATAAATCAGTACGAATAATAGGAGATGATGGAGAAGAATATGGTGTGTTAAATATACATAATATGATTCCTGTACCAGATAATATGGTTATAAAATATTATAATGATGGGGAGGAGTTTTTTAATAAAAAGACTGCTAAACTTAAAGAAGACCTCGCACAGTATTTGGATAAAAATGGTAAGGTCTTATATTCAAAGGTTAACAAGCCCGAAGTAAAGAAATTAATTGAATTAATAGAACAAAATACGTACAAGGCAAAGCGGGCGCGTGTACAGAGAGAATTTGTAAATGCTTACAATGATGAAAAAAGAAATAATCCTTGGGTTACTACGGAAATTGAGATGAAGGCGAAAATAAATCGAGAGAATCCGTGGTATCATGGGAAGTATTTTGAGATAGAAAAATATGTATTGGATAAAGAAATAGAAGAGCTTAGGGAGAATAAGGCTCCTAAAGATGTTGTAGAAAGAGTCGAAAAAACAAAGGAACATCTTATAGAAAAAGAGGCATTTCTAGTATATTATAATGGTAATTTGGAAGTAGATTATGAAAATCCCGTTTACAATAAAGATAGTGTTGGTAAGCCAATTGAATCTGTAAATACTATTGAAAACGATATTCAAAAAATTGCACGAAAAGGTTGGCTTAAATGGTGAAGTATAAAATCAAATTAAGGAAAAGTCCTTGTAGAAATTTATTTGCTTACAGCAAATGTCGCCTCGCACTGCTGGAGTTTTGCGTAGCAAAACTCTTTCTTGTTATCTTATTTTGTCAGCTCATCAATTATCTTAAGTTCATCCTCCGTAAATACGATATTTTCGATGGCTTTTAGGTTATCTAAAATCTGAGCTGGCTTTGATGCACCTACAAGAACTGAGGTGATTTTACCATCGTGTAAGAGCCATGCAAGAGCCATCTCAGCAAGAGTTTGACCTCTGTCTTTTGCAATCTCATTAAGCTTTTTTATGTTTTCCATGCGCTCTGAAGTTACTTGATCTTCATGTAGGAATCTTCCGTCTGTGCGAACGCGGCTGTCGTTTGGAATGCCATCAAAATAACGATTTGTCAGCATACCTTGCGCCAAAGGTGAGAAGCAAATGATACCTTTGCCAAGTTTTGTTGAGGTATCCTTTAATCCATTTTCTTCAACTGTGCGATTAAGCATATTGTAGCAATTTTGATTGATGATAAATGGTACCTGTAATTCGTCTAAAATAGCTGTAGCTTTTTCCAGAGTTGGACCATCATAATTTGACAAACCCACATATATGGCTTTACCGCTTTTGACAATCTGAGCAAGGGCTCCCATTGTTTCTTCAAGTGGTGTGTCCTTATCCATACGATGATGATAAAAGATATCAACGTAATCAAGCCCCATGCGTTTGAGAGACTGATCCAAACTAGCTATTAAATATTTTCTACTGCCACCATCACCATAAGGTCCTGGCCACATATCATAACCTGCTTTTGTTGAAATAATCATTTCATCACGGTAAGGCATAAAATGTTCCTTTAAGATTTTTCCAAAATTAAGCTCTGCGCTTCCTGGCTTTGGGCCATAGTTGTTTGCCAAGTCAAAATGTGTAATACCATTATCAAAGGCAGTAAAACACATTTGCTCAATGTTTGAATACACTCCTGTGTCACCAAAGTTGTGCCATAGCCCAAGAGAGACAGCTGGTAAATAAAGACCGCTGTCACCGCATTTGTTATATTTCATATTGTCATATCTTTTGTCATTTGCTAGATACATATTGACCTCCCAAATTATAATTTTTTTGTTTACCAGATATAGCCCTTATATTTTCAACAAAGGAGCATAGTATAAAATCTATGTTACACAGATTATATAACTTCAAGTTAACTTTAAGTCAACTTTTTTGTGAAGACTTATATGCTGGGATAATTTAAAATAATCATAAAAGATTAAAATTCTAAATAGAGATAAATTTAATTTTGAGATATTTAGTACAGATAATATTGATGTAAGAGGATTCGATTATGACACAAGATAATTTTACTATCAAACAAATATCGGCATTATTTGATTTGCCTGCTTCAACCCTGCGATATTATGAGGAGCTGGGATTGTTGGAAGGTGTTGAGCGAACCAGCTCCAATCAGCGCATATATCACCAAAACCATGTGGAACGATTAAACGCCATCCAATGCTTTAAGGATGCAGGAATGTCTATTCAGGAATTGGTTAGATTTTTCCAGTATGAAAAGGATGAGGCTGGGTCTATTGATGATATTTTAAATCTACTTCAAACAAGGAAAGAGCTTGTGGAAACTCAGCTTTCAAATATGAAAAAGTCGTACAAGCATCTGCAGAAAAAGATTAAATTTTATTCGGCTATTAAGGAAGCGAAGATTAATAATAAGCCAATTCCAAAGTGGGATGACTATAAATAAAATATGATATGTGATACAAAATTTTAGGCATATTATATGTAGAAAAATATAGGGACATAAGTATATAAATGAACAATAAAAATTTACTAGAAAACAAAATAATAGTTTGCCTTTTGGCAGTGGTATGCTGCCTGCTATGGGGCAGTGCATTTCCAAGTATTAAAATAGGCTACAGGCTTTTTAATATTGATTCTGCTGATTATATTTCTCAAATCCAATTTGCAGGAGTGCGATTCTTTTTGGCAGGTGTGCTTGCAATCATTTTTGGAAGTCTGTTACAAAGAAAGGTGCTTTTTCCTAAAAGAGATTCCTGGGGCAAAATCGGTATTTTGAGTTTGTTTCAGACCATCATTCAGTACTTCTTTTTTTATATAGGATTGGCTCATTCATCTGGAGTAAAATCTTCCATAATAAATGGTATGAGCACGTTTTTTGCAATCCTCCTTGCCTGTCTTGTTCGCAAGCAGGAGAAGCTTACTGGAAACAAAATGCTAGGTTGTATTTTAGGTGCTATAGGAGTTATTTTGGTAAGTCTTAGCGGGGGAGATTTGGGCAATGGATTTGCCATAAACGGAGAGGGCTTTATATTGATTGCTTCAGTATCCTATGCCATCTCTTCTGTGATGATAAAAGAGTACTCTAAATATGAAAATCCGGTTACCCTAAGCGGATATCAATTTATGATTGGTGGAATTGTTATGATCGCGGGTTCGTCCCTTGCTGGTGCAAGATTGCAGCCAACTTCAGGGGCGTGTGTGGCCCTTATGATTTATATGGCGCTAATATCATCGGTGGCATATTCAATCTGGGGTATTTTATTAAAATACAATCCGGTTTCATCAGTTACAATATACGGATTTACGAATCCAATTTTTGGTGCAATTTTATCTGCAGTTTTTCTGGCAGAGTGGAGTAGCATCAGCATCAAATATTTAGTTGCTCTGGCACTGGTAAGTCTTGGAATATATGTAGTTAATAGAGTTGAATAAAATTTTTAATTCTCTTCATGCGCTCGTCTAATTGATGATAAACGGGCGCGAGCGGCCAAGGCATTAGCTTTATGTATTCGGCATCATCCTTATCCAGCTTTGCAAGCCAAGAGTTGAACTCTGCTGTGTTTTGATACAGCTGTTTTCCAAAATCACATTGTACATATTTCTTATCAGAATTATCGATGGTCTGGGTAACTCTTCTAAAACTGATTCGACCAAATTCATCCTGCTCCTTTATAAATTGAGCTTGCTCATGAATGGGAGTTGGTTCTTCAAGACAAATCTTTCCTATACTTACGAAATGCTCCCACATGATGGCGGCGATTTTTTCTTTTGAAATGGGATAATCCAGTTCGCTGGCAATTTTGCTAATGGAATATCCCAAATCTGCCAAGTGTCTCACGGCCCCACCGGCTGCAGCGTCATTTATAAAATTTGATAAGGCTTTGTTAAATTCTTTCATTGAAAAACCTCGAAAAATGATGTCAGATTCTTGCTATTATTCAAGAAAAAAACTGGCCCCATAATTACTATTCCATATCTAGTATAAAACCAAACTAATAATATTTCAGCAAAAATATAATAAAGGGTAAAATCTACTGAAATGGAAAAAATAAATATTTTTTTTTGAATTATATAAAGAGGGAAATTTATGAGTATGGATTATTTATTGTTACTGTAAAAATATTTAATAAGGAAAGGAACTACGTATGGCTAATTTAAATCAAGAGATATTGAAGGAACTTTTTGAACTAAGAAAAGAATTATATTTTGTAAATAATGTGGTTTGTGATTTTAATCCCGAGTTAAAAGGGCAATTAGAGGAATTACATGTTAAACTCAATGATATTTATAGTGAATATCATGGCGTAATTCATGAAATTAATGCCGGAAGAGATAGAGAAGGTATCTTTAGTTCAATTATGTATAAAGATATATATGATAAATATAGTAACTTCGAGAATGAACATAAAGAATTAAAGGAACAACTAGTTAATGAGTTATGTGATAAGTTATGTGATAGCAGTATAATAAAATCTAAGTTAGATAGTCAAATTCAGTTAACATCTGATGCTATGAATAAGAGTTATAGGAAAGATTATGAATCGATAATTAGGGAATTAAAATCTATAAAAGCAAAGATGGAACATCAAAGAGAGAGTATTAAAGATGAAATTAGAATCAAAATGAATGAATTAATTGATTCTGGTGATGTGGGTCGAGTAAGTGAAACTATCAGTGATATAGATGATAAATATTCGGCATATTTCAATTATTACCATGATAAGAGTGAGAGTCTTTGTGATAGAAGTGTATTTGAGGATACTGAGATTTCAAAATTTTCTAGTTATGAACAAGATGTTATGTGGGACAAAATAGAAAATGCCACATATCCAGAGGAAATTGATTTAGAATTGTTTAAGGAAGATTTGGCTGAACAATTATCAAGAGTTGAAAGTTATCTTGAATCTAATAATAGTGCAGAGAGGATAGAGGTCGTTCAAAGTAAATTAGGTGAGGAAAAACTGAGATATTTATATGAGTCGGTAACGTCACTAGAAAATTTGAAAGGTAAACTCGATATATACAATAATCCTTCTGAAGTTAGATTTTATGTTCAGAACAATTTGGGAGCTGACAGAGCAGAATTAGAGAATTTTAAAAAAATAATGAACCATGTGATAAAAGAGGATAATTTTCCAACAGAACTTATGAAAAAGCAAGAAGTAGAGGACAGACGTGATTATATTCAGATGCAGCCTATGAACGTGGAGGTTTATTATAATTACGGGCAATTGACTGAGAGACCAATTCAAAATGCTAAAAATGATGCAGATTCAATTGGTAGAAATCAAGATATGACATCAACTCAGGGCCCTCACAGTAAGTAATCTAATAGTTCTCTAATATGTTATAATCATATGGAATGCTTTCAGGAGTATTTGCAGATGGTATTAAGTATCTAAAGGAGACATCAATTATTATGGAATTTACAACAAACATATTTGAGCAATACGACAAGAAATGGGCTTTGCTTACAGCTGGAGACAAAGACAGCTTTAACACTATGACAATTAGCTGGGGTGGCTTGGGTACATTATGGAGCAAGCCAGTGGCTACAGTGTATGTTAGAACTTCTCGCTATACACACCAGTTTTTAGACAACAATGAGTATTTTACAATTAGCTTTTTCCCAGAGTCATACAAGCAGGCATTAGGTGTTCTTGGTTCTAAATCAGGTAGAGATATGGACAAGATGAATGATTCAGGATTGACTCCAAAAGAGGTGGAGGGAAGCATGACTTTTGCAGAGGCAGAGACGACACTTCTTTGCAGAAAGCTTATGTGTCAGCCTCTTGAAACTTCAAATATGGCGCAGGAGATTGCAGAGCAATTTTATGGCAATGATGCAGATCACGACATGTATATTGGTGAAGTGGTTGAGATTATTAAATAGAGAGGGGAAGAAACAATCATGCAATTTGAGACATTACAAAAAGATATGGTAGCTGCAATGAAGGCTAGAGATAAGGCTCGTAAGGATGCCATATCATCTTTAGTATCTGATGTTAAGAAGGCTGCTATCGATTCAGGAACAAGAGATAATATTTCGGAAGATTTGGTTGACCAGGTCATTTTAAAATCTCTTAAAACTGCTAAGGAGCAGTTGGACACATGCCCAGCTGAAAGGACAGACCTTAAGGAAGAATATCAGTTTAGATATGATGTTATTACCGAGTATGCACCTAAGCTAATGAGCGAAGATGAGATTCGCAAATATCTTGCTGATAATTTCGCAGAGGTTATCGCTTCAAAGAATAAGGGCGAAATCATGAAGGCTGTTATGCCGGCTCTTAAAGGCAAAGCTGATGGTAAGGCCATAAACATGATTGTAGCTGAGATGTGCAAATAGTTTAATAATAATTGTAATTTTAAGGAAGCTGGCGCTGAAGTTGGCTTCCTTTTTTACTTTATAGGAAATTGCTTTGCAATCTCCTATAAAGTAAAAAACACACTTTGTGTGAAAGATGTGTCTCGGCGACAGGAGAAATTAATTGCTTACAGCAATTGTCGCCTCGCACTACTGGAGTTTTGCGAAGCAAAACTCTTTCTTGTGTCATAAGAAAATAGTTTGTAATCTTTATGAAGGAAAGTGTTTCTCGTGTGTTATGGATTTCTTGCTAAGAAATATTTTTTAATATCAAGAAAAATGAGAATTTCTACAAGAAAAAGACTGAAAAATAATTGACACAAACACAAGTTGTAGCATAGGCGATGATAGGAGGATTAATCACAATAATTATATTTGGACATAATTTCTATAGTGTTGCATTTAGCGCTTTTTAATGCCTATAATACCTTGTTACTCGAAATCAGTTCATAGAAGGAGGATAATGAATGAAGAAGAGAATTGTGACAAGCTTATTGGCAACATCATTTGCTTTTGCTGCAACTACAGTTGTTGCACATGCAGAAGCTATCAATAATGAAGCGGTTGTTGCAGAAGCAGAATCTGAAGTTGTCTCTGAGGAGACAGTTGTTGATGAAGAAGTCGCAAGTGAAGAAGTGACAAGTGAGGAAACTCCAGGCGAAGAACTTGAGACAGAAGAAACCACAAGTGACGACCAACTAACTGAGTATGACTCTGTAGAGGCTTGGGAAGAGGGCGAGACAGACGACGAAATCGACAGATTTAATGAAATGATGGATAGAGTTCGTCAAGTCAGAGAAATGATGCTTATGGTTGATATAGACGAGTATGAATTAAAAGAGCAGGGCATGGGTGTAAGACAGGTTAAATACAACGGTGATAATATCGTCCAAATAGAATCATATGATAGAAATCGTTTTAGAATGATTAACGCCGCTGACTCATGGTCATATAATCTTGAAAATCATCCAGATGTTAGCTTTGATATGTATTATTACAGTAACAGTGACGAGCGATATGATTATGATGCCAACGTTGGTATTTTTAATGACAATGGAAAAAATAAATTGGCATATTTATGGCTTGAGTCTGATGAAATTGAATTGGCTAAAGGCATAAAAATGGGTGCATCTATTGAGGACGTAAAAGCGATTTATGGTGAGCCTAATGAGGAGAATCCAGATTCATGGGGTTCTGCTTTAATATATGTCAATGGTGATAATAGAACAGAGTTTTATTTTGACAATGAAGGATTGTCATCTGTTGAATTAATTAATACTAGCTTGTTTGAAGAATATGATGATTCAATTGACCTTTTGGATGTATCAGAGGACGTAATGTCACCTATGTATGGAAAAGATTTAAATAGTGGCGTTACACCTGATTCATATAAGAAGCAACTTAATGAAGTAATGGCTAGAGTTTCTGTTCCAGCAAATTATGTAGGAGGATGGGGCCGTCAATTCGCAAATGATGAAATCGATCCTGAGATTCTCGCACAGATAATGGCAATGGCAAATGAACTAGAAGCTGAGCAAGCCGCTGAAGATGCTGAGACTGACATTGAAACTGAGAACGCAACTGAGGTAGATGCGGACTTATTCGATTTTGAAATACTAGGTTATAATGGAAAGCCACTTGTAGCTCCAAGCACATCAGAAGATGCTCGCTATGATTTTATTAATTATAATGAACAGAACTCTTGGGATTACGAACTTAAAGATTACCCAGGTGTTAAATATGAAATGTTTTATTATACAGATGGCCCAGGTATTGAAGGTAAAGATATAACCGTAGGAATTTTTAATGAAAATGGTATAAAAAGACTTGCATACCTTGATTTCAAGGCAGATGCAGTGGAGTTTCCTGATGGTACAACCTTTAAGCTAACTACTGATTATGTTTTAAACAAATTGGGAAATCCTGATGAAGTTAAGGCTAATGATAATGGCGGGGAGCATTGGACATACAATGTTCCTAAGGGCACAATGGAATTTAATGTAAATAATGGATTAGTAGAGTCATCAAAGCTTATCAATGAAGAATGTTTTGCTAAGTACGATGATGTAAATGATCTTAAAGCAATCTCACAGGACCCTATAGCGCTTTATTATGGTAGCAAGTTGTCAATTGGTATAACTCCAGATTTATATAAAGAACTTTCTAAGATGGGCTGGATGTAAAACAGGTGACTATTTAAATTGAAAAACTAAATGCAAGTTTTGTCCAGCAGGCAATCAATTGAGAGAGTCTAAATAGGGACATACCTCCATATTATTATAATCACAGTTAATGACAGTGGTTGTTTTGATATGGAGGTTTTTTTATGAAATGCTCCCACATCATGGCGGCGATTTTTTCTTTTGAAATGGGATAATCCAGTTCGCTGGCGATCTTACTAATGGAATATCCCAAATCCGCAAGGTGCCTCACGGCTCCGTCGGCGGCTGTGTCATATATAAAATTTGATAAGGCTTTGTTAAATTCTTTCACTGAAAATCCTTTCAACTATCAATTGAAATCCATATGTAAAATATAAGAGTATTTCTTAATTCCTATTTTTAGTATAAATCCTGCGCAATATTATTGCAGTAAGTTTTTGGTTTGTTAAGGGGGAGGCTTTCTTGGATTTAAAAGCTTGATATAGTATCATGAAGTATAGATTTGTTGTGTTAATAGGAAATGTAAAGGGGAGCATATGAGCAGTATAACAATTCAAAAAATCGGAATTACAAAGCTTAAAACAGATGCAATTGTAAATGCCGCCAATGAGGGGCTTTGGGCTGGCGGTGGTGTTTGCGGAGCAATTTTTTCAGAAGCTGGCATGGGAGAGCTTACTGAGGCCTGCGATAAAATTGGAGGCTGTAAAACAGGAAATGCGGTAATCACTCCAGGCTTTAATTTGCCGGCTAAATACATTATCCATGCTGTTGGCCCGGTGTGGCAGGGCGGTGGCAATAATGAGCCTAAGCTATTATATAGTGCCTACAAGCAGTCACTTATAGTTGCAAAGGACAATGATTGTCACTCTATCGGATTTCCGTTAATTTCAGCAGGGATATTTGGTTATCCAAAGGATCAGGCGTGGCGAAAGGCGATTCAGGCCTGCAAAGATTTTATAGCAGATAATCCAGATTACAATATAGACATTATATTCGCAGTGCTTGATGATTATATTCTTCAGCTGGGGGAGCAAACGTTAGACCCTAAATAGGGACATAGCTATGTATTATCCTTAACACAGTTAAGAAACAGTGTTTGGATAATACGGAGGTGTCCAATGAAAGGTTACATTATTGACGCAGGATACATGGGATGGATCGATGGCGGCTATGAATTATTTGCAACCGAGGATGAATACTACGAGTATCTTGATCTCGACCAGTAAGCAGTTACTGGTCGATTGTTTTCCACCGCGGACAAATGTCCGTCCTGGGAAAAATAATTGTTGTATCTTCATATGTTTTATAGTATAGTATCAAAAGCAAATGCTTTAGTTTATTAAAGTAAATGCGTTTAAGGAAGGTGTTACATGGATCTTTTCGATTACATGAGACAGGAAGCCAAGAAAAAGGAGTCGCCACTTGCGGCCCGCTTAAGGCCTACCACATTAGACGAGGTGGTCGGTCAGCAGCATATTATCGGCAAGGACAAGCTCCTATATCGTGCCATCAAGGCAGATAAGCTTTCTTCTATTATTTTTTATGGACCACCTGGCACAGGCAAGACTACTCTTGCTCAGGTAATAGCCCATACCACTTCAGCGGAATTTACATCTATCAATGCCACCACTTCTGGCAAGAAGGATATGGAGGCCGTAGTTGAGCAGGCCAAACAGACCCTTGGCGCCTACGGCAAAAAGACAATCCTTTTTATAGATGAGATTCATAGATTTAACAAAGGACAGCAGGATTATCTGCTTCCATTTGTAGAGGATGGCACAATTATTTTGATTGGTGCCACCACGGAAAACCCATACTTTGAGGTTAATGGAGCGCTTCTTTCCAGATCAATTATTTTTGAGCTCAAGCCACTTGATACTCAGGACATCAAGACGCTTATTCAGAGAGCTTTGACAGATCAGGAAAAGGGACTTGGCAGTTATGATGCAGTTATTGATGATGATGCCATGGAGTTTTTGGCAGACATTGCCAACGGCGATGCCAGAGCGGCACTTACAGCTATAGAGCTTGGTGTGCTAACCACCGACAGAGCTGATGATGGCAAGATTCACATAACCATCGATGTTGCCAGTGAGTGTATCCAGCGTCGTGTCATTAAATATGACAAGGATGGTGATAATCACTACGACACAATCTCAGCCTTTATCAAAAGTATGAGGGGCTCAGATCCAGATGCGGCAGTTTACTATCTGGCTCGCATGTTGTATGCAGGCGAGGATCCTAAGTTTATTGCAAGACGTATTTGTATCTGCGCATCAGAGGATGTGGGAAATGCAGACCCACAGGCACTTGTAGTTGCCACCTCGGCATTTCTGGCAGTAGAGCGAATAGGCATGCCAGAATCACGTATTATCCTCTCACATGCAGCTTCTTATGTGGCATGTGCGCCAAAGTCAAACTCAGCCTACGAAGCTATAGATTTGGCTATGCAAGAGGTTAAAAACAATACCACGCGACAGATTCCAACTCATTTGCAGGATGCTCACTACAAATCAGCCAGCAAGCTTGGTCATGGAGTTGGATACGAATATGCCCACGATTTTCCAAACCATTTTTCACATCAGCGTTATCTTCCGGAAGGTTTGGAGCGAGGGGATTTCTATCGCCCAGGAGAGTTGGGCTATGAACAGGTTATCAATCAGTATTTAAACAAAATACGAAACGATAAATAAGCAATTTAGTTAGTAAAGGAAGGACTTGTAATGAAACAGTACAGCGAAATGTCACTAGAAGAATTATCGGCAGAGAAGGAGCTTCTCACAGCCCAGTATAAGGAATGGCAGGCAAAGGGACTCAAGCTTGATATGAGCCGCGGAAAGCCATCGGTTGAGCAGCTCAATCTTTCTATGCCTTTATTTGATATTCTTGATGGTAAGTCTTTAATGAAGTGTATGAACGGCGTAGAAACCAGAAACTACGGTCAGTTAGAGGGTATTGTGGAGGCTCAGCACCTTATGGCAGAGATTATGGATTGCCAGCCTGAGCAGGTTATCGTATGCGGTAACTCTTCTTTAAATATCATGTTTGACACTGTAGCTCGTGGTTATATGTTTGGTTTTGGCGGATGTACACCATGGTGCAAGCTTGACAAGGTTAAGTGGCTTTGCCCTGTACCAGGCTACGACAGACATTTTGCTATTACTCAGCATTTTGGATTTGAAATGATCAACATCCCAATGCACGAGGATGGCCCTGATATGGATATGATTGAGGATTTAGTTTCTAAGGATGACAGCATCAAGGGTATCTGGTGCGTTCCTAAGTATTCTAATCCACAGGGTATAGTTTACTCTGATGAGGTTGTTCGCCGTATGGCAAATCTTAAGCCAGCAGCTAAGGATTTCAGAGTATTCTGGGACAATGCTTATGCAGTACATCATTTATACAAAGAGAAGTGCAAGATTTTAAATATCCTTCACGAGTGCGAAGAAGCAGACAATCCAGATTTAGTATTTGAGTTTGCTTCTACATCAAAGATTACATTTGCAGGTGGCGGTATTGCTGCAATCGCTTGCAACCACAGAAATCGTGAGGAGCTCAAGAAGACACTTACAGTTCAGACAATCGGATACGACAAAATCAATATGCTTCGTCACGCCAGATACTTTGCAGATGTAGAGTCAGTTAGCAAACACATGGAAAAGCATGCCAAGATTCTTCGTCCTAAGTTTGAGCTTGTTGTTAACACAATGGAAAGAGACCTTGCAGAGCCAGGTTGTGGTAGCTGGATTTCACCAAAGGGTGGATACTTTGTTACATTTGAGGCTCCACGCGGTACAGCTACACGGATAGTTGACCTTGCTGCAGAGGCAGGTGTTAAGCTTACACCAGCAGGTGCTCCATTCCCACATCACATGGATCCAGATGATTCTATCATCCGTTTTGCTCCATCACTTCCTCCAATCGAGGAGCTTGAGCAGGCTGCAAATGTATTTACAGTATGTGCTCGTTTAGCTTATGTAGAGAAGCTTATCAATAGTAAGGCATAGTCCTTGCAGGAAATTATAACTAGATTTCTTTAGGATGGCTTTGCCATCCGGATTAGGAGTAGATTATGAAGATTGGTTTTATTGGAACAGGTAACATGGGAAGTGCCATGATGGGCGGCATGGTTAAGTCTGGTATCGTTGATGCTGCCAATGTAATGGCTAGCGATATTTTTCAGGCTGTTCTCGACAGAGTTGCTGAGGAGTTTGGTGTAAACACAAGCACAAGCAATGCTGATGTAGTAAACTTTGCAGATATAATTTTCCTTGCTGTAAAGCCACAGTATCTTCCAGATGCAATTGAGGGAATCAAGAATTTAGATTTTACAGGAAAGGTTGTTGTTAGCATTGCTGCTGGTCAGTCTCTTGAGAAGCTTACAGGCTTATTTGGTAAAGAGATTAAGCTTATTCGTGTAATGCCAAACACACCTGCACTTGTTGGCGAGGGCATGAGCGCCCTTAGCCCAAATGCTCTTGTTACAGATGATGAGTGCGAGACTGTACTTAAGTTATTTGAATCATTTGGAGAGGCAGAGATTGTTCCAGAGAAGCTTCAGGATGCAGTAGTAGGTATTAGCGGTTCATCACCTGCTTATGTATATATGTTTATTGAAGCCTTGGCAGATGGCGCTGTTGCAGAGGGAATGCCTAGAAATCAGGCATATAAATTTGCAGCTCAGGCTGTTCTTGGCTCTGCAAAGATGGTGCTTGAAACAGGAGAGCACCCAGGTGCATTAAAGGACGCAGTATGCAGTCCTGGCGGTACAACAATTGAAGCTGTTGCTGCTTTAGAGGCACTTGGCTTTAGAAACGCAGTTATCGAAGCTGAGAGAGTATGTATCGAGAAGTCTAGAGATTTATAGACTTTAGATTACAATACTACTTGAAAATGTTATTATATTGACAGCCAATAATTGTGTTTTAGGGAGAATCAATGAAATATGATGCATTTATTAGCTACAGACATTTGGAACGCGATATGTTTGTAGCTAAAAAAATTCATAAAGCTCTAGAGACTATCTCAATTCCGAGAAAAATCCAAAAAGAAATAGGTCGAAAGAAAATTAATAGAGTGTTCCGTGACCAGGAGGAGCTGCCAATAGGCAGCGACCTGGGGAGCAACATTGAAGCAGCTTTGAGAGAAGCTGAATTTTTGATTGTAATCTGTTCGCCCAAAACTAAAGAATCATATTGGGTAATGAAGGAGATTGATACCTTCATAGAAATGCATGGCCGAGAAAATATTCTGGCCATTCTTGTAGATGGCGAGCCAGAGGAAGCTTTTCCGCCACAGATTTTAGTGGACGAAAAAGGTGATCCGGTGGAGCCTCTTGCAGCGGATGTCAGGGGAAATAGCAAGGGCAAGGTCATGAAAAAGCTTAAGACGGAAAGTCTGCGACTTGCAGCTGCAATTCTAAAAATAGATTACGACGATTTAAAACAACGTGATAGAGAACGGAAGCTTCGTAGAAATACAGCTATTGTAGCGGGAGTAGCCGCAGTGGCCATAGCTTTTGGTGCTTTTACTGCGTATAATTTGGCTAAGCTGGATGCAGAGTATCAGCAAAAGCTTATAAACGAATCAAAGGTCTTTGCTAGAACCTCTTTAGATATTTTGGAGAGGGGCGATAGAGAGGCTGCCGCCCTGGTGGCTATGGAAGGTTTACCAGGTAAAGATAAGGACAGGCCTTTTGTTCCAGAGGCTATGTACGCACTTTCCCAGGCTATGGGTGTTTACAATATGGGTGGCGATATGGAGCCGGTTTGCATTCTTGAGCATGATGTAAATGTATCTGAATTTGCAGAGAACAAAGATGGTACAAGAGTTGTTTCGGCAGATTTTGAGAATACAGTTTATTTCTGGGATTTGGAAACAGGTAAATGCGTATACAAGCTACTGTGTGAATATGACAATAACAGAGCCAAAAAGGTTTTGGATGTTGGATTCATTGGAGACATAGTAGTCGTCATCACCGAAGACAAGGTGAGAGGATATGATTTTTCTGGGCAAGTAAAATACGAAGTACCTATTGAAGGTGGAGTATCATTCGGAAACGTTGATATTAATGAAAGGTACGTTCAAGTGGTTTCTTCTCAAATGGATGAAAGCTATAACATTAAATGGGCAACCATTTTTATGGATGGGCAGTCAGGCGAGGTAATACTGGAAGTTGAAAATCAGGTTGAGCCAAGCTTTAGCAGTGAGGCAGCATTTTCAAAGGACGGTAAGTATGCGGCGGTATCACATTTAGTTCCTTCTTATGGGGATGAAGAACCGAAGCAAAACTATGTAACAATAGTTAATTTGGGCTCTAAAGAATCTAAGGATGTTCCAATAGCGGAAAACACTGTTATGGATATGACATTTACCGAAGATGGAGCTTTGATTGTAGATTCAATGAACGCAAATGTATCTTCGGATGATTCTTTGACGCAATATGTCGAGAAAATAGATGCAGTATCAGGAGACTTTCTTTGGAAGAGAGATTTTGACTATGATTTAAGCTCCTACTATTCTTTATACATACATGTTAGAAGTGTAATTTCAAAGGATGAGGATGGTTCGGAAAATGCTTTTGTAGGTGTGTCGGGAACTAAATGTGTGCATGTGCTTGATTTGTATACCGGGCAGGATGTTTCTACAGTAAATACCGACTCAGATCCAGAGAATTTCCTGTTTAGCAAGGCAAGTGGATATATGTTGGTTGGATGTTCCGATGGCAAAATAAATATATATGATTGCCGGGATGGAAGTAAGGTCCAAAACTCTGAGGTTGATATAAAAGATACAATAGTAGATTTTGATTCGGCAAATAGTGTAATGGTTGCCAGGATGTTTAGAAATCCTAATCTTGTGGTATTACGCTTGGTAGTTGATACAGATTCTTTTGCAGAGGCGGAGTTGGATAACAGGTATTATTATGGTGCTGCTTCCAGCCCTAGTGGCAAGACATACGTGCTTTTAACATCGCCTACCGGAGCGACTGAGGAAGCGGATGACATGGTGGTTATTGACACCAAAACCGGAAAACAAATAGGGCAATTTGACGTTGTGGATGCCAGATTAACAGGTGTTTTTTATGTCGACGAAGATACCATTGCTACAGTTAATTATAATGGCGAAATAGTTTATTACTCTATTGGCAAAGAAAAGACAGATGTTTTTAAAGTGTCAGATAGGATGGTAGACACAGAATATGGCATTTCAGCAAATAAGAAATATGCAGTTTTTTCTGCTGATAAGAGATATTATGTAGTTGATGTAAATAAAAGGAAGACCATAAAAGAAGGAACTATAGACTATAGTGTTACGTCCTTTGATATTTCTAACGATGCATCGACTCTGTGCTATACCAAGCTGGATGGCACTGGTTGGGTGGTTGATTTAAAAAATGGAAGCACTAAAAGTTTGCTGAACGATAAGATTGTTAGTTGCTTTAAAATATCACCAGATGGCAAAAATATTGCAGCGGCTTGTACAGATGGAGTTCTTAGAATTGTCAATATTGATAATGGCAAGGTAGAGGATGAGATAGCTTATCATGGCAAAGATGATGACTTTGTCGAATATTCTCAGGATGGTAAGTATCTATATCTACAGGGGGAAAATCTTTACTTCCAGATATATGATTTGGAAAGCAAAGAAGTAAAGTATATAACCAACAACCAAATCATGGATGTTCACAGGACAAGTTTTGATGAAAAGAACAACTGGCTTGCGATATTTAATCAGGAAGAGATGTACATTATCGATTTAAATACATTTGGTATCTTAAATTATGTAGATAATGGAGTGTTATATATTCCTGAACAGAAGGTTATTGTAGGTGTTAGAGGTAAAGCGTTAAAGGAATATAAAGTTAAGACAGCAGATGAATTAATGAAGGCCGCCATAAAGAAGTATGGTGATGCAAAGCTTTCTGATATAGAGAAGTTAAAGTACCAAATAAATTAATTGTAATTTAGAAACATAAAAAGTTTTTAGTATAAAAGCCAATCTTTACTATAATGTGGGGTTGGCTTTTTGATTGCACGATTACAGAGAATTATAGGAATTAACCTGGTTAAAAAAATCGAAAATTATTCAAATAAAGTATTGACAGAAAGAATATAAGGTAGTATTATAATACTCGAAAGGGAGATAGTGCTACCGACACTGCGGATTTGGGAGGCTGTTATCGTGGTTTTGCATTACGGACTGCTTCCTAGTCGGTAGATAATATTTTAAATTTATGTGACATACATTTATATTATGTACTTTTTTCAGTTCCATTTTGGCACAGGTTTCCTGTGCTTTTTTTGACTTTATCTTGCTAAAGCAGTGTGATAAAATATTTACTAGCTTTCTAGATAAAATCTAGGTTGAAGGAGGTTTCTTATGAAAAAAAGAATTTTTTCTTTATTCATGGTTGCAACTATGGCGTGCGCAATGATGGTGGGATGTGGAAAGGATAATAGCACACCTGCTTCTGATGAAAACAAGGCTGCAGGTGCAACATATAAGGTTGGTATTATCCAGTATGTGGATGATGCTTCACTTAATCAGATAGTTTCAAATCTAGAGGAAAGACTTGACGCTCTTGGAGAAGAGAAGGGCTGCAAGTTTGACTACGAGGATTACTATTTTAATGGACAGGCAGATTCAACAACTATCAATCAGATAGTTACAGAGCTTATTAATGACGAGGTAGATATTATTGTTCCTATAGCTACTCCAACAGCTCTTATTTGTCAGTCAGCTACAGAGGACAATCAGATTCCTGTTGTATTTGCAGCAGTTTCAGATCCAGTAGGTGCAGGACTTGTAGAGAGCAATGATGCACCAGGAGCAAATGTTACAGGTACTTCAGATGCTTTAAATACATCAGCAGTTTTAGATTTGATGTTGGCTCAGGATAGAGATTTACAGAAGGTTGGCTTGCTTTACGACAAGAGCCAGGATGCTTCTGCGGGCCCTATCAAGGAGGCTAAGAAATATCTTGAGGATGCAGGCATCGAATATGTTGAAAAGACAGGTACTAAAAACGACGAAGTTATGCTTGCAGCAGACGCACTTGTGGCTGAGGGTGTAGAGGCAGTGTTTACTCCTACCGACAACACAATTATGACAGCTGAGCTTGCTATCTATGAGAAGTTTATTGATGCAGGTATTCCACATTATTGTGGTGCAGATTCATTTGCACTTAACGGTGCTTATCTTGGATATGGTGTAAACTATGCAACACTTGGCAAAGAGACAGCCAACATGGTCGCAGAGGTATTGGTAGATGGCAAGGAGCCAGCAACACTTCCAGTTAAGACTCTCGACAACGGTACAGCTACAGTCAACACAGAGACAGCAGCAGCCCTTGATTTAGACTACAGTAAGATTAAAGATATGTGTGATGGCTTTGTAGAAATTCAGACTTCAAAGGAGTTCAACTAATGTCTTCAATCTTTACAATTTCGATTTTTCAAAGTGCTTTGGAGCTCGGGTGCATTTATGCACTCGTAGCTCTGGCACTTTTTATTTCTTTTACAATACTTAATATTGCAGATCTTACAACAGATGGCTGCTTCACCTTAGGCTGCGCAGTAGCGGCGATGGTTACACTTGCAGGCCATCCTTTCCTTGCGCTTATAGCAGCACTTTTGACTGGTGCCATGGCAGGCTTTGTGACAGCTTTCCTTCAGACAAAGCTGGGGGTTGAGTCTATTTTGGCAGGTATTATTGTCAACACAGGTCTGTACACCATCAACATAGCTGTAATGGGCTTCGCATCACTTATCAATTTGTTTGGATGCAAGACAATCTTTTCTATAGGAAAGGACACATTGGGTAGCACATTCCTTGGAGATTGGTACAAGGTTGCAATGGTGGCTCTCATTGTGGTGGTTATATCGCTGGCACTATGGTGGTTCCTTGGTACTACACTGGGTATGTCAATCAGAGCTACCGGCGACAACGCCGAGATGGTAAAGTCATCATCAATTAACCCAACCTTTACAATTACAGTTGGCTTATGTCTGGCCAATTCTCTTACAGCCCTTTCAGGTGCTTTGATTGCCCAGTATCAAAAGTCGGCTGATATCAATATTGGTACAGGTATGGTTACAATTGCCCTGGCTTCACTTATCATAGGTCAGACACTTATAGGAAATAAGGGCACAATCCTTCGACGTATTTTAGGCACAATTTTAGGTTCAGTGCTTTATAGATTTATTGTGGCAATTGCACTTAGATTGTCAGTTCCGGCAGAGGCGTTAAAGCTTGTATCAGCAATCATCGTTGCTGTAGCTATAGCTGCTCCATACGTGCGAAAGAAAGCCGCATTGAAAAAACGCGAATTTGCCAACTATCGCGGCAACCGCAGTCAGGAGGTAAAGTAAATGCTTAAACTAGACCATATTTCTAAAACTTTTAATCCTGGCACAGTCAATGAAAAGGCTGCACTTACCAATCTTTCTTTAGAGCTTAAGGATGGTGATTTTGCAACAATCGTTGGTTCAAACGGTGCAGGCAAATCAACTATGTTTAACGCCATTGCAGGTACATTTATTGTTGATGAAGGCAATATCTATCTGGATGGAGAGGACATTACATTTAAAAAGGAGCATGTTCGCAGCAAATACATAGGACATCTTTTCCAGGATCCACTTAAGGGAACGGCTCCTAATATGACAATTGAAGAAAATATGGCTTTGGCTTATCTTAGAGCATCCAAGGCTTCAAGCAAGCTTTTTTCTAGAATTAGCTCTAAGGACAAGGCTAGATTCAGAGAGCAGCTTTCCCTTCTTGGAATGGGGCTTGAAGATAGAATGAAGCAGCCAGTGGGATTGCTTTCCGGTGGACAACGCCAGGCTCTTACACTTTTGATGGCTACGTTTGTTACTCCAAAGCTTTTGCTTTTAGATGAGCATACTGCAGCTTTAGACCCTGCCACAGCAGAAAAGGTTCTTGGCCTTACCAAGAGCATTGTGTCGGAGCGAGGCATTACCTGCCTTATGGTTACCCATAATATGCATCAGGCACTAGAGGTGGGCAACAGGACTTTAATGATGAATGCAGGCAACATTGTTTTTGATACTCAGGGTAAAGAAAGAGCAAAGCTTTCTGTTGCTGACCTGTTAGAGAAGTTTAAGGTAGGCGCAGGAGAGGAATTAGATAACGATAGAGTGTTGTTATCATAAATTTTTGTTCATATTATTACTTTAATTAACTAAAGTAATATGCTAAGATGTTAAACAATACGGCAATCTTTAGGATTTCAAGTATATGGATTGCAAATAATTTTGAACGAGGAAATAAAAATGAAAAAGGTAGTTAAATTTGGTGGTAGCTCACTGGCTGACGCTAAGCAGTTCAAAAAGGTAGGCGATATTATCCGTGCAGACGAGACTAGAGTTTTCGTTGTTCCATCTGCTCCAGGTAAGCGTAACAGCAAGGATACCAAGGTTACAGATATGCTTATTGGTACATACGAGGATGCCAAGGCAGGTAAGGATGTTAGCAAGAATCTTGAGGCTATCAAGGCTCGCTACAACGAGATTATTGATGGATTAAAGCTCAAGGGATTTTCTTTAGATGAGGATTTCAAGCAGATTGCAGCAGATATCAAGGCAGACCTTTCACTTGATTATCTTGCAAGCCGTGGCGAGTATCTCAACGGCAAGATTATGGCTGAGTACTTAGGCTACGATTTCATCGACGCTAAGGAGGTTATCTTCTTCAACGAGGAGGGACACCTTAATTCATACAAGACAGAAAAGACTATGGCAAAGGCATTAGAGGAGCACCCACATGCAGTTATCCCAGGTTTCTACGGATGTGGCAAGGACGGTCGCGTTAAGACCTTCTCACGTGGTGGTTCAGATGTTACAGGTTCTATCGTAGCAGGTGCAGCCAAGGTTGATGTTTATGAGAACTGGACTGATGTTTCTGGTTTCTTGATTTGCGATCCACGTATCGTTGACAATCCAGTTGGTATGCAGACTATCACATACAGAGAGCTTCGCGAGCTTTCATACATGGGTGCAGGCGTTCTACACGAGGATGCTATTTTCCCGGTTCGTTCTGCAGGTATTCCAATCAACATCAAGAACACCAACAAGCCAGAGGATGATGGCACATGGATTGTTGAGTCTACAGCTCAGCGCAACGAGTACGTTATCACAGGTATTGCTGGTAAGAAGGGATTCTGTACAGTACTTATCACAAAGTCTCTTATGAACTCTGAGATTGGTTTCTGTCGTAAGGCGCTTCAGGCATTCGAGGACAATGGAATCAACATCGAGCACATGCCATCAGGTATCGATACAATGACAGTTGTTGTTCACGAGGATGAGTTCATTAACAAGGAGCAGGCAGTTGTTTCTGCTATTCACAGAAATTGCTCACCAGACTCTATCGAGATTGAGTCAGACCTTGCACTTATCGCAGTTGTAGGTCGCGGTATGAAGAGCACACGCGGTACTGCCGGACGTATCTTCTCAGCACTTAGCCATGCACATGTAAACGTTCGCATGATTGATCAGGGTTCTTCCGAGCTCAACATCATCATCGGTGTTCAAAACGAAGATTTCGATACAGCTGTTAAGGCTATCTACGATATTTTTGTTACAACAAAGCTTTAAATATTTTGCCCTTTGGCTGCTACTTTTTAGGTGTCGGCCAAGGGGCTTTTTGCTGCATAAAAATTTTATTGGTATGTTGAAAAATGTCGGGAACTATTTTATTTCTAACCTTGTTCCCGGCCCTTTAGTTTGCTATACTATTTGCAGTCTTAAAGGACGTTGAAAGAGAGGAATAATATGAGCCTTATAATCAAAAATGGAAGAGTTTTAAACCCTCCAACAAATACAGATAAATTATTAGATATTAAGATAGACGGGAACATTATCTCAGCTGTAGAGGCTGATATTGTTCCCGTTTCTTCTGATACGGTAGTTGATGCATCGGGGTGTTATGTGTTCCCTGGATTCATTGACATGCATGTTCACTTTAGAGATCCAGGTCAGATTGAGAAGGAGGACATCGAAACCGGTTCAAAGGCGGCAGCAAGAGGCGGAGTCACCACAGTGCTTGCTATGCCAAATACCAAGCCTGTTGTAGATAACCCAGAGCTTGTAAATTATGTTCATAACAAGGCTAAAGAGGTTGGCCTTACAAGGGTTCTTCAGGTTGGTTCTGTTACCAAGGGAATGGAAGGCAAGGAGCTTTCTGATTTACAGGGAATGATTGATGCTGGGATACCAGCTATTTCTGAGGATGGTAAATCCGTTATGGACTCTGGCTTATACCGTGAGGCAATGAAGATTGTTGCCAAGGCAAATGTTCCAGTGCTTGCCCACTGCGAGGATATTAATTTGGTGCAAGGTGGAGTTATGAACCTTGGTGCCAAGTCTGATTCCATGGGTGAAAAGGGCATTAGTAATGCTGTTGAAAATATAATTGAGATGCGTGACATTATGTTGGCTGAGGAGACAGGAGCAACACTTCATCTTTGTCATTGCTCAACCAAAGAAAGCTATGACATAGTCAAGGAGGCTAAGGCCAGAGGTGTTAAGGTGTCAGGCGAGGTTTGCCCTCATCACTTTACACTCACAGAGGATGACATCGTGCCAGGAGATGGCAATTACAAGATGAATCCACCAGTCAGAACAGCTGCCGATAGGGAAGCCCTTAGAAAGGGCCTTGCTGAGGGTGTCTTTGAGGTCATTTCCACAGACCATGCTCCACACACCGCTGAGGAAAAGGCCAAGGGCTTTGCTTCACCATTTGGTATCGTAGGCTTGGAGACATCTGCAAGCTTAACATATACAGAGCTCGTTTTATCAGGGCTCATCACACCACTTACTATGGCTGCATATATGAGCAGCAATCCAGCAAGGATTCTTGGCCGCGACGACTTGGGAAATATTGCTACAGGAAAGGCAGCAGATATAACAATTTTTGACCCTAGGGTTGAATACGAGATTCACGCTGCAGACTTTGTTGGCAAATCCAAGAACATGCCATTCGAAGGCCGCAAGGTACAGGGTAAGGTAGTTAAAACAATTTATGGTGGACGCGTAGTATACGAAGCGTAACATGCGTATTTAAGAAAGGATACATTATGATTCAAAAACTAATAACTCAAATTCAAGCTAAAAATGCTCCTATAGTTGTAGGCCTCGACCCTACAATGAAGCTTATGCCAAAGTCGCTTGTGGACAAGTACATCTCAGATATGGGTCAGACACTTGAGGCTGTTGGTGAGGCAATGTTTGATTACAACAAGCAGATTATGGATGCTACTGCAGACTTGATTCCAGCTGTTAAGCCACAAATCGCCATGTATGAAAGCTATGGCATTCCAGGACTTATTGCTTACAAGAAGTCGGTAGATTATGCAAAGAAACTTGGCCTTGTAGTTATCGCTGATATCAAGCGCGGCGACATTGGTTCTACATCTACAGCCTACGCACTTGGACATCTTGGCTCAGTGCAGGTTGGTGACAATACATTTAAGGGATTTGATGCAGATATGGCTACAGTTAATCCTTACCTTGGAACAGATGGTGTTAAGCCATTTGTTGATGTTTGCAAGGAGGAGGACAAGGGTATCTTTGTACTTTGCAAGACATCTAATCCTTCATCAGGAGAGTTCCAGGATAGACTCATTGATGGCAGACCTCTCTATGAGCATATGGCTGAAAAGATTGAGGAGTGGGGTGCTGATACTCGCGAGGGCGACTACTCAAATGTTGGTGCTGTTGTAGGTGCTACATATCCAGAAATGGGAGCAAAGCTTCGCAAGCTCATGCCTCATACATATATCTTAGTACCTGGTTATGGTGCACAGGGTGGCAAGGGTGCAGACCTTGTTAACTTCTTTAATGAAGACGGCCTTGGAGCAATTGTAAATTCAAGCCGTGGAATAATTGCTGCATACCAGCAGGAGAAATATGCAAAGTTCGGAGAGGCCAATTTTGCTGATGCAAGTAGAGCAGCGGTTGAAGATATGCTTGCAGATATTCGCTCTGCATTATAATTCTCTCATGGGTTTGCTGCACTGAGTGTAGTGCAGGAGAAATTTTGGGTGCAGAATGACCCTGATGAGGGGCAAAGGAGTTTAATT
>JAEEGK010008670.1_pt1 | contig 23928 bp, 14 predicted proteins | sample 8958771 | NCBI WGS metagenome assembly JAEEGK01 (sample SAMN16246547, study PRJNA631951) | gut metagenome | biome: gut microbiome; feature: rumen; material: SC-attached | host: Bos | place: Iran: Karaj | collected 2018-10
GGACGGGATTCTCAATTTCGCCGGCCCAAGCCAACAGGGGCTGGTTCAAGAAGCTCTGGCAGCCGATGACGTTCCAGCCGTCGTTGGAGTTGCCGCTGCGCTTGTGGTAGCCGCGCGGGGTCTTGTAGTAGGCATGATAGTCCTTGACGAACCAAGGCGCATCGTCCGGGAGCGGGTCGATGACGCCGCCGGCGCGCTCGTAGGTGCCGGAAGCATAGTCCTTCGTGCGCTGCACGGCCAGGGCCTTGCGCTTCTCCATCCGCTGAGCGGGCGTGTCCTCGCTGGCGAAGTAGCCTTCGACATTGACCTTGCTCATATCGTACATCGTCGATGCGACGGTGGCCTTGATGCGCGGGTCGAGGGCCGCGGCATTGACGGCCATCCCGCCAAAACCGCAGATGCCGATGATGCCGATGCGCTCCGGGTCGACCAGGTCGCAATTGGACAGGAAGTCCACCGCGGCGAGGAAGTCCTCCGTGTTGATGTCCGGGGAGGCCATCCGACGGGGTTCGCCACCGGATTCACCGGTGAAGGAGGGGTCGAAGGCGACGGTCACGAAGCCTCTTTCCGCCATATGCTGCGCATACAGGCCGGAAGACTGCTCCTTCACGGCGCCGAAGGGGCCGGAAACCGCAATCGCGGGCAATTTGCCAGCGGCGTCCTTCGGGACATACAGGTCGGCCGCCAGTTCGATGCCGTAGCGGTTGTGGAAAGTGACTTTGCAATGGTTCACCAACTCGGATTTCGGGAAGGTCTTGTCCCATTCCTGGGTAAGGTTCAGCGTACTCATGGTATTCTCAGTGTTTGTTTGGCAGGCAAGCGGCAGCAGGGCCGCCAGGGAAAGGATGAGGATCTTTTTCATCTTCCGTTTGTTTTTGCAAAGGTAGGCAGTTGCAGGAACAGTCTTTTACCGATTTTTGTCCAATATCTACCAATATCGCATATATTTGGATAAATTAATGATTTTTTCTACCTTTATGGGCACTATGAAGAATATCCTGTCCGTTTCCGAACCCAACGTGTACGCCCGCTTTCTGGGCGCCCCCGTCCTGCATCCGCTGGTGGCGGTCATCCACTATGACGAAGTCTCCCCCATCCGCTCCAGCCTGAACCGCTACGGGGTCTACGCCCTCTTCATCCAGCGGAACTTCCCCAAGAACCTCACCTACGGAATGAAGATGTTCGACGCCCCCGACGGCTCGATCATCGCCGTCGAGCCCGGGCAGATCGGGGGGAAGGAAGACAATGGCGAGGACATCTACATCAGTGGCTGGGCGATGCTGTTCTCCCCGGAACTGCTGCACGGAACCGACCTGGAGTCCCGGATGAAGGAGTATCCCTTCTTCTCCTACTTCGCCACGGAGACCCTGAAAATGGAACCGGCCGAATGGGGCCGGATCACGCAGCTGCTCGTGCAGTTGCGGCACGAGCTGGAGGAAAACGCCGACTCCCCCACTTTCCGCCTCGTCATACTCGGCTACATCCGGCTCGTCCTGGAATACTGCCAGCGGATCTATCTACGGCAGCTTTCCCGCGAGGACAAGGCCTCGTCGGACCTGCTGAAGCGTTTCCATCAGCTGCTGCGGGATTATTACCTGGAAGGAAGGCAGATGGACCTGGGCGTCCCGACCGTCCAGTACTGTGCAGAGCAGCTGGCCTATTCGGCCCGATACCTGGGGGACGTGATCCACAAGGCAACCGGCGGAACCGCCATCGGCAGCATCCATTCTTTCGTGGTGGACCAGGGGAAGAACCTCCTGATGAAAGGGCACAATGTGAACGAAACCGCCCATTTGCTGGGCTTCGAATTTCCGCACCATTTCACCCGCCTTTTCCGGAAAGTGACCGGCATTACTCCGTCCGAGTTTCTGCGGAAATAACATTGCCATCTCGGAAAAAACGAGTAAATTCGTAAACTGAATCTAAACCCTGACTCAGATGTTGTTACAGATCCTGACCCTTCTCGGCTCCCTGGCCATGTTCCTCTATGGCATGTCCCTGATGAGCGGCGGTCTGCAGAAAATGGCCGGAAACCGGTTGCGGGTTTTCATGGCCAAAATGACATCCAACGATTTCAAGTGCATTTTGACCGGCATCGTGGTCACCGCCATGGTGCAGAGCTCGACGGCGACGACCCTCCTCATCGTGAGTTTCGTCAATGCCGGCCTGCTGGCCCTGGGCCGCGCCATCGCGGTCATCATGGGCGCCAACATCGGCACGACCGTCACCGCGTGGATCTTCGCGCTGAGCTTCGGCGGCGGAAGCTGGAGCATCGCCACGATCGCCATTCCGCTGATGTTCTTCGCCTTCATTGCGATGAGCGTCAAGAAATACGCGAATTTCGGCGAGTTCCTGATGGGTTTCGCCCTCCTGTTCCTGGGTCTGAGCACCCTCAAGGAGACCTCGACCGGAATCCTGGCCAGCGATGCGGTCAAGAATTTCCTGCGCCCGCTGACGGGCTTCGGACCGTATTATGCTGACGCCCCGATGGGTTCCGTGCTGCTATTTATGGTGATCGGCGCCGTGATGACGCTGATGATGCAGTCCTCCGCGGCGACGATGGCTCTGACGATGGCCCTGGTCTCGCTGGGCGTCATCCCCTTCTACATGGCGGCCGCCATGGTGCTGGGTGAGAACATCGGAACCACGATCACGTCCAATATCGCGGCTTCCGTGGCCAATGTGTCCGCAAAACGGACGGCCCGGGCGCACATGCTCTTCAATGTCTTCGGCGTGGTCTGGGTGACGGCGATCTTCCCGTATTTCCTGCGCCTGATCGGCCGCATCGTGACGGCTTTCGGCTTTCCGAACCCCGTCCTGACGGACTTCGACACGGCCGATGCCGCCACCCGCGATGCGCTGGTCTCGTCACTCCCCTACGTCGTCGCTACGCTCCACACGCTCTTCAATGTCATCAATACCCTGGTGTTGATCTGGTTCATCCCGACGATCGAGAAGATTGTCAAGTGGCTGGTGCCGAGCCAGGAAGGCGAGAAGGAGAGCTATCGCCTGAAGTATATCTCGGGCGGTCCGTTGAGCACGGCCGAGCTGTCCATCAATGAAGCCTGCCAGGAAATCGTCAATTTCGGACGGATCTGTTACAAGGGTTTCGGCCACATCCGCGAGGCGATAGACTCTCACATGACCGAGCAGGAGAATGAAAAGATCGACATGCTGGTCAAATACGAGGAGATTACGGACAATATCGAGTACGAGATTGCGACGTACCTCAACGAGGTCACCAAGGGTGAGATCAGCGACACCTCCGCCGCCAAGATCAAGGGCATGTACAAGATTATCGGCGAAATGGAGAGCCTGGGTGACTCGGGCGAGGCCATCAGCCGCATGCTGACCCGGGCACGGGTCCACGGGCAGGATTTCGACGACTCGATGAAGGCCAAACTCCATCGCATGCTCGATCTGGTCGACGCGGCCTATCAAGCGATGATGAGTAATCTGACGGTCGCCCTGACCACCCCCTTGACCGACATTTCCAACGCCTCTGATGCGGAACGTGTCATCAACGAATACCGCAATACCCTGCGCGAAGAGCACATCGCCAACCTCGAGAAAGCGAAGTATAACTATCCTGCCGGCGTGTTCTACATGGATATCATCTCCGAGCTTGAGCGGATCGGCGACTTCATCATCAATATTTCCCAAGCCCTGGTCAAAGATGGTGACAAAAAGTAGGCAGATCTTCTTTGCGCTTGCGCTGACCGTGCTGCTGTCCGCCTGTGCGGGCGGCGGTTCCCGCGCACCCCTGCCGACGCGCAACTTCCCGGAGGTGCAGATTCCTTCGATCCTTCCTCAGGAAGAGCTGGGAGATTATGTCCTGGACCATTTCTGGGACGCTTACCTGGACACGACCGGGCACTGGTTCTGCGACTCGACCCACATCGGCGGTGTCAACGACCGGATCCTGGCCACGCAGCTGGCTTCTTTCCTCTCCATTTTGGAAAACAGCCCCCGGGAGAAGGCCGGGGCGGTCATGTCCGCTTTCTTTGACCAAGTGGAACGGTACCAGGCCGCCGATACGGCCTCCAACGTCTTTTCCTGGATGTCGGACGCCGTGGAGTATTATCTTTTCGATCCGAATTCCGAGATCCGGAGCGAAGAGCTTTTCCTTCCGTTTATCTCGAAACTGGCGGTCTCCCCCTTTGCCAAAGAGGACTTGCGCACCCGTTATGCACATGCGGCACAAGTCTGCGCCACGCATCGGATCGGGACGCCGGCATCCGATTTCCGTTTCCTGGACGCGAAGGGCCGGAGCCATACGCTCTATGGGGAAAAGGCGCCCGTCACGGTCCTGTTATTCGTCAATCCGGGCTGCAACGCCTGCGAGGAGGTGGTCGCGTCCTTTGAGAGCGAGCGGATGAAAGAACTGGTCCGGACCGGCAAGGTCAAGATCATCGGCATCTACATCGACGACGACATCGATGAATGGATGGCCCTGTCGGACCGCTTGCCCGCCCATTGGATCAACGGATACGACCCTGCCGGCATCATCCGCCGCGAGAACCTGTATTTCGTCCGTGCGATACCGTCCATCTACCTGCTGGACGCTGAGAAACGGATCTTGATGAAGGATGCCGTCCCGCAGTCGGTGGCGGCCTATGTTGAAAACGTGGAATTATAGAATGATATGAAACAATACCTGGATATGCTGCGGACCATCCGCGAGCACGGCGTGATCAAGACGGACCGGACCGGTGTCGGCACCCGGAGTATCTTCGGATACCAGTGCCGCTACGACCTCAGCGAGGGCTTCCCCCTGCTGACGACCAAGAAAGTCCATCTCAAATCCATCATCTATGAGCTCCTTTGGTTCATCGCGGGAGATACGAATGTCAAATTCCTCCAGGACCACAAAGTGACGATCTGGGACGAGTGGGCCGACGAAAACGGCGACCTCGGACCGGTCTATGGCCACCAGTGGCGCAGCTGGGAGGCGACTGACGGCCGGAAGGTGGACCAGCTTGCGCAGGTCGTGGAGACGATCAGGCACAACCCGGACTCCCGCCGCATGCTGGTCTGTGCCTGGAATCCCGGCGACGTGGATAAGATGGCTCTGCCGCCCTGCCATTGCCTGTTCCAGTTCTATGTCGCGGAAGGCAAGCTCTCCTGCCAGCTCTATCAGCGCAGCGCCGACACCTTCCTCGGTGTCCCGTTCAACATCGCGTCCTACGCGCTCCTGACGATGATGGTCGCCCAAGTCTGCGGCCTGCAGCCCGGTGAGTTCATCCATACCACGGGGGACACGCACCTCTATCTCAACCATACGGAGCAGGCGGACCTGCAGCTCTCCCGCGATCCGCGCCCCCTGCCCAAGATGAAAATCAACCCGGATGTGAAAAGCCTGTTCGACTTCAAGTACGAAGATTTCGAACTGGTGGATTACGATCCCTGGCCGGCCATCAAGGCCCCTGTCGCGGTATAGTAAAACAACAAGGATATGGAAAAGTGTCTCATCGTCGCCATTGCCGACAACAACGGCATCGGGGTCAAGGGCCAGCTCCCCTGGCACATTGCCGAGGACCTCAAGTACTTCAAGAAGGTCACCCATGGCTATCCCGTGATCATGGGCCGGACGACCTATTTCTCCCTGCCGTTCCGGCCGCTGAAAGGCCGGAAGAACATTGTGCTTAACCTGGGCGGAGACCCGATCCCGGAGGTGACCTGCGTGTATTCCTTCGAGGAGGCATATGCTGCTGCGGAGCCAGCCGAGAAGTGCTTCATCATGGGTGGCGCATCGGTCTACCGGGCCGCCATCAACGACATGGATACCCTTTACATCACCCACGTCCACACCGTCGTGGAGGATGCGGACGCCTTCTTCCCGGAGATCGATCCCGAGATCTGGTACAAGGCCTCTGTTTCCGAAACGGGTCTGGACGAGGAAACGGGCTTCACCTACGAATTCGTGGTCTATAAAAAGCGCGCCTGACCCCCGCTGCAACGAACGAACATAACAACTTATGGGCAACAGAGAAAACTTTGGCAGCCGGAGGGCTGTCATTTATGCCATGGCCGGATCGGCGATCGGCCTGGGCAATATCTGGCGCTTTCCCTACATGGCCGGGGAGCATGGCGGCGCGGTCTTCGTCATATCCTATATCGTCGCCACCCTGCTGGTCTCCCTGCCGGTTTTCATCGCGGAAGTTACGATCGGCCGCCGGAGCAGGACCAGTTCCTATACGGCCATGCGCAGGCTGGATCCCGCCCATAAGGCATGGCGCTGGGCCGGCTTGCTGTCCATCTTCATTCCGATGGTCATCCTGTGCTATTACAGCGTGATCGGGGGTTGGTCGCTGTTTTATTTGTTCAAGGCTTGCGCCTTCGATTTCGTCGGGACCTCCCCGGAAGCGGCGGAGAGCCTGTTCGGCAATTTTATCTCTTCGACATGGACCCCCGTCGGAATGCATCTGGTGTTCCTGGCGGTCTGCGCCTGGGTCGTGGCACGAGGCGTGAAGTCCGGGATCGAGCGCTTCAGCAAGCTGACGATACCGTCCCTGTTCATCCTGGTCGTGCTGATGATTGCCTATTCCCTGTCTTTGCCCGGGGCGTCGCAGGGGGTGCGCTACCTTTGGCATCCGGACCTTTCCGCGCTCAATGTCAAGACCTTCGTGTATGCGATGGGGCAGAGTTTCTTCTCCCTGTCACTGGGCATGGGCGCGATCATCACTTATGGCTCCTATGTGAAGTCTGAGGAGAATCTGGTCGTTTCGAGCGCCGGGACGGCGATTTTCGACCTGATGTTCGCCCTGCTGGCGGGCATGGCCATCATGCCGGCCATCTTTGCGGCAGGGATCAAGCCCGGCGTAGGCCCGGGGCTGATTTTCCAAGGGATTCCATTCATCTTCTCCAGCCTCGGAACCCGTCTGCCCGTCGTCAGTTCGATCACGGCCATCCTCTTCTTCCTGGCCGTCGTCGTGGCGGCAATGACCTCCGTCATCTCTTTGATCGAAGTGGGTGTGGCTTTCCTGGGCGAGCGTTTCGGGGTGGCACGGCCGAAGGCGTGTACGCTGATTTTCCTCGTTTGCGGGGCGGTCGGCGTGCTGTGCTCCCTGTCCTTCGGTCCGCTGAGCGGCTTTACGCTTGTCGGGAAGAATCTTTTCGACCTCTTCGACTGGTTCGCCTCCAATGTGCTGCTACTCCTGATGTCCTTCATCGTCGTCATCTTCGTCGGCTTCTTCATGAAGAAGGAAGACGTCTGGGACGAGCTGACCAACGGTGGGCGTAAGACGCTGAACGCCAAGTTGTTCAATATTATTTATTTCTTGATCAAGTGGGTGGCGCCGGTCTGCGTGCTGTCCATCTTCGTGACAAATTTCATCTTGTAGATGGCGAAAGGCAGGGAGAGTTTCGGCAGCGGGGTGACCGCGGTGATGGCGATGGCGGGGTCGGCGATCGGCCTGGGCAATATCTGGCGTTTCCCCTATATGGTGGGGCAGAACGGCGGAGCCGCTTTCATCATCATTTACCTGCTGTCCGCCTTTTTCCTTTCGCTGCCCATCCTGCTGTCCGAGTCCATCATCGGCCGTGCCACGCATGCCGGAACTTTCGGCGCCATGGAAAAGCTGGCGCCCGGGACCCGCTGGAAATGGCTGGGTTTCCTGACCGTCATCTCTCCGCTGATCATCCTGTCCTTCTACAGCGTGGTCGGAGGATGGTCCATCGAGTATCTGATGAAGGCGGCCGGAAGCGGCTTCGATGAAGGAGTCTCCTCGCTTTTCGGGGAGTTTATCGTCCAGCCTTGGGCGCCGCTCATCTGCCACACGCTCTTCCTGCTGCTGACGGTGGGCGTCGTGTCTGCCGGCGTGAAATCCGGAATTGAGCTGTTCAACCGCATTTCGCTGCCGGTCCTTTTCGTGCTGATCGTGGTGATCATGGTCTATGCCTTCACCCTCCCCGGCTCTTCTGAGGGGGTCCGATACCTGCTGAAGCCGGATTTCAGCAAGATTACGCCCTCGGTCGTGGCTTCTGCGATGGGACAGAGTTTTTTCTCCCTGTCGCTGGGCGTAGGCACGATCCTGACCTATTCTTCCTACATGAAAAAGGAAGAGAATCTGCTCTCTTCCGGGGTGGGAACGGCCGTGTTCGACCTGCTGTTCGCCCTGCTGGCCGGTTTTGCCATCATGCCGGCGGTTTTCGCCGCCCGGATTGAGCCCGGCACCGGACCGGGACTGATCTTTGAGACGCTGCCGTTCATCTTTGCCAAAATGGGGGCGGCCGCTCCCGTGCTGACACAGGTTGTTTCGATCCTGTTCTTCCTGACCATCGTGATTGCTGCGCTGACCTCGTCCATCTCGATGTGCGAAGTGGGGGTCGCCTATCTGGTCGAGGAGCGGAAGATCTCCCGTCCCAAGGCGACGATCCTGATCTTTGTGGCAACCTGGCTGCTCGGAGCGCTCTGTTCCCTGTCGTTCGGGCCGCTGTCCGGTGTCCGGCTGTTCGGCCGGTCAATCTTTGATTTCTGTGATTATCTGACCTCCAATTACCTGATGACCTTCGGCAGCCTGCTGTTTGTAATTTTTGTGGGCTGGAAGATGAGGCGGGAGACGGTCTGGAGCGAGTTTACCAACGGTGGAACCCTCCGGCGCAACAGCCGGGTTTTCGGCGTGGTCTGGTTCCTGATCCGATTTGTCGCCCCGCTGGTGATCCTGACCATCTTCGTGACGAACCTGCTGGCGCGCTGATCATTTTGATTTATGTCGGAAAGGCCGTACCTTTATGGCAGAAAGGACAATCAATCAACAGATAACATGAAAAACAAAGAAACGGCAGTCTGCCGTATCGGGCTGGTATACGTCGCGCCGGCGGTGGAATCAATCCCCTTGGTTTCTGAAAATGTCTTGTGTGAGAGCCCCCTCCCCGGCGGAAACGAGGGCATCGGATTCGAGAACTGGAATTAAACGGAGGAGGAACGCAAGATGAAAAAGCTTTTGTTTGCCTTGACGGCGGTGGCAATGGTTGCGGTCTCCTGCAAGGATATCCAGGAGACGGATTTTATGAAGATAACACAGCTCACCCTGACTGCGACAACGGAGCAGCCGGTCGGAACACGGACAATGGTCGCTGGAGCCGGTGAGGTGTTCTGGGAAAAGGGCGATGAGATCAAGGTGTTCGCCGGGACGGCGTCGGGACGGTTCGTCTCTGACGTGGAGTCCGGAATCGCCTCGACGGCCATATTTACGGGCTCGCTGGGCGGCGCCTGGACCGAGGGTTCGCCCCTGTGGGCGGTCTATCCTTTTTCAGACGAGGCCGTCCTGGAAGGAGAGACGCTGACCGCCGAACTTCCCGCCGTGCAGACTGCCCGCAGCATGTCGTTCGCGCAAAACATGAATCTGTCGGTCGCCCGTACGACGACGGCCTCTTTGCAATTCTATAACGTGGGCGGCGGTGTCTGCTTTACCCTGACGGAAGGAGGAATCCAGAAAGTCGTATTCGAGGGCCTGAACGGTGAGATCCTGGCCGGCAAGGTGAAGATCGCATTTCAGGAGGACCGCCCGGTGGTACAGGAAGTGGTAGAAGGCAGCACGACCGTGACCCTGGAGGCCCCGGAGGGCAAAACGCTGGAAGGAGACGGGGTCTGGTACTATATCGTTGCGCTCCCCGGTACCCTTGAGAAGGGTTTCAAACTGTCTTTCTATAAGGGGAACACAGTGGCTCAAAAGACCTTCGCTAAAACCGTGACGGTCAAGCGCAGCATCTACGGCGAAGTTCGGAATGCGGACGAGGGCGCAAGCTATATCCCTGATTCGGACGAAAACATCGCGTTCAAGGACGCCAAGGTCAAGTCCATCGTGGTCCGATACTTCGACACGGGCAAGGACGGGGAACTTTCCTACAAGGAAGCAGCCGCCGTCCAATCCTTCTTTGTGGACGAGGCGCTTACGCGTGCCGATGGGGACAAGGTCAGCGTTTTTGCCGGTACGGATATCGAGACTTTCGATGAGATCATCTATTTCACGGGCCTGACCAAGATCGAGGACGGAGCTTTCGCCGGCTGCACGCAGCTGACCTCCATCACGATCCCTGCGAACATCACGGAGATCGGCGCCAACGCCTTCAAGGGTTGCACGGGCCTGCAGTCGATTACGATCCTTTCCGAGACTCCGCCGACGATCGGTGAGGGTGCTTTCGCCGACACGAATGATTGCCCGATCATCGTCCCTGCCGGCACGACGGACACCTACGTCACCGCCTGGGGCGAATATGCTCCCCGCATCGAAGGCGGCCAGCCGGACAACGAGATCTGGTACACCTCGACGGACGGAAACATTGTTTTACCGAACGATACAGGTGTCTTCGGCGCTAATCTTCTCTCTAATGAGTACAATGACGGAAAGGGTGTTCTCAAGTTCGACGGGCCGGTAACCATGGTGGGAGAACTGGCATTCCTAAACTGTGAAACTCTTCGCGAGGCCATCCTTCCGAAAACTGTGACAACCATTGGGGGCGGCGCTTTTTATAACAACACAGGACTTGAGAGTGTACACATTCCAGAACTTGTTTCCGATATTGGAATTCAGGCTTTTATGCGGGCAACCAACATCACCAAAATAACCGTTGATCCTGGGAACGTGACCTACGATTCCCGAGAGAACTGCAATGCCATTATCCATACGGCAACGAACACGCTTATTTCGGGATGTCAGAACTCTTTTATTCCCAACGATGTTAAATTAATAGGAGATTATGCTTTTGTCGAGTGCCGCGGCTTAATCGAGATAACGATTCCAGAGTCGGTGGACTCCATTGGTATAAGCGCGTTTAATTATTGCGAGGGCCTTACGAGTCTTTCCATCCCAAGCTCTGTTACAAGTCTTGGAGCCTATGCGTTCAATGGCTGTAAGAGTTTGTCCAGCATTATATTATACCATGAAACACCACCCGAAATCGGAAGGTCGTGTTTTAGGAATGGTTCTACCTGTCCGATTTATGTCCCTACGGGAAGCGTTGAATCCTATAAAGCTGCGGAGAGTTGGAGCGACTATGTTAAACGCATCCTACCGATGGACCCGGAGGCGCGGCTTAACCGGGAAATCAGTTACACCTCCACAGACGGAGGAAAGGTGACCCCATCTTATGCCCAATACAATATCCCGGCAGAGACTGCGTTCGGCGGGGCATTGGTTGTCTACAATTCGTATACAGACGGAAAAGGAAAGATTATCTTTGACAGTGATGTCACGGAACTTGTCAACTCCTTCCAGGGGTGTACCAACCTGCATACGATTACTCTTCCCCCTTCGGTAGCCTACATCGGCGGATATTCTTTTGCTGGCTGTGAGAATCTGACAGGGACGATCAAAATCCCTGAAGGGCAGACAACTATCAATAATGCGGTTTTCCAGGGGTGTACCAGCCTGACCGGGGTCGATATCCCGGAAGGAGTGACTTACGTCGGGTCTCGCGTCTTCAGCGGGTGCACCTCGTTAACCGAGCTTACGTTCCCGAAGTCCTTGACATCGATTTCCTATAACGCTGCTTACGGCTGTTCCGGGTTGAAGCGGATTACGGTCTTTGCAGAGACGCCTCCGAGAGGGGGGACCAATTTGTTTACCGGATCCGAATGTCCTATCTATGTGCCGGCGGCCAGCGTGGAAGCCTACAAGGCGGCGCAGTATTGGAGCGAGTATGCCGACCGTATCCAGGCGCTCGAACCCGAGCCCCAGCCGGACAACGAGATTTGGTATACCACTACGGATGGGCAGATAATAGAAGAACCGGGATATGCGCGTCTTGGCCAGAAAGATATAAGGACCTTTGGTGCCAATCTTCTTTCCCATGAATATGTAGGCGGTAAAGGTGTGATGACCTTTGATGGCCCTGTTACTATGTTGGGACCCTATGCGTTCGATGGAAACACGACCCTGCAAACGATCTCATATCCGAAGACTGTGACCAGCATCCAGAAACGTTGTTTTAACTACTGTCCCAATCTGTCCAGCATCGAGATTCCCGAACAGCAGACAGTCATAGAAGCCGGTACTTTTTCCAGCTGCCACAGCCTGGTGAACATCGTTCTTCCAAGCGCACTTACAACAATAGGCGATCAAGCATTCGTTGCCTGTACGGGCCTGAAGGCGATCACCATTCCTGCAGGAGTGACAAGCATCGGTGCTGCGGCATTCACCTATTGCTCCAGCCTGTCGGAGATTGTCGTTTCTCAAGACAATCCGGTATATGACTCTAGGGGTAACTGTAATGCAATTATCGAGACGGCCACGAATACGCTTCGGTGGGGTAGTACGACAATTCCTGCGTCAGTGACGAAAATCGGCACGATGGCATTTGCGCAGCGTTCTCACCTGAAAGAGATCGCAATCCCGGAAATGGTGACGGAAATCGGCGTGGGGGCGTTCAGCGAATGTTCGGAATTAGAAACAATCACGATCCCCGCTCATGTTACGGTTTTGGGCAAGCAGGCTTTTTATGACTGTCCCCAGTTGAAAGAAGTTATCGTTTTGGCGGAAACGCCTCCCTCTTGTGGAGAGAAAGTGTTTGACAACCCGGAACAATCGGGTGTGGCCGTTTATCCGATCTATGTTCCGGCAGAAAGCGTAGAAGCCTATAAGACCGCAGAAGGGTGGAATGCATATGCCGACCGGATCCAGGCGGATCTGACGGAGATGAAGACGGAGCTGGATAATGAGTTGAAGGAGTGCGAGAAGATGGCGGTATATTGCCTGGACCGACTTCAACAGTTGCCGGCAAGCGAGCAGAAGACCCGGCTGACCGAACAGTTGGGATATCTGATGTCCATGCTTCACAAAGTGGCGCAGGATCTTTCGGCCGCTACTACGCAGGAACAACTCACCAGCATTCGGGGGGACATCATGGAGATGCGGCAACAACTCGCCATGCTGGACGACCAGATCCGGCAGTTGGAATAATGCGACGGTGTGTAAATCGGGCCAAATTACACACGACGATCCTAAAAATGACGGCAGCGGTGTGCAAAACCAGTGATTTTGCACACCGCTGCTTCAGTTGCGGGTCAGGAGCAAGGTCAGCCGGACGAAATCTTCGACGCCGAGGCGCTCGGCGCGCAGGTCGAAGATGGGGTCCGAGGTGTCTGCGCCCTCGGGCAGCAGGGGCTTCAGCGCGTTCCGGAGCGTCTTGCGGCGCTGGTTGAAGGCGGTCTTGACGACCTGTTTGAAAAGCCGCTCGTCGCAGCCCAGGGCGGTCCGGGCGTTACGCCGCAGCCGGATGACCGCCGACTGGACCTTGGGCGGCGGCGCGAAGGCGCCGGATCCGACCGACATCACATATTCGATATCATACCAGGCCTGCAGCAAGACCGACAGGATGCCGTACACCTTGGAACCGGGCTTCTCGGCGATGCGGTCCGCCACCTCCTTCTGGATCATGCAGACCACCTCCGGGACCCGGTCTTTGTCCTCCAGGATCTTGAAGAAGATCTGGGAAGAAATGTTGTATGGGAAATTGCCGATGACGCGGTACGGCCCCGGAAAGATCCGGGACATGTCCAGCCTCAGATAGTCCCCTTCCATCAGCCGCCCCTCCATCCCGGGCAGATGCGTCAGCAGATAAGCGACCGACTCCGAGTCGATCTCGATCAGTTTCAGGTCGAGGTCTTCCCGGCGGATCAGATACTGTGTCAACACGCCCATGCCCGGCCCGATCTCCAGCACGTCCCGCGCCGGGGAATCGGCGCCCAGGGCCGCCACGATCGACCGGGCCACGCCCTGGTCCGTCAGGAAATGCTGCCCGAGGGCTTTTTTCGCTCTTACTTCCATACGCTCAAATCCGTAAATGCCGCGACAAAAATGGCGCAACGCACAAAAATAATGATTATATTTGAGGACTATGGCGAAGAGTAAGGAAAAAGATACGATGACCCCGATGATGAAGCAGTACTTCACCCTCAAGGCCCAGTGCCCCGAGGCCGTGCTGCTTTTCCGTTGCGGGGACTTCTATGAAGCCTACGGCGACGACGCCGTCACGACCAGCAAGGTCCTCGGCATCGTGCTGACCAAGCGATCCAGCGTCACGGCCGACCCCATCCCGATGGCCGGCGTCCCCTACCACGCCATCGACGTCTACCTGCCCAAGCTCGTCCGCGCCGGCTACAAGGTCGCCATCTGCGACCAGCTCGAGGACCCGAAGCTGACCAAGACCCTCGTCAAGCGCGGCATCACCGAGATCGTCACTCCCGGCGTAGCCTTCGGCGAACAGATGCTTTCGCAAAAGGAGAACAACTTCCTCGCCGGCCTCTGCTTCAACGGTGAAAGCTGCGGCGCTGCCTTCCTGGACGTGTCAACGGGCACATTCAAGGTCGCCCAGGGCAGCATCGACTACATCGCCTCCCTGCTTTCCTCCTTTGCCCCCAAGGAAGTCGTCGTCACCCGCAGCGCGCAGCGCATCGTGCGGGAACGCATCCGCACGGACGCCTACATCAGCACCCTGGACGAGTGGGCCTTCGTCAAGGACGCCGCCGTCGAGAAGCTGAAGCAGCAGCTGGGCGTGCGCTCGCTCAAGGGCTTCGCCATCGACGGCAGCCCCCTGGGCATCTGCGCCGCCGGCGCCCTGCTCGTCTATCTCGAGCAGACGCAGCACGCGGGCCTGGGCAACATTTGCTCGATTTCCCGCGTGGACGGGGCCAAATTCGTCTGGATGGACCGCTTCACGGTCCGCAACCTGGAGATTTTCTCTTCCGCCTCGGGCGCCGAGGGCACGTCGCTCGTGGACGTGATCGACCATTGTTCTTCGCCGATGGGCGCCCGTGAACTGCGGTCCTGGCTGGCTATGCCGGTCCTCGACCTGGAGGAACTGAACGCCCGCTACGACGTCGTCCAGCATTTTACCGAAACGCCCGACGACCTTCTTTCGCTGCAAGAGCACCTCGGCGACGTCGGCGACCTGGAGCGCATCATTTCCCGCGCCGCGGCGGGCAAGATCCTGCCCCGCGAGGTGATGCAGCTCGGTCGTTCGCTCGCCCAGATGGAGCCCATCCGCGCGCTCTGCGCCGGCAAGGGCGTGGGCGAGCTGGACCGCATGATGGACGCCCTGAACGGCTGCGGACCCCTGCTGGAACGCATCCGGAGCACGATGGCGGAGAATCCGGCGGCCGCCCTGGGCAAGGGCGACATCATCGCCTCGGGCGTCAACGCCGAGCTCGACGAGTACCGCGCCATCTCCCGCGGCGGCAAGGACTACCTCCTGGAGATGCAGCAGCGCGAGGTCGAGCGCACGGGCATTTCGTCCCTCAAGATCGGCTACAACAACGTCTTCGGCTACTATCTGGAAGTGCGCAACACCTTCAAGGACAAGGTACCGCCGGAATGGGTGCGCAAGCAGACCCTCGTCGGCGCGGAGCGTTACATCACCGAGGAATTGAAGCAATACGAGGAGAAGATCCTCTCCGCCGAGGGCCGGATCTACGAACTGGAGAGCCGCCTGTACGCCGAACTGGTCGCCGAAATCCAGCGCGGCATCCGCGACATCCAGGCCAACTGCCGCATCCTCGCGCGCCTGGACGTCCTGGCCGGATTCGCCGAAGGCGCGGTCGAGAACCATTACTGCCGCCCGCAGATGGATGACAGCCTGGTCCTGGACATCCGCGACGGGCGCCATCCTGTCATCGAAAAGATGATGCCCGCCGGCGAAGATTACGTGCCCAACGACGTCTATCTGGACGCCGACCAGCAGCAGATCATCATCCTGACCGGTCCCAACATGGCCGGTAAGTCCGCGCTCCTGCGCCAGACGGCGCTCATCGTGCTGATGGCCCAGACCGGCTCCTTCGTGCCGGCCTCGAGCGCCCGCATCGGCTGGTTCGACAAGATTTTCACGCGCGTCGGGGCTTCCGACAACATTTCCCGCGGGGAGTCCACCTTCATGGTCGAGATGCTGGAGACCTCGATGATCATGCACAACCTGTCCGCGCGCTCGCTGGTCCTGCTGGACGAGATCGGCCGCGGCACCTCCACCTACGACGGCATGTCGATCGCCCGCGCGCTGGTCGAATTCATCCACGAGCGCGGCAAGGGCGCCAAGACCCTCTTCGCCACGCATTACCACGAGCTCAACGACCTGGAAGGCATTTATCCCCGGGTCAAGAATTTCCATATCGCGGTGCGCGAGTCCGGCAAGGACGTCATCTTCCTGCGCAAGCTCAAGGAGGGCGGTGTCGCGCACAGCTTCGGCATCCACGTGGCGCGCCTGGCGGGCATGCCCCGGGAGGTCATCGCTTCCGCGGAAAAGACCCTGCGCGCGCTGGAGGCGGGGGAGAATGTCATCACGCGGGCCCGCGAGACCCTCAAGGCCGGCACGATCGAGGAGGACGGCGCCCTGCAGCTGTCGCTCTTCCAGCTGGACGACCCGACGCTGGAGTCCCTGCGCGACCAGCTCAAGGCGGCCGACCTCAACAACATGACCCCGCTCCAGGCCTTCGACCTGCTGCGCAACCTCAAATCGGAATTAGGTATTTAAATGTCCAATATGAAAAAACACATCCTGCTGACCCTTCTGCTCAGTTTCTGTGCATTCGGCGCCTTCGCGGCGAAAGCCCCCAAACCCCAGGTCCTGAAGTCCCCCGACGGCCGCATCGCGGTCTCCGTGGACCGGTTCAAGTATTCCGTCACGGCGGACGGCGTGCAGATGCTCGCCCCGTCGGCGATCTCAATGACCCTGGACGACGGCTCTGTCTGGGGCGGCAACGCCCAGTTGGTCAAGGCCCTGCGCAAGAGCGTGGATGAGACCTTTGACACGCCCGTGTATAAGAAGGCGTCCGTGCGCAACCGATACAACGAGCTGACGCTGCGCTACAAGGCCTTCGACCTGGTCTTCCGGGCCTACAACGAAGGCGTGGCCTACCGTTTCGTGTCCCGCAACGAGAAGCGGATCAACGTTAAGTCCGAGCAGGCCGAATTCACCTTCCCGGGCAACTGGGACGCCGTCGTGCCTTATTGCCGCGAGGCGGACCGCACCATCGAGAAGCAGATCGAGTGCTGTTTCGAGAACGTGTACTACAACTTCAAGCTGAACGACTGGGACAAGACCCGCGCGGCTTTCCTGCCGCTGGTGGTCGGCGCGCCCAACGGCTACAAGGTTGCCATCACGGAGGCCGACCTGTTCAATTTCCCTGGCCTGAATGTCCGGAACCTGAATTCGTCCCTGACGATCGAGGGCTTCCACGCCCAGCTGCCCGCGCAGGTCAAGCAGGGCGGCCACAACATGCTCCAAGGCGTCATTCTCAGCCACGAGGACCTGATCGCGAAGGACTGCAAGCCGCAGTGCGCCTTCCCCTGGCGGGTGATCCAGATCGCCCGTGAGGACAAGGAGCTGGCCTGCAGCGACATGGTGTACAAGCTTTCCACGGCGCCCGAGCAGCGCGACTGGAGCTGGGTCAAGCCCGGCAAGGTCGCCTGGGACTGGTGGAACGACTGGAACCTCTACGGCGTGGATTTCCGGGCCGGCATCAACAATGATACGTACAAGTACTACATCGACTTCGCATCCCAGAAGGGCATCGAGTATGTCATCCTGGATGAGGGCTGGGCGGTCAACAAGCAGGCCGACCTGATGCAGGTGGTGCCGGAGATCGACCTGGAGGAGTTGTGCGCCTACGCCAAGGAGAAGAACGTCGGCCTGATCCTGTGGGCCGGCTACTGGGCGGTCAACCGCGACATGGAGAATGTCTTCCTGCATTTCTCCCGGATGGGGGTAAAGGGATTCAAGATCGATTTCATGGACCGCGACGACCAGCAGATGGTCAATTTCTACACCGCCTGCGCCCAGATGGGCGTCAAGTACAAGATGATGATCGACTTCCACGGCGCCTACAAGCCCACGGGCCTGCACCGGACTTATCCCAACGTCCTCAATTTCGAGGGCGTGCACGGGCTGGAGCAGATGAAATGGCTCCAGGATGGCGCCCAGCAGGTGGTCTATGACGTCACCATCCCCTTCCTGCGGATGATGGCGGGCCCGATGGATTACACCCAGGGCGCGATGCGCAACGCCACGCGCAAGAATTACCATCCGATCAATTCGGAGCCGATGAGCGCCGGCACGCGCTGCCGCCAGCTGGCCGAATATGTCATCTTCGACGCGCCGCTGACGATGCTCTGCGATTCCCCGTCCAATTATCTGCAAGAGCCGGAGTGCACGGAGTTCATCGCCCGGATCCCGACGGTCTGGGACGAGACCCTGGTCCTGGGCGGCAAGATCGGCGAGTTCGTCACGATGGCTCGCCGCAGCGGCAATGACTGGTACGTCGGTTCGATGACCGACTGGACTGCGCGCGACATCACGATCGAGACGGGCTTCCTGCCGGCCGGACGCTACGCCGTGGAGATCTTCCGCGACGGCATCAACGCCGACCGGGCCGCGCGCGACTATGCCAAGGAAGAGCGCAGCATCGGCCCCGGCGACCGCATCAAGGTCCACATGGCCCCCGGCGGCGGCTGGGCGGCGAAACTGGTGAAGCAATAGTTTGTTTTCTTATATGTTAACCTTAAAACCAAATTGTATGAAGACTCAATGGATTTGGCTGCTGGCGGCGGTAGGGCTGCTGGCGGTGTCCTGTATGAAAGAGCAGGTTGAGGCTCCGGCCGACCTGCGGATGGATCTGCCGAAGATCACGGCGACGGCCGCGGCGGAAAGCCCTGCGACGAAGGTGTCGGTGGGCGCTGCCGTGGACAACAAGCGGCCTGTCACCTGGGACAAGGGTGACGCGATCTCGGTGTTCTACCGGAACCAGGCCAACCTGAAGTTCGCCCTGGAAGGCGAAGGCGGCAGCGCGAGCGGCGTGTTCGCGTATGAGTCCGGTTTCGGCGCCGGTGTGGATTTCCCGCAGGTGTATGCGGCGTATCCGTATGACAAGGATGTGAAGATGGAGGACGGTTACCTTTGGGTGACGGTCCCCGCGGAGCAGGCCTACACGGAGAACGGCTTCGACCCGAAGGCGAACGTGATGGTGGGCGTGTCGAAACCCGGCGCGAACATGGCGTTCAAGAACCTGGGCGGCTATCTGGTCCTGAAGTTCTACGGCGAGGACGCGGAAGTCAGCAAGGTGACGGTGACGGGCGCGATGGCCGAGCAGCTTGCCGGCCAGGTGCTGGTCGGGGTCGAAGAAGGTTATACCCCCTGGCTGGAAGAGTGGGGCGCGGGCAGCGAGGAAGTCTCGGTGGTCTGCGACCCGCCGGTGAAGGTCGGTGAGACGGCCGATGAGGCGACGGAGTTCTGGCTGGTGATGATGCCGCAGTCCCTGATGGACGGCTTCACGGTGACGGTCGAGTGGACCGGCGGCACCTTCAGCAAGTCTCTGGACGAGTGGATCAAGATCGGCCGCAGCGCGGTGGAGACGATGGAGCCGCTGGAGTTGAAGGAATTTGATCCCAATGACCCCATCCGCTTCAAGGATGCGGACCTGAAGGCCCACCTCATCGAGTGCGGCGTCGACACCAATGACGACGGCGAAATTTCTTATGCGGAGGCGGCTGCGGTCACTTCTTTCGAAGGTTTCTTTGACGGGAATGTCGATGAAGAAGGCTATCCTCTGGGCTATCCCTTCACCTCTTTCGACGAATTCCAGTATTTCACCGGCATTACCTCCATTCGGGGCGGTCAGTTCCAGAACTGGGACAAGATGACATCCATCCAATTCCCTCCGAGCCTGACCCTGATCCCTGGCGGCGCTCTCTCCGGCTGCGCGGCTGTGACAAGCATCACTGTCCCCGGCACGGTCAAGCAGGTAACGAGCGGCGCTTTCCAGTCTTGCACGGGTCTTGTGACCCTTATCTTTAAGGAAGGCGTTGAAACCATCGGCAACTGCCTGAATGGATGCACTTCGCTGGAGAAGATCGTAATCCCCGGTACGGTCAGTTCCATCACAAGCGGCCTCTGCTATCAGTTGCCGAACTTGAAGGAAGTGACTTTGGGGTATGGCATCCAGGAGATTAATGGCGGCGCGTTCAGTAATTGTCCTTCCCTGCTCTCCCTCGAGATCCCCGGAAGTGTCACGGATGTCTACAGCGGCGCATTCAGCTACGATACAGCGCTGAAGACCGTCATTTTCGGTGAGGGTGTCAAAAACATCGGTAATTGTCTGGGGGGATGTGCTTCGCTGGAGAAGGTCGTATTCCCCGGGACCGTCGAGTCCATTGTCAGCGGTCTTTGCAGCGGCTTATCCAATTTGAAGGAAGTTACGCTCGGTAACGGTATTAAGAAAATTGGTAGCGGCGCATTCTCATATTGTACGTCCTTGGAGGCCATTGCCATTCCTGGCAGCGTGGAGACGGTGGATTCGGGATCTTTTTCTGACTGCACAAGCCTGAATACACTGACCTTCGGCGAAGGGGTTAAATTAATTAATTCCTCGGCTTTCTCTAATTGTTCTTCTTTGACGGAAGTCGATATTCCAGGCAGTGTAGAAACCGTTAGTTATTCAGCATTCTATAACTGTTCGGCTCTGAAGGACGTAACGATGCACGCCGGAACCAAAACCATTTGGAATGCGGCTTTTTCTGGCACGGCCATCGAGAGTTTCACCTTCCCGGGTACGGTCGAGACGGTGGTCTCCTCGCTTTTCTCCAACTGCGACCATTTGACGTCCGTGGATCTCGTCGGCGTGAAAGAATTGGCAAGTGGCAGTTTCTATGGTTTGACTTCTTTGACTTCCGCGACGCTGTATGAGGGGCTGACTACAATCTATGCAGCCTTTGGCGAAACCGGATTGACATCTGTCGTAATTCCGGCCAGCGTGACTTATCTGGGTGGCGGTGCCTTTGCCAGTTGCCCGCTGACTTCTGCGACGCTTCTCGGAACGACACCTCCGGAAGGCAGCGCCGCCGGGGCTTTCGATGGTACGACCTGTCCCATCTACGTTCCGGCCTCCGCAGTAGAGGCCTACCAGACGGCACCGGGCTGGAGCCCGCTCGCCGACCGCATCGTCGCGGCACCGTAGCCTGTTCCTGCCTGATTGATGTTCCCTCCGTCCCGAAAACCGGGACGGAGGGTTCATTTTACCCCCTTTATTCGTATATTTGAGGGTATGAAAAAGACTTTCTTTTCCCTGATGGCCTTTGCCGTCCTCTTCTGCCTGGCTCTGACCGGCGCGCCCAGGTGCCTGGCCCAGAAGCCCGCAGAAGCTCCCCTGAAATGGTTTGACCCCCTCGAAGCCGGTCCCGTCGTCCACGGCGTGGGCTGGGATGAGTTGCGCAGCGGCTATGTCCGTCTGCCCGAAAAGGCCCACGGCGTCGTCCGCAACGAAGTCTGGGGCCTGAGCCGCAACGCCGCGGGCCTGAGCCTCGTGTTCGAGAGCGACGCCTCCGAGATCCTCGTCATCTATGGGGTCGAGGGGACACCCGGGATGTTCCATATGCCCGGGACCGGCAAGTCGGGTGTGGACCTCTATGCTACCGACCGTGATGGCAAAGTGCGCTGGGTGGCGCCGGATTTTCCGCCCTCCTTCCGCGACACGATCCGCTACATCTACAGCAACATCACCTACCACCCCGAGGGTGCGACCCAGTACGAGTACCACCTCTATCTGCCTCTCTACAACACCATCACCTGGCTGAAGATAGGCATTCCCCAGGAAGCGCAGATCCGTTTCCTGCCCGAATCGGCCGAGAAACCCCTCGTCGTCTATGGCACCAGCATCGGCCAGGGGGCCTGCGCCTCGCGCGCCGGCAACTGCTGGACCGGCATCGTGGAGCGGGAGACGGGGATTCCCCTGATCAACCTGGCCTTCTCCGGCAACGGGAGACTGGAACCCGAGGTCCTGGAGTTGCTCGCCGAGATAGACGCGCGGGCCTACATCCTGGACTGCACGCCTAACCTGACGCACGCCAAGGACATCGAGCCGCGTCTGCTGGAAGCCGTGCGCATCCTCCGGGCCAAGCGTGACTGCCCCATCTTGATCGTGGAGCACAGCGGCAACGTAGGAGTGGATGCGAGTGACGCGAAAGGCGCCTTCCGGGAGGCGAACGTCCAGGTGCGCTCGGCTTTCAAGACCCTGAAGAAACAGGGCTGGAAGAAGATCTACTATATGAGTCACAAGGAACTGGGCCTCCCGATGGACGGCATGGTCGAGGGCGTCCATCCCAACGACCTGGGCATGCGCTACATCGCCAACGGCTACGAAAAGAAACTCCGCGCGATGGGAATCCGCAAGGAAAAGACCAACTAACGCGGAAATTTCGTACCTTTGCAAGCCTTTGAAAGATAGAACTTAAACACAGATATGTACAGGACACACACTTGCGGAGAACTCCGCATCAGCAACGCCGGGGAGCGTGTCACCCTCGCCGGCTGGGTCCAGCGGGCCCGCAAACTCGGCGGCATGACCTTCATCGACCTGCGTGACCGTTACGGCATCACGCAGCTCGTCGTGGAAGCGGACGCCGATGCCGCGCTGGTGGAGACCGCGGCCTCCCTCGGCCGCGAATTCGTCATCCAGGCCGTCGGCACCGTCGTCGAGCGCCAGAGCAAGAACCCCAAGATGCCGACCGGCGACATCGAGATCAAGCTGGAGGGTATCCAGGTCCTCAACAAGTCCGTCACGCCCCCGTTCACCATCGAGGAGAACAGCGACGGCGGCGAAGACCTGCGCGCCAAGTACCGTTACCTCGACCTGCGCCGGCCCCCGCTCCAGAGGGCCCTGGCACTGCGCCACCGTCTGGCCCAGGAGGTCCGCACCTACCTGGACGGGCAGGGATTCATGGAGATCGAGACCCCGTACCTGATCAAGAGTACGCCGGAAGGCGCCCGCGACTTCGTCGTTCCTTCCCGGATGAATCCGGGGCAGTTCTACGCCCTGCCGCAGTCGCCCCAGACCTTCAAGCAGCTGCTGATGGTCGCGGGTTACGACCGCTATTTCCAGATCGTGCGCTGCTTCCGCGACGAGGACCTGCGTGCCGACCGCCAGCCCGAATTTACCCAGATCGACTGCGAGATGTCCTTCGTCGAGCAGGAAGACGTCCTGAACATGTTCGAAGGTATGATGCGCCAGATGTTCCGGGGCGCCGTGGGCGTCGAGATCCCCAATCCGCTGCCGCGGATGAGCTGGTACGACGCGATGGACTACTACGGCTCCGACAAGCCGGACATCCGCTTCGGGATGAAGATCCACGAGATCACCGCCCTGGCCCAGGGCCACGGCTTCGGCGTCTTCGACGGTGTGCCGTATGTGGGCGCCATTTGCGCGCCCGGCCTCGCGTCCTACACCCGCAAGCAGGTGGACGAACTGACCGAATGGGTCAAGCGCCCGCAGGTGGGTGCCAAGGGTCTGGTTTATATCCGTGTCAATGAGGACGGCTCGCTGAAATCTTCCGTGGACAAGTTCTTTACGCCGGAGGATCTGGCGAAGATCGCGGAGGCTCTCGAAGCGCAGAAGGGCGACCTGATCCTGGTGCTCTGCGGCGAAAAGCGCAAGACCCAGACCCAGCTCGGCGTGCTGCGTATCGAACTCGGCAACCGTCTGGGTTATCGTGACCCGAAGGTCTTTGCGCCGCTGTGGATCGTGGACTTCCCGCTGCTTGAGTGGAGCGAGGAGGATCAGCGTTTCTATGCGATGCACCATCCCTTCACGGCGCCGAAGCCGGAGCACGAGGCCTGGTTCTATTCGGACAAGAAGGAGGATCTGGAGCGCGTGTGCGCCAATGCCTATGACTTCGTCCTGAACGGTACGGAACTGGGCGGCGGCTCGATCCGTATCCATAACGCCGACATGCAGAAGCGGATGTTCGAGGTGCTCGGCATCGGTCCCGAAGAGGCGGAATACAAGTTCGGTTTCATCATCAACGCCTTCAAGTTCGGCGCTCCGCCCCACGGCGGTCTGGCGTTCGGTTTCGACCGCGTCTGCGCCCTCTTCGGCGGCCAGGAGACCATCCGCGACTACATCGCCTTCCCGAAGAACGACCAGGGCCGTGGCGTCATGATAGACGCCCC
>JAEEGK010008671.1_pt1 | contig 23927 bp, 18 predicted proteins | sample 8958771 | NCBI WGS metagenome assembly JAEEGK01 (sample SAMN16246547, study PRJNA631951) | gut metagenome | biome: gut microbiome; feature: rumen; material: SC-attached | host: Bos | place: Iran: Karaj | collected 2018-10
GAGCGTCATTCCTAGCTGGCTAGGAGTGTCATTCCTAGATAAGCAAGAACTCCGTTCTTAGCTAAAAAAGCATTTGCGTTTTGCATTGCTTTTCGCAGATTAAGCTTTGTCTGTAGAACAATCTAATGCGAAAAGGACAAAACGCCCAGATTTGCCTTACGGCAAATCTGGTAACTGGTGTACAACGGTTCACTTCTTGAGCGTGTACAACGGCGCGCCCGATAGCATATGTACACGAGCATATTTTTGCCGGGTGCACAGCATTTCATTATCTGGGCTTTTGTAAAATCTTCAAAAATTTTCATGATTTGGTACAGGATTTCTCATTTTTAATCAATTACATTGTGAGACTTTATTTTAAGGAGCATAATGTATATGCAAAACGCTACAAACACTACAACATTTAAGCCATTTGACGAGCTTGTCTGTTCTGACAACTTCATGTTCGCAAAAGTTATGGAAGACCCGAAACTTTGTAAGCGGGTGCTTGAAACGCTGCTCGACATCAAGATTGAGCGGCTGTCTTACCCGGAAGGCGAAAAGACGATTCAAGTTGCGCCGGATGCTAAGGCTGTACGCCTTGATGTGCATACCGCCGATACTCACCGCGACTTCGACATTGAAATTCAGACCACGCTTTACAAAGAGCTTCGTCAGCGCAGCCGCTATTATCAAAGCATTATGGATGCCGACTATCTGCTGAAAGGTCACACCTATTCAGACTTAAAAGAAAACTTTGTGATTTTCATCTGCCTTGAAGATTTGTTCGGGCAAGGTCTGCCAATCTATACGTTTGAAAATATCTGCAACGAGGATAACGCTGTAAAGCTTGCAGACAAAAGCTACAAAGTGTTTTATAATTGTTCCAAGTGGAAAGACGTAACACAAAAGCAGAAGTCGCAACTTCTGAGGTTCTTTCTCACCGATGAGGGCGATACAGACCTCTGTTCAAAACTTAAGGAAAAGGAGCAGCGGATAAAAATGACAGCACGCGAAAGAAAAGAATATATGGACTATTGCATTCTCGCCGATTCCCTAAAAGAACAGGGAATTGCCATCGGCGAAGAACGTGGCCGCTCTGAAGCCAAGCTTGAAGACGCACGGAACATGCTGATGGAGAACTTGCCAGCAGAAACTGTTGCGCGATGTACAGGACTTTCGCTTGAAACTGTGCAACAGCTCGCAGAACAGCTGAAAACAGAGCCTGTTTTGCAATAGTATAACTTCCCCTTAAAATCAGAACCACGTAATATCGCCGGCTTGTGTCTGCTCTTTCTGCATTTCTTCTTTGTAGGCGGCTTCTCTGCTGCTGATTTCTTTGAGCGCAAGGTCTGAACGCTGTATGCGCTTCAAATAGATTTTGAAAGTCTGCGGATCATAGAAAATCTTGCGCGGATAAATTCCGCCGGTATCATTCGCCATAATCGGAATTTTTTCAGTCTGAAGGTAATCAAGCGCAAACGAAATGTTGTTCATGCCGGTGCGGTTCTTGTGAAAGTCACCGTCGCCAAGCACATTGCCTCCGCCAAAAATCTTTGCCCGGAGGTTTTCCTTTTTTGAGCCTTTGTGAAACATATCGTTGAGCAGCAGCTCCATGGCAAAATCTCCGTAACGGCCTTGCTCTTCAACAGAAATTTCGTGACATCTGTTTGTGGTCGGCAGCATAAAATGGTTCAGCCCGCCAAGTTTCAGCTCCGGGTCAAAAAGTGCAATGCTTATGCAAGAGCCTAACACCGTCGAAATAAGCACAGGCTTGTCTGTTGAGTAAAATTCACCTGGAAGAATTGTAATTATCTGCTTATTGAAATGCGAATCAAAGTGAGAGTTCATTTTCTTTAGAAGAACGTGATGTCGCCGGCTTCTACTCCTTCTTCGATGTCAATGCCGGTTACATTACCGGCAGTAAGCTTGTCTGAAACAACTGTGAACTGATGGATAAAGTTGTTGAACAAATCGTTGCGTATAGTCCACTCTGAAACGCCTTTCTTCTGCATCAATGAAGCCTTTACTTCCAGAGTCTTTTCTTGAATGTTGTTCAGTGCAGTCTGCTCATTTTTAAGTCTTGTTGAAAGCACTTCAAGGTTCTCGATTGAGTCTTCAATTGCGTGATAAGACGTAAAGAAATCATCTGAATAAACTTTGAAGTTCTCTACCATTGTAATAAAGTTTTTCTTCAGTTTGCCAAGCGAGTTGATAAAATCTGTTTTTGATTTATTGATTGCGGCAAAAATCTTACGGTCTGCTTCTGCTTCAACAGAGAAGTTCTTTATCTGCTTTGTACTGTTGTCAATAAAGTCCTGCAGCAAGTCCTGTGCTTCCTGAACGTTGTGGTCAGTCTGCGTAATAAGGTCAGACATGTATTCTACTGTAGATTTTATCGAGTTAATGTTGGCGTTTCTTGCAACCTCAATGCGCTGTGCAATGGCAACATAAGTAAGGTTGTTGATAATCGGGAAAAAGTCAGAGAAGCAGAGCTGAATGCGCTGCACCGAATTCTGAATGACGTTAGACTTATCGAGAACCTGCTCCTGCGCCGTCTGATAAGACTTGAAGCTTGCAATAAACTTTGAGAATTCATCGCTTGTTTTGTTGATGCAGGCCTGAAGACTTGTACTCCTGCTTGAATCTTGAAGGCTTGTTTTGATGAATTTCTGTCTCATGTCTTCTACTGCGCTGAGAATAAAGTTGATTCTGTCGCGGTTTGCCTTAAATACCTCGATACTTGCAATAAGCTTGTTGTTTATGTTCTCAAGAAGTCTGATAGAAATATCTGAGAGCTGAAGGTCAAAACAAGCCTGGTCGAGCTGGTCGTCTATATTGGCATTGTCATTAGATTTGCTGCTGTCCTGAATCTTTGAAACGGTCAGAATAACATCGTCAAGCGACTGCCTTATAATGTCCTGCATCTGAATACATTCCATTGCTTTCAAGATAGGCTGGCGTACTTCGGCTGCATGTTCAAACATCTTGTTGAGGCTTGCAAGGATTCCGTCAAGTACCTGCGCTATGTCAGAGTTATCGCCTGTTGAAGCGTGTGTTGTTTTGTCAGAAATGCGCTCAACGTCTTCGATGGCAGCCTGAAGTATCTCGATGTTTTCAGTTATTGACTGCTCGTTTGCAATCAGTGCGTCTGACTGGGCGATAAGCCTGAGCGACAGCTGCTTTAAGTTTGAAGTAATGTAAGAGAAAGCCTGACCTTCTTTGCCAGATTTAATAGAAACAACCATCGCATTAAGAGAAATCAACTCCATCTCGCTGCTTTCGTCTTTAATTTTCTGAATAAGCGAGTTCATCGATTTCAAGACTTCCATGCGGCTTGAAAAGCTGTTTACAAGCTCAATATTCCGGTTTCTAAAGTTGACCGCAATTTCTTTATTCTGCTCAATTTTCTTTTCCTGCTTTTTCAAAATTGCGTTAAGGTCTTTTTTGATGTTTTCAAACCGGGCAATGTTGGCATTGTCTGTAACCTGTCCGTCTTCTCTTTTTATATTATTCAATTCACCTACAAGAATCGGAAAATTTGTACTGAGCTCAAGAAAGTCCTGTCCGCTTGCATCGCTGATTGATTTCAAATTTTTAAGAATAGTGGAAGTGTTCATAATCTTTGCCCGCTTTATTAAGAGTGTTGGCCTTTAGCGGCCTTTGTTTCATAAAATTCTTTTACTATATCTGCAAAATCTTCAGGCGCATCCTGCAATGCCGGAAGAATTCCCGAACCGCCAGCATAAATGCGCTGAACTACCGGCTGCAGCGACCTTGAGAAGTACGAGTCAGGATAGGCGGTTGCGGCTGGCTGCCTTTGAGCTATTGCATACTGCACGCTTTCATCATAAGGCACATAGCCGATAAACTCAATGTCGATTGAGAGCTTGTTGTGCGCAAGCTGCTGAAGTCTGTTCCCCATTTCTGTGTTCTGCATCGCACGCCCCATGTTCATTATGACGCGCGGCCTCATCTGCCTTAAAAGCTCGTATACACGTCTGCCTTCTCCGGGCAGGGCATCTTCTATTACGTTCAAAATCTGCTCAAAAGAGTAGTCTCTGCCTTCAAGCCGCTGAAGTATGGCGTTTTTCAAAATCTTGCGTGCTTCACTTTTCGGCGGATAACTTCTGTAACAGAATCTGTACACGACTGACTTCAGAAATGAATACGCATTCAAAATCGAAGTAATTTCCGGCGTAACTATAAGCAGACCGTTATTTGTCATAATAAAAAAGTCTACCTGATTGTGTGCCGAACCTGCGCCCAAATCCAATATAAGATAATCACATTCAAGCTTGGCAAGTTCGCGCATGATTTTTTGTTTTGTAAAAAAATCCATATTGGCGGCTCCCGGAAAAAGGCAGTCGCCCGCTATAAAATGCAGGTTCGGGATACCGGTTGCCTGAACCAAGGCGCTCATGTCTGTTTCAAGCTTGTTGATAAAATGCCCGAGACCTTCCTGATTGTTTTTTAAGCCGAGCATTGTGTGCAGGTTCGCGCCGCCAAAGTCTAAATCGCAAAGTATAACGTGCTTGCATTGAGCCGCCATTGCAACAGAGAGATTTAGAGAAAGTACGCTTTTTCCGACACCGCCTTTACCGCCGGCAACAGGAATAATAACCGCCATATATTTAATATAAGACAAAATATTAAGACCCGCAAGTTAAATGAAAGTAATTTTCATACGGTCATATATATTTTTTTAGCGCGGCTATATAAGCTTGTGCATATCTTGAAAGCACCACGCTTTTATGCGTCACCGTGCCGATTCTCATAAAATCGTCAAGCTCAAGCGGGCGCGCAATGATGTTGATTCCGTTAAGCTCGCTGTCGATTACGCCGGAGCAGACAGTGTAGCCGTCAAGCCCGATAAGCAGGTTAAAGAGCGTGGCGCGGTCGCTCACCTTGATGTTAAGCTTGTGGTCAATGTCGGGCAGCGGCTCTTCGCTGAAATAAAACGAATTATACTCGCCCTGCTCATAAGTGAGATACGGGAACGGCTTCAAGTCTTCAAGCGTTATGCGCTCTTTTTTAGCGAGCGGGCTTGTCTTTGAGATGAACACGTGGGGCTTTGCCGTGAAAAGCTCAGAAAAAACAAGGTCGTTTTTCTTGAGCAGCTTCGAGATTACTTCGCTGTTGCTTTTGTTCATGTAGAGAATGCCGATTTCGCTTTTCAGCCGAGAAACATCGTCAATGATTTTGCTCGTGCGGCTTTCGCGCAGCGTATAATCGTATTCTGTGCCGCCGAACTGCTTGATGACATCTACAAATGCGTTGACTGCAAAAGAGTAGTGCTGACAAGTAACGCTGAATCTTGTCTGCTTATGCGTTTTTCCAAGATATTTCTCTTCTAAAAGCGAAGCCTGTTCAAGAACCTGCCTCGCATATCCCAAAAATTCGTCACCTTCGTTTGTTACCACAACGCCTTTGTTAGTTCTAGAAAAGATTGTGATGCCGATTTCGTTTTCAAGCTCGTGTATTGCTGTTGTAAGGCTCGGCTGCGAGATAAAGACTTTCTGGCTTGCCGCCGTAACATTACCGCATTCAGCTACGGCAACGGCATATTTCAGTTGTTGAAGTGTCATGCGCCGATTTTAGCAGAAATTTCAGTCTTGCACTATAGTTAAAAGCTATGACAAACCGCTAAAAATAAGTATTAGATATAATGAGCTTTTTTGTCTATAAATAAGTATCAGCTGAAAATTAAAGACTAACAGGATAGACAAAAATGAATACATCTGTAATCGGTTTTCCGAGAATCGGCGTACACCGCGAACTGAAATTTGCAAGCGAAAAATATTTTGCAAAGACGATAAGCCAAGAAGAGCTTGAGCAGGCTGCAAAGCAAATAAGGCTTGACGGCTGGAAGAAACAGGCTGAAGCCGGCATCGGCTTTATCAGCTCGAACGATTTTTCGTTTTACGACGGAATGCTCGACACGGCTTTTATGCTCGGCGCAATTCCTGCACGCTACAAATCGCTCTGCCTTTCAAAGCTTGACACATTCTTTGCAATGGCGCGCGGCTACCAGACTGAAAAAGGCGACGTTACGGCATTGCCGATGAAAAAATGGTTCAACACGAACTACCATTATATTGTGCCGGAAATCGAAGAATCAACTGAATTGCGCCTTGACGCTACAAAAATTGCAAGCGAATACAAGGAAGCCTCCGAAGCCGGAATTAAGACTAAAATCAACGTAATCGGCCCGTTCACATTCTTAAAGCTTGCGCATTATTCAGGCGCGAAAAACGCAGCCAGCTTTGCAGATGATGCCGCAAAATGCTATAAGCAGCTTCTTGCAGAATGTGCAAAGCTCGGCGCGGAATGGCTTCAGATTGAAGAGCCTTATCTTGTTTTTGATTTGACTGATGAAGACAAGCAGCTTTTTAAGGCGCTTTACGAAAAGATTTTGCCCGGCAAGCAGATAAAGGTGCTTTTGCAGACATATTTCGGCGACGTGCGTGACTTTTATACAGAAATCATCAAATATGATTTTGACGCTTTCGGGCTTGATTTTGTTGAAGGCAAAGAAAGCTTGAATTTGCTGAAAAAGTACGGCTTTCCGAAAGACAAGCTGCTTTTTGCTGGCGTTGTGAACGGCAAGAACATCTGGCGCAACAACTACGAAAAGACTGCCGCGCTTATTGCAGAAATCGAAAAGGCGGCGGCCGGTGCAGAAACCGTAATCAGCACAAGCTGCTCTCTGCTTCATGTGCCGTACACGACAAAAAACGAAGAAAAGCTTTCTGCCGAAATTCTAGCGCATTTTGCATTTGCCGAAGAAAAGCTTAAGGAGCTTAAGGACATTGCGGACGCTGATTCAAAAGCTTTTGCAGAAAACAAGAAGCTTTTCGCGCATGAGCGTGTTGAGAAAAACCAGGCTCTTGCAGATAAAATCAGCAAGCTTACCGCAAAAGACTTTACGCGCGTTCCGGCTTTTGCAGAGCGCGAAGCAATTCAGAAAAAAGCACTCAATTTGCCGCCGTTCCCGACGACAACAATCGGTTCTTTTCCGCAGACACAAGAAGTGCGCAAAAACAGGGCAGATTTCAAAAAAGGCTTGATAAGCAAAGAGCAGTACGAAGATTTCAACAAAAAAATGATTGCGCGCTGCATTAAGAAGCAGGAAGAAATCGGGCTTGACGTGCTTGTGCACGGCGAGTTTGAGCGCAACGACATGGTTGAATATTTCGGCGAAAACCTTGACGGCTATATCTTTACGCAAAAAGCTTGGGTGCAGTCTTACGGCACGCGCTGCGTAAAGCCGCCTGTAATTTGGGGCGACATTACGCGCAAGAATCAGATTACAGTTGATTGGTCTGTTTATGCGCAGAGCTGTGCAGACAAAAACAGCAAAAAGCCTGTAAAAGGCATGCTGACCGGACCTGTGACAATCTTGAACTGGTCTTTCCCGCGTGAAGATATTAGCCTCAAAGAATGTGCGTTCCAGATTGCTTTTGCAATCCGTGATGAAGTGCTTGACCTTGAAGCAAACGGAATCCGCATTATTCAGATTGACGAAGCCGCGCTCAAAGAAAAGCTGCCGCTCCGCAAGGCAGACTGGCACAGCGAATACCTTGACTGGGCAATTCCGGCTTTCAACCTCGTTCATTCGGGCTGCAAGGCTGAAACGCAGATTCACACGCACATGTGCTATTCTGAATTCATTCCGATTATCACCGACATTGACAACATGGATGCCGACGTTATTACGTTTGAAGCAAGCCGCTCAAATCTTGAAATTTTGCAGGCTCTAAAAGAGAAGAATTTCCGCACAGAAGTCGGCCCAGGCGTTTACGATATTCATTCTCCGCGTGTTCCTTCTGTTGAAGAAATTATGGCTGCCGTCAACAAGATGAAGCAGTTCGTCAAGCCGTCTAAGCTTTGGATTAACCCTGACTGCGGTTTTAAAACGCGCGGCGAAACTGAAACAGACGCAAGCCTTAAAAATTTGGTTGCGGCTGCAAAAAAGGTTAGGGGATAATTTCAGATGATTAAGCATGTGCCCGGTAAGACTTTTTTCTCTTTTGAAGTTTTTCCGCCTAAAAAAGATGACGGTATCGAAAAAGTTTATGAAACTCTGGATGAGCTTTCTGACTTGAAGCCAGACTTTATTAGCGTAACTTATGGAGCGGGCGGCAGCGAAAATTGCGGCAAGACGCTCGACATTGCAAAGCGCATAAAAGATGTGTGTCATGTAGAAAGTGTCATTCATCTTCCGGGGCTGCACCTTACAAAGAAAGACGCGGAAACAATGCTCAAGACTTTTGCCGACAACGGCATAGAGAATCTGCTTGTTCTCCGCGGCGATAAAATTGAAGGGCGGAATCCTTGCAACGAATTTCTTCATGCGAGCGATTTGATAAGCTTTATAGAAGATAAAATGCCCGGAAAGTTTTATCTTATGGGTGCGTGCTATCCTGAAAATCACCCTGAATCAAAAGATACTGTTGAAGAAATCAGAAATCTTAAAACAAAGGTGAATTGCGGAGCGTCTCACCTGTTGAGCCAGCTTTTCTTTGACAACGACCAGTTTTTCAGGTTTGTGGAAAACTGCCGTATTGCCGGAATTGATGTGCCTGTAGAAGCCGGTATAATGCCTGTGACAAACCGCGCGCAAATCGAAAGAATGACAGACCGCTGCGGCGTAGTGCTTCCAGAAAAGTACAGAATAATGATGGAAAAATACGGCACAAACGACGAGTCTATTCTTGAGGCAGGCATTGTCTACGCCGCAAACCAGATTGTAGAGCTTTTAGCACGTGGCGCAGACGGCATTCACCTTTATACGATGAATAAGCCGTATGTTGCGCGCCGAATTGCCGGAGTTTTTGCAGCACTCACCAAGTCTTAAGCGCTGTAAGCCTGAGCAGTGCCGGAAAAGAAAAGGGTTTAAGGGAAAGGGAAAACTCGCTTCTGAAGCAGTTTTTTTCTTTCCCTTTTAATTTAAATTTATGTAAAAAATATTTGCATTTCTTGAAAAAATCGTTGACAATATAAACATACGACTATGAAAAAGCTTTTTTATGCAGGTATTATTTTAGTTTTTCTCTTATTTCCGTGTTTTTCACAAAATTCTTTTTTTGATAATTATGTATACCAGTCATGGAATTCGTTCGGCGGGCTTTCGGGTACAACAGCCAACGATATTTACCAGACTAAAGACGGCTACATAAACATAGGAACTTATGAGGGGATTGTCCGTTTTGACGGCGTAAAATTCACAGCGTTCAACAGGGCGCTTGACAGCGATTTCAGCATAGTTTCTGCACGCACAATTTTACAGGATTCCCGCGGTGATATTTGGATTGGTTCTAACGATGAAGGTTTGCAGAAAATTTCAGCTTCGGGGAACATGCTTTATACACTCGACGAAGGTCTGCCGAACAACTCAATCCGCGCCCTTTGCGAGGATAAAAACGGCAATATATGGATTGGAACAGCCGGCGGTGTAGTTTATCTTACGCCGGAAGGCCGGCTTATATCACCGCAGTTTGCGCCCGGCACAACTGCAAACGGTGTTATTGCTTCAAGTATTTTCTGCGATGATATAGGTAGAATCTGGCTTATAATTTCCAACGACAACGGTTTTTTCCTCTTTACAAACGGTGTTTTCCGTCCGCTTCTGGAATTTGAAAAATTCGGGCATTATTTTGCATCGGCAGTTTATCAGGATTCGACCGGCGGATTCTGGCTTGGGCTTGGCGATAAAGGTCTCTACCGTATGATAAACGGCGTTGCAGACAAAATCGTAACAAACACAATTCTTGACAGCGTTTCAACTACCACAATTCTTGAGGACAAAAACGGAGATATTTGGTTTGGTTCAGAAAAAGGTCTTGTAGTCTGCACTGACGGAACTTTTATAGAATACAAAGGCGCTCCGGAACTTTCGGGGTCAAACATCAACAAGATTATTCAAGACCGCGAGAACAACATCTGGTTTGCCACAGACCGGAACGGAATAGGAAAAATGACGCTCGGTAAATTTAAGCTGAGCCGTCTTGGTTTTACCGTAAACTGTCTTACTGAAACTCCAGACGGAAGAATTTGGGCCGGCACAGATTCAGGTGTTTTCTGCTATAAAGACGACGAGCTTGAAGAGAATGAACTTACAAAGGCTACGAAAGGACTCCGTGTGCGTCACGTTGAGGCTGTTTCCGGCGGCAAGATTCTTGTAAGCTGCTACACACAGCCTGCGCAGATTCTCTATGACGGAAACAGCATAAAATCATGGTCTATAGATGACGGACTTGCCGGAAACAAAGTGCGTGTTGCTGTTGAAACAGCTCCGGGCGAGTATTATATAGGTACTACAACAGGTTTAAGTATTTTACATGCTGACGGCACAGTAAAGACAATAAAGCAGGCTGACGGGCTTGAAACAGAATATGTCATGACAATCTATAAAGATTCGCATGGCGTTGTCTGGGTCGGCACAGACGGCGGCGGTATTTTCCTGCTAAAAAATGAAGAAATCTTCTGGCATATTACTTCTTCTCATGGAATTGCCGGAAACGTAATCTTTAAAATCTCTCAGGACAAAGACAATAATTTCTGGATCTGTACCGGCAGCGGCTTGACACGCATAAAAGATTTTGACTCTGCAAACGAGCCGTATTTCAACTGCATTACTATGAATTCGGAGAACGGACTCGGCACAAATTCAGTTTTTCAGATTTTGTTTGACAAGAATGACAATGCATGGATTACAAATAACCATGGCATTGCTTCAATTTCAGTCGAAGATCTTAAGAATTTTATTGAACGTAACGTAAAGACTGTAAACGCAAAGTATTACAGCAAAAACGACGGTCTTGATTCTGACGGTCCGACATCGACGGCACGTTCAATCGTAGACAGGCATGGACGTCTCTGGTTTACGATGGTGGACGGCATTGCTATTTATGACCCGCAGAAAGTAAAAGATGCCGATGTCACTCCGATGGTTCACATAGAGTCGATTTTGGTTGATAACATTGAGCACAAGGTGAAGGATGAGCTTTTTGTGCTTAGGCCGGGTACAAAACGCATAGACATTAAGTTTACCGGCTTGAGTTTTGACGCACCGGAACGGCTTATGTTCTCGCACATGCTTACCAATTTTGACGAAAGTTATTCTATGCCGGACATGAACCGCATTGTTTCTTACACAAACATTACGCCGGGCAAACATTCTTTTGTTGTTTATGCCATAAACGGAAACGGAATAAAATCGAACAACCAGGAAGTTATGTTCCTGTGGCAGAAGCCGTACATTTATCAGCGTGTGGAATTCTGGGCAATTCTTGCAGTTTCGTTGATGAGCTCTATATTCATTTTTTTCCGCTCACGTGAAATAAGAATGAAAAGGGAAAACGCCCGTCTTGAAGAGCTTGTAAAAGTGCGTACCGCAGATTTGGAGCAGGAAAAGATAAAGTCTGACAACCTGCTGCGCTCTATTCTGCCGGACAAAATAGCCGACAAGCTTAAAAACACAACGAGCTACGATAAGTCTTTTGGTGAAAATTTTGAGAATGTTACGCTGCTTTTCTCTGACATTGTCGGCTTTACAAAAGTTTCAAGCGGACACACTGCTAAAGAAATTGTAGCCGCCCTCAACAAGCTTTTTACGCTTTTTGACGAGCGTGCAAAACGCATGGGCGTAGAGAAAATCAAGACAATCGGTGACGCTTATATGGCGGCATGCGGTATTCCAGAAGAAAATGAAAACCATGCGCGCATAATGATTGACTTTGCACGCGGAATGTACCAGGATCTCGCAAAATATAACGAGACGGCTGACATCAAATTTCAGATTCGCGTAGGCTTAAACTGCGGCCCTGTAACAGCCGGTGTAATCGGTACTACAAAGTTCATCTATGATGTTTGGGGCGACACCGTAAACGTAGCAAGCCGCATGGAAACAGCCGCAAATCCGGGCGCAATACGGATTAGCGAAGATTTGAAGAATCATCTTGAAGGTTCTGACATTCAGTTCAGCGAACCTTATGAGTGCAATATCAAAGGCAAAGGCATGATGAAGACCTTTGAAGTTATAAACTAGGATTATCAGGTGTAAAAATGAAACGGAATCATAATTCTGCAAATATATGTTTTATTACGGCTGCTTTTTCGCTGCTGTTTTTTTCTTGTGCAAAGCAGAAGGTAGAAACCATAAAAGTCGGTATACTTCATTCTGAAACTGGTTCAATGGCTGTAAGCGAGCAGCCTGTTATGCAGGCAGAGCTTATGGCAATTGAAGAGCTTAACCAGAAAGGCGGTGTTCTTGGCCATATAATTGTTCCTGTTGAAGAAGACGGAATGAGTAATTCTGCTGTTTTTGCTGCTAAGGCTGAAAAGCTTATATCAGAGGAAGGGGTTGCGACGATTTTTGGCTGCTGGACATCTGACTCGCGCAAGGCTGTTAGAAATGTGGTAGAAGCTCATTATAATCTTTTATGGTATCCGCTTCAGTACGAAGGAATGGAAGCAAGCCCGAATATTATGTACATGGGTGCTGCGCCTAACCAGCAGATTGTTCCTGCAATAGACTATTGTTTTGAGAACTTTGGCAAGCGCATGTATCTTATTGGCAGCGACTACGTTTTTCCGCAGACTGCAAACAGAATTATCAGGGCGCAGCTCAAATTTCTTGGCGGCACAGTTGTCGGCGAAAAATACGTTGATATGGAAGAAGAAGACTTTACCGAAGTTATTCAGGACATTATAAAGCAGAAGCCTGACGTGATTATAAATACTGTGAACGGTGAGTCTAATGTTGCGTTTTTTGAGCAGCTGCATGAAGCCGGCATAACTCCGTCTGATATTCCTGTAATGAACTTTTCTGTAGGTGAAAGCGAGATAGACGGAATAGGCGTTGAAAATATTGCCGGCGATTACATGGCGTGGACTTATTTTGAGGAAATGGACTCAAACAAGAACCGCCGCTTTGTTTCTAACTACAAGGAAGAATTCGGCTCAAGAACAAGATTGGGCGACCCTGTTGAGGCTGGCTATATTGCGGTTTATATGTGGGCTGCTGCCTGTAAAAAAGCCGGTTCGTTTGATACAGAAGCTGTAAGAATTGCGGCTAAAGGCCTGTCGTTTGTTGCTCCAGAGGGAATTGTAACGGTTGAAGGCTCTAATCAGCATTTGAATAAGAAGGTGAGAATCGGCAGAGTAAAAGACGACGGGCTTATAGAAGAAGTCTGGGCTTCGAGCACGCTCGTGCGGCCAGACCCATATCTCAGCACCTACGCCTGGGCAAGAGGACTGTAAAGGTAATGCACAAGTAACATTGTAGTGGTTTAATTGCTAAGCAATGAATAGCAGCTCAAATTATCGGGCTGCTTTTTTTATCTATCCCCCCCACAAATAATAATTTTATAAAAAATAACAAAAATTCATCTTTTTTTGAAAATTTCTATTGACAGAATTATAACGCTTTTGTATAGTTCTAACTATAGAAACAGATACTATAAAAAGAAATTAAATACTATTTGGAGAATTAATTATGGAAAAACATTCTGATGGTCTATATAAATGTATGTCAAGCGAAAGATATACACCTTATTCACTTGCAAGAAAAATTAAGGCAACTGCAATTCTTGAATCTGCAAGCTTTGCAAAAGGCAGGGAACGCTTTTCGATTCTTATGACCGAAGAAGCTTTTAAGATTGTTCAGGACGACAACGGCATAGCTTTTCTTATAGACGGAAAGCGCACGCCTTTCGATGATTCTGGCATTGAAAGCCTTGACGCGCTCGGCAGAAAAAAAAGTCCGGATATTCTTGATGCGGCACTTTATGTAGCGGAACAGAACGAAATACCTTCGTCTTTGCGCAATCTTGAAATACCTGTGCCAACGAGCGGTCTCGGCTATTTAAGCTATGAATTTGCGCGCAACTGTGACAACATCAGATTTTTTGAGCAGAAAGATGAGCTTAATATGCCTGAAAGCTGCTTTGTTGTAGGCCACATCTACATTATTTTTGACCATTTTACAGAGACAATGCACATTTTCGGTTTCAATTATAACGAACACGAAATTGACCTTAACGAAGCGATGTCTAAATTGGAGCGGCGCATTTCTGACATGGATTTTTCTTATGTTGAAGAACCGCCTGCACATTTTGATTATAAGATGCTCACCGACGTTGAAGAATCAAAAAAAGAGTATATCACCAAAGTTGAGGCTCTTAAAAAGCACATAATAGCAGGAGACTTGATTCAGGCTGTGCCTAGCCGCCGCGTTCAGATTGAATGTAAGGCTGATGCGCTCACAGTTTACGGTAAGCTCCGCAAGGTAAACCCAAGCCCTTACATGTTCTACATCAATTTCGGCGATTTTGAGCTTACAGGTGCTTCTCCGGAAAGCCTCGTGCGCGTGCGCGGCGGCAAAGCAAGCATTCATCCGATTGCCGGCACAATACGCCGCGGCAAAAACCAGCAGGAAGACGAGCAGCTTATGAACAAGCTTCTTGCCGACCCGAAAGAGCGTGCGGAGCATCTGATGCTTGTTGACCTTGCAAGAAACGATCTCGGCCGCGTCTGCAAAGAAAATTCTGTGGCTGTTCCGCAGTTCATGGAATGTGAGCTTTTCTCTCATGTTATCCACATTGTCTCAAATACAGAAGGAACCGTGCAGGAAGGCGTTAAGCCGATTCAGGTTCTCCGCGCCTCATTCCCGGCCGGAACTGTTTCAGGCGCACCGAAGATTAACGCAATTCAGATTGTGAGCCGGCTTGAAAAGACAAAACGGCGCTTTTATGCGGGCGCAGTCGGCTACATTCAGAGCAACGGCGACCTTGATTTCTGCATTACAATCCGCTCGACTTTCCACAAAGGCAACGTGTATACGCTGCAGGCCGGCGGCGGCATCGTTTATGATTCAAACCCTGAACGGGAATTTACTGAAACTTGTGAAAAACTAGGTGCACTGATAGATACACTTACAAAATAAAAAGCCTGACAAGGCAAGGAGCTTAATATGATTTTGTTTATTGACAATTATGACAGTTTTACTTTTAACGTAGTTCAGGCTTTCAAAGAAGCAACTGACGAAGAAATCCGCGTGGTCCGCAACGACGAATACAAGGTTGAGGAACTTGCTGCGATGAAGCCGAAATATCTTGTTGTTTCGCCTGGCCCGGGTAACCCGTCTGAAGCCGGTATCTCAAAAGAAGCAATCCGCTATTTTGCTGGAAAAATTCCGGTTCTTGGTGTTTGTCTCGGCCATCAGGCTATTGCAGAAGCTTTCGGTGCAAAAATCGTAAAAGCAAAGTTCATCAAGCACGGCATTGTGGAAGAAATCAACCTTGATGGCCGCGGCATTTTCAGAACAATCGGCAAAAAAGCCAAGTTCACGCGCTATCATTCGCTTGTAATCGATGAATCGACTTTGCCGGAAGAATTTGAAGTTACAGCCCGTGCAGATGACGGCGACATTATGGGAATCCGCCACAAGACAATGCCGGTTGAAGGCATTCAGTTTCATCCGGAAAGCATTGCAAGCGAAAACTGCCAGAAGCTCATTCAGGCGTTTTTGAAATATCGCCGCGAAAATCTGAACGTAAGCGCACTTTTGAATCAGCTTATTGAAGGAAAAGACCTTTCTGAAGACCAGGCTGCTCTCTTTATGGAATATGTGACGGACGGAAACATGGAACCGAGCGTTATGGCGGCAATCCTTACGGCAATGGCGGCAAAAGGCCCTGCAACAAGCGAAATGATTGGCTGTGCAAAGACATTGCTTTTGAAGCGCACACCGTTTGACTGCAAAAAGACCGGACTTGCTGAAATCGTCGGCACAGGCGGCGACGGCAAAGGCTCATTTAATATTTCTTCGTTTTCGGCAATTGTTGCTGCAAGCTGCGGCCAGCCGATGGCAAAGCACGGCAACAGGGCGGTCAGTTCAAAATCTGGTGCGGCAGACTTTTTCGAAAATCTCGGCATAAATATTATGGCAAGCCCCGAAAAAACGGCTGCCCTTGTTGAAAAGACGAATTTCGGCTTTCTTATGGCGCCTGTCTATCATTCGGCTATGCGCTTTGCCGCGCCTGTAAGAAAGGCGCTCGGCATCAAGACAATCATGAACATTTTAGGCCCGCTCTTGAACCCGGCACGTGCTGAATATGAGGTGCTCGGCGTTTACTCAAAAGATTTGCTCAAAGATTATGCACACGCTGCCAAATCGCTTGGTGCAAGGCGTGTAATGGTAATCTGTTCAGACGACGGCTACGATGAAATTTCGCCGTGCGCACTTACCCATGTTTATCAGATTGACGAAAAGGGCAACGAGAACGCTTATGTAATTGACCCGGCCAAATTCGGCATTACAGATGCTGATGAAAACGAGCTTCTCGGCGGCGACGGTAAGGTAAACGCAGAGCTTGCCCTTGAAGTAATGCACGGCCGCGGAAGAAAGACAATCCGCAATGCTGCCGGCTTGAACGCAGGAGCGGTGCTCTATCTTACAGGCAAGGCAAAATCTTTTGAAGAAGGCTTCAGAATGGCGCTTGATGCGCTTGATTCTGGCAAGGCACTGGCTAAGCTTAACGAAATCCTTGAAGTAAGCAAGGCTGCTTAAAGGTTGGTGCTGAATGTCTAGGAACATTCTTAAAGAAATCGTCGCAAGGCGCAAGAAAGACATAAAAGCAGACGGCTTTGACGGCGGTTTCAATATTCCTGCTGAAAGAAGCCGCCCAGTTCATCAGTTTTTAGCTGAAAAGGGCGTGATTCTTGAAGTTAAACGCGCAAGCCCAAGCAAGGGCGACATTGCGCCGTCTCTTGATTCGTATGCTACGGCTTATGAATATGCCAAGAACGGCGCACGTGCAATCAGCTGCCTTACTGAAAAGAACTGGTTCAAGGGCACGCTCGAAGACTTGATGAAAGTTTGCGCCGCCGTTGACGCTTTTGAAAGAGACACCGGCTTGAAAGGCCCTGCCGTTTTGCGCAAAGACTTTTTGTTTGACGTGAAAGATGTTGAAATTGCATACCGGGCTGGCGCAGATGCTGTGCTGCTGATTGCGCGCATTCTTTCAGCACGAAAAATGCTTGAAATGGCAAAAAAGGCTGAAGAGCTGGGCATCAGCGTCTTAATCGAAATCCGAAAGGACAGCGACGTTAAGAAGCTTGAGCATGTTATGCAGAATGTCAGCAGCAAAAACATTGTCTGCGGCGTAAACAGCCGTGACCTCAAGAATTTCACGGTTGACACGCTCGTGCCAGCCGTGATGCTGGAACGCATATGTAAGGTAAATGCTGATGCGCGTGTTGTCTTTGAAAGCGGAATACTTTCGCCTGATGCCGCAGCTTTTGCAGGCGGCTTGGGCTTTTCGGGCATTCTTTTGGGCGAAGCTGCCGCGAAGAACCCTGAAAAAGCCGGTGAATTCATAAAAGCTTTTGAAAGCACAAACCTTAACGCAAACGGAAAATTCTGGTTAGATTATGCTTCAAAGCTTGGGCAGAAAAATCATAAGCCTTTTGTGAAAATCTGCGGAAACACAAACGCTGAAGACGCTGTGCTTGCCGCAAGAAACGGCGCAGACATGCTCGGTTTTATAATCTGGCCAAAGTCAAAACGCAACGTTGATTGCGGAAAAATCCGCGGAATAAGAGAAGCCATCAAAACTTCCGGCTTGGAGTTGCCGCAATTCGTTGGCGTGATAGTTGAGCCAGAAAGTGAAGCCGCTTTAGAAGCTTATAAACTTGTGGGTGAGGGCATTCTTGATGCAATTCAAGTGCATACGTTTGAAGCGGCAAAAGCTTTTCTGCAAAACAAAGAGCTTGCTGCTCTTCCGCATTATTGCGCGGTGAACATTTCAGACGAAGCTGATATTGCCAAGCTTGATGAGCTTGCAAAACTTGGCGAGCCGCGCATTCTGGTTGATGCACATTCGGCAAGCACGCCGGGCGGCACAGGCAAGACGATAGACGAAGCCCTGCTTTCGGCTATTTCAAAAAAATACAGGTTGTGGATTGCGGGTGGCTTGAGCATCGGCAACATAAAGCATATAAAGAATACGTTCAGACCTGAACTTGTAGATTTGGTTTCAAGCCTTGAAAAAGAGCCGGGAATCAAAGACGCAGAAAAATTGACAGCCTTTTTGGAGAAAATGTGATGACACATTCAGACAACGGTTTTTTTAATAGATACGGCGGAAAATATGTAGCAGAAGTGCTTCGCCGCCCGCTCGATGAGCTTGAAACTGCTTTTAAAGAAGCAATGGCAGATTCTGCTTTTTTGCAGGAACTCAATACAATTCAAAGAGATTATATAGGAAGGGAAACGCCGCTTCTGTTTGCGGAAACTGCGACAAAGCTTTTGGGCGGCGCGCAAATTTACATCAAGCTTGAAGGCTTGGCAAACACCGGCGCACACAAGATTAACAACGCAATCGGGCAGTGCCTGCTTGCAAAGCGCATGGGCAAAAAGCGCATAATCGCAGAAACAGGCGCCGGTCAGCATGGCGTAGCGACAGCGGCGGCATGTGCAAAGCTTGGGCTTGACTGCACTGTGTACATGGGCGAAGTTGACGTGCGCCGTCAGCAGCCGAATGTTTCCACAATGGAAATGTACGGCGCAAAAGTTCATGCCGTAACAAGCGGCAGCCGCACTTTGAAAGATGCCGTAAACGAAGCCATGCGCGACTGGGCTGCGAACCCCGATACAACGCATTATTGCCTCGGTTCGGCTTTAGGACCTGCGCCTTTTCCTGATATTGTGCGCGAATTTCAGAGCGTAATCGGCCGTGAGGTTGAAAGACAGGCAAAAGAGCGCAAGCTTGATATTGCGGCTTTGATTGCATGCTGCGGCGGCGGTTCAAACTCAATCGGTTTTTTCAGTCCGTTTATAGACAGAAAAACACCGCGCCTTATCGCAGTTGAAGCCGGCGGCACTGGCCCGGGTGTAGGGCAGAACGCAAGCCGTATGACAGGCAATGCAAGCCGCGAAGGCATCATGCAGGGCTATAAGTCGCGCTTCTTACTTGATGAAGACGGCCAGTCTTTGCCCACAAGCTCAATTTCAGCAGGTCTTGATTATTGCGGCATCGGGCCGCAGCTTGCGGCTCTTGGTAATGCGGGCAGAATTGAGTTTACTTCAGCTTTGGACAAAGAAGCTTTGGACGCAGTTCTATTTTTTGCCAAAAATGAAGGTGTGCTCTTTGCAATGGAAAGTGCACACGCCGGTGCAGAAGCAATCAAGCTTGCGCCTACGCTGCCAAAAGACAAGGCGATAATCATAAATATGTCAGGGCGCGGTGACAAAGACATTTTCATAACCTGCCCTGTGTTCCGTCCTGAAGAATGGAAAAAATTTCTCGCTGCTGAACTTGAGCGCTTGAATGACAACAAAGACATACATCAGGCTAAAAGCATGAACTGATGCTTGAAAATTCGGAGTGTAATATGAAGAAAATAAAACTAATGTCACATCTTGTTGCAGGTTACCCGACAGATGAACTTGCGCTTACAGCCGCCCGCGCCCTTATTGCAGGCGGTGCAGATATACTTGAGATTCAGCTTCCGTTCAGCGACCCAAGTGCAGACGGTCCTGCAATTCAAAGTGCATGCACAGAAGTGCTTGAACGTCATTATAAGACTGCGGACGGGCTACGCTTTATTGAAACAATCCACAAGGAGTTCCCTGAAATTCCGATTTACATAATGAGCTACGGAAGCTTGATTTATACGCCGGGCGTGGCGGAATTCTGCAAAAAAGCGGCTGCCGCCGGCGTAAAGGGTATGATTGTACCTGATTTGCCGTTCGACTTTGACGAAGGGCTTACGGCTGCTTGCAAGGCAAACGGAATGATAAACATTCCTGTAGCTGCGCCGAGCATGAGCGGTGAGCGGCTGAAGAAGCTTGCTGAAGCTGGTTTTCCGTATATTTATGCCGCGCTTAGAACAGGCATAACAGGAACAGATACAACGATTAACGACGAGACAATCAGCTTTTTGAAGAAGGTAAGTGCCGGCGGTTCAAAGATTTACGGCGGTTTCGGTATCTCAAACGGCGCACAGTCAAAAGCTCTTGCTGATTCGGTTGATGCTGTCGTTGCCGGTTCAGTCTTTGTCAGGCTAATCGAAAAAAACAGAGCAGACAAGCAGAAGCTCTTTGACGAAGTAAAAACCAAGACAGCCGAAATCACCGGTGCGTAAAAGCTCTTAAGTCTGGCGCTTTTCGCAGAAGCTTGTTCTACAAATATAAGACTATGCGGCGAAAAGTGTCTGTTTTTGCATAGCAAAAACAGACGGCTTGTGTGCAGCGTGCTTTTTTATAGCTTTATCGTAGTTTCTCGTAAAATATGCACTGCGGCGAAAAGCGCCGGCCGTCAGACAATTGTTTTTCCTGTTTTAACACATAAACTGAATTCTTGTGCTATAATCAAGTAGATGACAATCTCAAACATATTGATGTTATAATTTTCTAAAATAACCTTACTGAAATCACAGGCGTGTCTGACAGCGGATCAGTTTATAGGAGAGATAGAGGCATTTATGGATAAAGAATGGTCAGAAAAAAACAAGGAAATGCAGTCTTTGATTGCAAAGGAAAATACGTTTTCAGACGGAATAAAAGCTCTTATTGAATTGCGCAGCAACTTGTTTGAGCAGATAACAGCAATCGTGAATACATTTCCGGCGCAGGCTTTTTATCAGATGCCGTTTGGTTCTGGTGAAGGAAATCATTGTACAAGCCTTGCATGGTCGCTCTGGCATGTTTTCCGCATTGAAGATATTGTCGCACATACGTTGATTTTGCAGGACAAGCAGATTTTTGAAAACGGCTGGAAGACGAAAACTCAAAGCCCGTTTATTACAACCGGCAACGAGTTTGACGGCGTGGCTGTGGCAGACTTTTCAAAGAAGCTGAATATCAAAGCACTTTATGAATACTGCAAGGCTGTTATGGATTCAACAAATACGCTTCTGGCGGGCTTGAAATTTTCAGATTTAAAGAAAGGGTTTTCGGCTGAGGACCGGGAAAGACTTATTGCAGGCAAGTGTGTAAGCACAGACGAAAGTGCTTACTGGCTGATTGACTACTGGTGCGGAAAGAATATAAAAGGCTTGATACAGATGCCGTTTTCACGCCATTGGATAATGCATGTTGAGGCGATGAGGCGCATTAAAAACAAGCTGTGTCAGGAAGCAAAAAGAGGCGTAGATCAAATTGCCTATTGCGGACTTTACTGTAAGCACTGCTTTTTAACTGAATGGTGCGGCTCGTGCAGGACGGTTTACAACACCTGTTCCTATGCAACTGAATCACCGGACGGCGTGTGCCCGAATACAGCCTGCTGCAAACAAAAGGGCATAGACGGCTGCTACGAATGTGAAGAGCTTTACAACTGTCACAAAGGTTTTTACGCCCTCGACGAAGAAACAAATGCAGTAAGAGTTCTTGGCCTGTTCATTCAGAAATACGGTAAAAAAGAATTTATGAAAGTCATGGATTTCATGCACCAGAATGAAAAATTCCAGAAGGTTCAGGATGTTCTCGGCTGCGACATCGGTGAAGGCTTGAAGCGCCTTGAAGACTGGAGAAAAAAAATGCTGAATAAGGATTGATTTTTATGAAATGGATTTTTTTTGATCTTGGTGCAACCTTAGTTGATGAAAGCGATGTATATAAAAGCCGGTGTGAATTCGCAATCCGGCAATTGAATATTCCTCCTGATGAGTTTTTGAATAAAGTATATGAGGAAGCGAAAACAAGCCCGACACCTATCGGATCTGCTGCCAAAGCTTATGGAGTTGTTTTGCCGGAATGGGACAACAGTTTGGAAAAGCTGTATAAAGCAGTTCCTGATGTGCTCTCAAGCTTGTATGGTAAATACAAGCTGGGAATTATTGCAAACCAGTCATTGGGAACGCAGAACAGAATTGATAATTGGGGTATTGGGCAGTATTTTGATGTTGTTATAGCTTCAGCCGAAGCAGGGGTTGCAAAGCCTGATTTGAAGATATTTACTATGGCACTTGATAAGGCAAATTGCGAACCGGCAGAAGCAGTTATGATAGGCGACAGATTGGATAATGATATTGTTCCGGCAAAGAAATTAGGCATGAAAACAATTTGGGTTCGCCATGGGTATTCAAAACATCAGTGTATAGATGATGAGAGTAAGAGACCGGATTATATTATTGACAGCATTGATGAGTTAACAGGTTTATTTGAAAGAGAATTTGCAGGAGTTTGAACAATGAAAAAATGGTACGATGAAGAATACGAGTTCACGGTGGAAGTAACTGGCTTTTTGCATGGAGACCACACTGAGCGCTATTGCCGTAATGGTGAAGAAGTCGGCGATACATACAAGTGCACTTACGGCTGCCCTGTGAATCAGAACGGTTACGGTATCTGCTCCAAAACTATGATGATGCTTTATCCTTTAATGGAAGCAATACGAAGCGGCGGAGACCTTGAAAATCTTGGCGGTGACAGCAAGTATACAAAAACTATTGTCTGCCCCGACGGCTGCGTTATGTTTAAGCTTACGGCAAAACCTCTGGGAAACGAGAATTTCCACAAAGGCAAATTCTGGGATTATCCTGATGAAACGGTTTGAGCATTAAACATGCGGATGTTTTCATGGAGTATGCTTTTACCTTACCGCACTTATGACAAATAATATCAAGAACCGCCTGCATTTTCCCGGTAAAATCATCTCATAAACTTAGGCGGAGGAGCGAAAGCAATGGATGATTTTACCCCACTGTTCGAGCATATCGAAGCTCACATTGAGGATAAGCTTGATTTAAAAGAACTTTCAAACTTTATGGGCTACAGTCCCTATTACATCAGCAGAAAATTTATGAATGATTATGGCATACCGCTTACTGGTTATGTACGGATCAGAAAGCTTGAGTATTCCATAAAAGATTTGCTTGCCGGTATGAAAGTGATTGATGTTGCCATGAAGTATTCCTTTGAATCGCACGAAGGGTTTACAAGATCGTTCGAAAAGCTTTTTGGTTCTTCTCCTAAGGTTATAAAAAGCTATTTGCAGAATTACAGTGTTCCGGAAGCTGGAATTCCTGCAAGCAGCAAAACCAATTCACAGGAGAATGCAAAAATGAGTCTAAATGATGATATGCACAAAATGATTTTCACAATACTAAGAAATTCTTTTGAAGAGCTGTCGGCAGGATTTTGTTCAAAGATTGAGCTGCAATTGTTGACCGGCAACACTATCAGTGTTTTTGATGATGGCCGTGGAATTAAGCTGGAAGACGGCGGTTCAGTTCACGAAGAAGTTCTGCAGAATCTTTTTTCAGGCAAGCCCATTACCAGGGTTGAATATTCCCGCATGGGAGACCTTCCTTTTGATGAGCTTAAACTTGTTAATTCGCTGAGCGAGTCTCTTCGGATTACCGTCTGGCGCAACGGCAAAATCTATCAGCAGGATTACGTCCGCGGAGTTCCACAGCATGCGCTTACTATAAAAACAAATGATTCTGAAATCAGGCATGGAACTGGAATTCTGCTCAAGCCGGACTCTGCCATTTTTGAAGGTACAAAGTTCAGCAAAGAAAAACTTCAGAGTTGGGTGGTGGACAATTATTCTGCACTGGCAGATAAAATAACTATCTCACCTGCCGAAATTGCATAGTACACATTGCTCCAGATTGTATTATATGCTTTTCAAACTAATACACTGTAGCGCTTTTCTGCAAATATTGACTTTTTATGCTGTTTTTTGTATAAAAAAGAATGAACCTTTTTAGGGTAAAATAAATTTTGGGAGTATCCAAGTGGTTAAAATCAGACTTAAGAAGTTTGGAACAAAAGGCCGCCCGTTCTACCGCATCGTAGTTCAGGACGTTCGCAAACCTCGTGATGGTACTACTATCGAAGAAATCGGTGTATATCATCCTATTGAAAAAGAAGAAAATCAGATTTCTTTTAACGAAGAAAGAGCACGCTACTGGATTGGCGTTGGTGCACA
>JAEEGK010008672.1_pt1 | contig 23926 bp, 26 predicted proteins | sample 8958771 | NCBI WGS metagenome assembly JAEEGK01 (sample SAMN16246547, study PRJNA631951) | gut metagenome | biome: gut microbiome; feature: rumen; material: SC-attached | host: Bos | place: Iran: Karaj | collected 2018-10
CGCCGCCCTCGCAATACCCGTCAGCATACCGGATCAGCTTGATGAACAGAAAACTGAAGAACAGCGAACTGAGGAAGTCGAAAGTCCGGTCCTGATCGGACACGATGCAGAAGTAAGCGCACTTCTTTTTGCCCGGAAGCTCAAGGTCGATCTCAGGATAGGAAGTGATGTTCCGAACCTCTTTCGACTGCATGATCTGCAGCTTGCTGCCGAGGCCGATGATCACGCTGGTGCGCACAGTCTCGGAAGACTGCTTGAAGATTGCGAACGGTGCGGAGGCTGGCGACGGAGGCAGGACTTCACCGGTGAATTTGTTCGTGTGCTCATGCCGGATGCTCTCCATAATCACGGACAGGCTGCGCTCGCTTTCATTGCAGAGAAGGTCGTATACCGTGCCGAGATTGCGCTGTTCGGGAGGGAGTTCCAGAGCGACGTACAGGACCAAGGCTTTGAGCAGGTTCAGCTCAGCATTGTACCAGAACGGGTCCCGTTGATCGCCGCTGGTATTCTGAAGGACAACATCCGCAAAGGTCTGTGCCAGCAGCTCACTGTTGCCTACTTCACCAAGGCAGTTCCAGCTGTCACTGTGATCCATCTGGACCAGATTGAACACCCGCACTTCATAGCCCTGATCCCGGAGATATCGGCTCATGGATTCGTAGAGTTCACTTTTGGGATCAGTGACGATGATGGATTCTCCGCGCTTGGCTGCTTGAAAAATGAGGTTCCGGGAGATTGATCTGGATTTTCCTGTCCCGCTCGCGCCGCACACGGCAAGATTGCTGTTCAACCGGGTGTTCGGGGGAAGTGTCAGGACTTTCCCGTCCTCTGTCATGCCCAAGATGTCCTGGGATGTCCTCCGGGCTGTGGTAATCTCAAAACAGTGCTCACTCTCCTTGGCGCTCATGAAACTTGCAGTACCGTAACTGCCTGAGCCGGATACGGTCAGATTCCGGTCTGCATCGAGAATGCCGTGACTACCCCAGCCAATCCGGAGGCCGAAAACGAAAAAGATGAACAGGCCGACGATGATTATGGCGAAGGCAATGAGGTTCTCCGGGAAATCGACCAGGGCTTTCAGATTCATCATCAAGCTCAGCGAAGGCAGTCCGGGAGACACCCGATAATTACTGCCGGCTTGTTTCCATGCGTTGATATTGATGATCAGCTGAGAAAGCAAGCCAGTGGCGTATAGCACGATCGGCAGTGCGATCGCGATGCTGATAATCGCTTTCAAATGCTTCTTCATGAGCTAGTCCTCCGTTATCGGCCTGACCTCGACCGATGGGCCGAGTATGCGCTGGATCACCTGGGCCTGATAATCAAAACAGAGCATGATAGGGCCGCCTCCGAATCCAATCGGAGCAGATTCGGCAAACAGTATCTGGATCAGGTCGCAGGTGTAATTGAGAATCACCGGACGATTGCTGGATGCTTCGACAGCGTCATATTCCCGCGTGCTCACTCTGGGTGGTTCGTACGGCGCGAGGATCCTGCGATTCAGGTTCATTGCCAGGTCAGGATTGACTATAAGCCGGAGGAGTGCATCGCCGTCGGCGTCGTTTGTAACATAACAGCAGCTGTTGAAATAGTGGTTCACGACAAAGTAGTGATCACGTTTAAGGCCCTGGGGGCCACGGCATACTTTTGCTGCTACGTTCATACTGCTTCCGATAATGATCTGCTCTATCGTTGTGATGTGAAAACCACGCGAATTCAGGAGTGTCTGGACAGCTCCGGTGTAGTTCTCCTCTGTGACCTGCATCCAGAACATACGTGATCTTCCAGTGAAGTACAGGAAGTAGCATCGATGGCCTCTAACGATTATTCCGATGCTCCTCGATCCTTTGTAAACCAGTTGGTCATCCGCTGCTTCCAGGGCAGTACGAATCTCCGGTGGAGAGTAATAATAGAGAGTATCGGCATCAGGTGTGATCTCACCCGGATACCCAGAGAGAGGACACATGAGCGAAGGCTTTAAAGCGGGCAGTATGATCGCTCCTGCATTTCTCGACATAATAAGACCTACAGCAATCGCATTCATGCGCTGGACTCTATCCAGTTCCGAAGGATAGATTGGCGGAACCGAATCCATTCGTGAAAAAATCATTCCCAGTGCTCTTGGATCCCTTGCCGCAATGTAATCGAGTCCTTTTGGTGTCAAGCGCAAATACCGGATCACATGCTTGTTCTCTTTTGCCCGGTATCTCACTAAATACTCATTCCGAATAGCACCGTACATAACATGCCGATTCCAGTCCGGATGTCCGCCGATCCTCTGCGCCAGATTCACCGGGAAAACAATACTGTACCCGACCAGGATCAGGAGTTCCAGCAATCGGTCTTCTTTTTCTGTCATGATAATCGCTCCTCTCACATTACTGCCGACCGCCTGAAACCTGGCCAGGCTGACTTGGCTGATTTGGCTGATTTGGCTGCTCATGTGTTCTGACCGGATAATTGCTTCCGGCTGCCCCGATAAAAAAGACCCCGCTAATTTTTCCGGCCATTTTCATACCTGTTTCTCCCGCTCCATTGCCGGGAAAATGAAAAGCGGAAAATCGATACCAATTTTGGGTTCGGTTTTTGGACGGTTTTTGGTATCTCATTTCCAGTAAGTTGCGAGCCATTTCAGCAGCTTTTCAGGGGGCATCAGATAGAACGCAGTCTCATCACGGTCGGAGATTTCCGTGCACTGAAGTACCGAACAGAGAAGCCCGCTGTCGTTGGTCAGGAGCATTGACTCGATCACATCCAAGTACTTCTTTGTCTCAATGTTGTCGTAGTCGCGAACCCGCAGAGTCCCCAATGCTTCATCGTATTTATGGACGATGCAGATGGCGCATTCCGCGAATCTCTCTATGGGGTTTTCCCGAAGGAACATAATCAGTGCCTGACGCAGCGGCCTGACAAGAAAAGCCTGGTTGTCACGCTGATTGCGTTTGGGCAAAATGGCCGGAACGGAGATCTTGATCCAATCGTGGAATTCCTCCACCTTGACGCCAAGGATTTGTGCAGTTTCTGCATAAAACAGAGCTCTTTCACCTATCACTGTGCGCGCTGTCAGATTTCGCAGCTGTACCGTACTCGTCTCAGCGATCCGGCATAGGCTGAGCAACTTGTTCTGCGGATTGTACCGGCTTACCGTTTCAATATTGTGAGCGACTTTGAACAGTTCCTGGCTGACACCGTCGTAGTCCGAAGCGGTTCGGCGCATGAGATCAATATATCTGGGGTTTTCCATGTTTCCTCCTATAACTTACAGATCTTTTTCACTTGATTTGATTCGAGCAGGACAAGGTAGTCGTTTTTGAGTCTGGGAACCAGGTATTCAGCATCATGTGGGTCGTTCACCACAATGAACCTGATGCTTTTTTCCAGTATTTCATCAGCTTGGGCATTGATTGCCGCTATGTTCGCCGGATTGCCAGGAATCAGGTCGCAATTCTTGTTTTCATAAGCAAACGTGAGAATTGACGGCGGATCACAGGCGCAGAAATCCTGGATATAATCCCTGAAGTGGATGAACGCCCAAAACGTCATAACTGCGTCCTGGCACTTTTCATAGTTCATGGCATACCTGCTGGTCGAAACGTATCTGCCGTCAGATGTGAAATAGGCCAGGCCCTCTCGCTTGAGAACAGACAAGACCTTGCCGTACTCATTGTCATTCATGTAATCGAAAAACTGCCGAAGCTGGGGCTGTTCCACGACACCGAAGATTGCAAGGATCTGGGTGATAACAGCCAATTCCCGGCCTTTATATGCTTGCGAGAATGTCATTTGCTCCCCCTCTGCGTAGTCCTGTGTCTACGCATTGTGTACGTCAAAAGCCCCGTTACATATAGCGTAGAGCTAATGCAACGGGGCATATTGTTACGTGTACTATTGCTCTGCATTATGCGTAGATTGCTTTGTCCTCTCGGAAACGATCTGGGTCAACTCAAGCCGGTCGGTGGTGATCAGCTGCTTCTCCAGCGGAGAGGATTGAAATGCTACTGTGATGTGATTGGAATTCGTAGAGATCAGTCCGTGGCCGCGTTCAAAACGGGTTATCGAGGTGATTTCCGCATCGGTCAGATGTAGATTATCCTGGACACGTCTGGCCTCATCATCTTCCAGGTTCAGGATGATCTTGGTCTTGGCGACGTTGAGAATGCCCTTTCCCGTCCGGCTCCGGTCGAGATCGCCGATATCCTGCGTTGCAGCGACGGCAGCACCGCCGTAGCCCCGGATCGTCTTGAAGATCTCCTGGACCCACTCACCGGCGAGAGCTTTTCCGCTGCTGGTTGGAGACGCAGAGTTTGCCTCGTCTGCACCGATCAGTTCCCAGGCTTCGTCAATGAAGATCGCTTTCTCTTTTGTCCTGTCTTCCTTCGCTTTATCCCAAACGTAGTCAAGGGCGACGAACATGCCGACGGGAAGCAGCTCCCCAGTCAGCTCTGAGATGTCCAAGACGGTGTAGAGATTATTCAGATTCACGTTCGTCTGCTGATTGAAGGTGCGGGCGGAGCCGTTGACGAGCCGGTTCAGGATATTGCCCATCCGCCTTGTGTCGGGGGCTTCCATAAGAATCTCGTGGACATCTCCGAGCAACGGCATTTCCCGGTATTGATCCGGGTGTTCGGGGTCAGCGAGGGAGTCGTTGTTGTGAGTGATCCCTTTTTTCGCATAGGCTTTGATGAGTGCTTCATCGAGCAGCTGACGTTCTTCGTGCGTGATGTCAGGGATCAGGAGCGAGAAGAAGATGTGAAGCTGCTGGATCTTCCTGGCCAGGATCGAATTATCGTTGGCCACGCCGTCGATGATCTCATTTGCCGTGAGGTCCTGCTTCCGGATCTGCATGATATTGATGCACTGCCGGGAGCCCGGGCTGATGGAGATGTACTCACCGCCGATGTTGCGGCAAGCACGCAGGAATTCGTGCCCCTTCAAAGGCGCGATAATGAAGACTTGTGTACCTTTCCGCCGCATCCTGAGCGCGATCAACTGAAGCGTGAAGGTCTTGCCCGCGCCGCTGGTTCCGAGCAGAACCATATTCGCGTTCTTATAGGTTCGGCTGTTGAAGATGTCCACGATCACGAGACTGTTGTTGTGCTGGTTCACGCCTAGCAGGATTCCGTTTTCATCAGACATCTCATAGCTGGTAAAAGGATAAGAACTGGCAGCCGCCGAGGTGAGAAGATTCCGCTTGCTGCCCTCAAAAATGCGCTTGTCAATTCGGCAGAGGGGGAGGATAGACATAAGCGCCTGTTCCTGATTGAATCGGCACAGGCGCAGATCCATGTCCTGAGACACTGCCAGCCTCTGCAACTCAGCGATCCGCCATTCCAGATTCTCCAAAGTGTCTGCCGTGACCGTCACAAGGGTGTTCATGTAGTAAAAATCCTCGTAATTCGCCAGGCCTTCTTTCAGGAAATACCCGGATTGGATCGCACCTTCAAAGTCGTCGAAATCCTTGTTGGTGTCCGAAGCGTCCTTGATACGGCTCCGATTGATTCGGATTTGCTGACCGAGTTTGGCCTGGATACGTTCCTTCGGCTCGCGTTCAAAGAAAAAGTCGACGTCAATTCCCTCACCGGCGTTTACCAGAAGGCTTGTCCAGCCGGCAGTCACTTTGGAGTTATAGCCGTCAGAAGGGATCATGAGATAAGCGTGATATACCCCGTCCATAATGACGTAGGAGCCGTGTGTCAGATCAATACTTTCCGGAGCCAGAGCCTTTCCAAGCCTGAACGGTCTTTGACCGTCTTCAGAAGCCGCCCGAATTTCCCGGATGCGGTCCTCAAAAGGCTTGACTTCACTCGTTGACCGCTGGAACACCGTGTAAAGGATCTCAGCCAGGAATGCATCCTCGTCGTCGTGGGAAACGATGGCGTTGTCGCAATGGAGAAGGTATTGCTTTGCCGTCTGCGCTGCCGTCTCCAAGGCCGAGATAATCTCAGTGTATTCCGTCTTCCGGTTGTTGACCGCTTCATATTCAAAGATCAGGAGGAATCTGCGTGTGATCGCCTCCCGAGAACCGATCGTCTGAATCAGGTGGTAATAGTCCTGCTGAAGCTCACGGCATTTCTCGTTTGTTTCCGCCTCCATATCTCTCTCGATTGCCCGCAGGTGCTTACCGATATCTGCCTTCTTCGTCAGGACTTTCATTTGAACTTTGACCGGGGATATCTTCAACCAGCTGCCGAAGGAGAGGATGATGTTCTTTTGCTCTCTGGCGCTGCGCAGGAGGAAGTTGATCGGTTCAACCTCCAGGATTTTGACGTATCTTCCGTCTGTCGTCTCGACGATCCCGTTGCGGATGTCCTTTACGGGAATGAAATCGTCGGCCGTTTGCGGCGCTTTTTTTCTCACCTTGCTATCTGAATTGGAACGCTCGGAAGCGGATACCTTCATCAGCCGCTGCAGCGGAAGTCTGCATTCCCGCGTCTTGACCTTGATTCCCAGATCCTGCGGCGGTGCATGACGCTGAGCTTGAGGTGACCTCTGGGCCGTTTTTCGTTTCGCACTTCTGATCCTGATATCTGGTTCAGTGTCCGTGCTATACAGGATCCTGCGATGGGACAGCCACTTCACCCAATTCATAGCGAACTCAGACAATGAAACGCCTTCAAAGCCCGCAATGCCCAGGATGCCAAGCGGCAGTGTGATAAGGCAAAGCAGAATGATCCTGGTCATCAGCGGAAAGGGCAAACGAAAAAGCGGAATGCCGGTTACGAGGACAAGGATTCCCGCCTCAACAGCATTCCGCATCCGTATACTGCCTCCGAACAGACGGCCGCCTGTCAGGAAGTTTGGAGGGATGAAGTATACATCCCGTTCTTCATTCTTGTTTGCCATTACTCCATCCTCTATTTCTTCATTTTCTGTTCGTCGGCGGCTTCAGGTGCGGTGCCAAGAGCTTCAGCCTGCTGATTATCCCAATGTGACGCCTGGCTGCTGACAGTGAACAGGCACATGGTCAGTACACCGACAAAACCTCCAGCCAGAACACCTATAGTAGAGAGAAGCACGTTTTTCATCTCCTCTCAGTTTCCGATGATCCAAAACGGTGAGCGATTCGCCGCATACTGACTGGCTTCCTCCAGGAAAATGGACAGATCCCATTCCTCGTCTGACCGGCTGTAGCTGACTGGGTCGGCTACCAGAATCTTTCCTTCGGAAGTCACGCCGCGAAGGACAATAAAATGTCCGCCGCGTGTAAAGTGTCCGGGGCCCATGATGGCGACCACCAGTTTTCCGGAAGCCAGGGCATCTACCAGTTTCTGTGGATCGTCGCGTGAGCACGCCTCGCAACTGAGGCCCCAGGCTGCCGCCGCTCCGGGCACGATGGAATGGTAGGACCCGCTTTTGCTGCACCAGTGGCCATTTTCATAAGCCCACTGTGCCATGTGCGGCGGATCGACGGTCTCGGAGGTCAGACTGGATACGACGATCGCCATGGATGTCGGCCCGCAGGCATAATGACCGATATCGTCGGTGCCGTAGGGTAGGTCTTTCCAGCGTTCGTCCATCTGGTTATAGTAGACGACCTGCGTTTCTCCGTCAGAGAAAACAACGCCCTCATAGGAGACACCCAGGTCAGTGAATTCGGACATGGACAGGACCTGATAGCTGCCGTCGTGCAGCAGGAGTGACAGGTTCTGTGCATACTGTCCGGCAAGCTCCTTTTGATCTTCAGTCACGCCGAACACTTCGTCGCCGAAGTACGCTTCGCCGTTGTAGGAGATCGTATATGTGCGGGTCCAGACCGTGACGTACTCCGGTTCCTGGGGCTCAGCTTCCTCGTCAGATTCTGAGCCGTCTTCCGATTCTTCTGGTTCGGAAGTGACCTCTTCCAGGCGAGAGGAGTCCGAATAAGTGAACGTGTAGAGCTGGCCTTTGTTTGCTTCCAGCTTCGAAATCAGATCGTCCACGGAGATCGACATGACATCTTCGCTTTTGCTTGCACAGTACAGTGAGATCAGATAGTTCGCGTTGAATCTCACGTCCGAGCCATAAGGATTGTTCACTTCTTTCTCATCGCAGCCAGAGGAAAGGAAGTCTTCATTGATTCTGTAGAGTATGTCTTCCAGGCCGTCTGAAAGGGCTGCGCTGATCCGGTCGTTCAGATCCATCATAGTCTGAGTCAGCACTTCATCGCTGATTAGGCCGCTCGGTGCGGTGCTCTCCGGATCGGTCGTAAGCGGTGCCCCGAAGATGATGGACGGAAGCATCGCAACGAGCACGATCGGAATAATCGCAAGGACAAAGATCGGCAAAAGCCACTTTCTGGACGACCAGGCAGCAGCAAGGGCTGCCCCTGGCATTCCGCCGCGAGCAGCCCCTTTTGCAATATTGGCAATCGCCTTTCCGGTTTTTACTGCGGATGTCACTGTTGACGCCGCAGTCTGTTTCTGTTCATTGTTCCTGCTGTCCATTACACCCGATCCTTTCTCTTCGGGATTTGCGGCATCTGCTGAACAATCTTCTCTTCATAGGTGATCCTGCCGCCAGATTCTCTGCGAGGTGTTTTCTTGACCACCGGCTCAGCATACTGCTTGTACCAGCTTGCACCGTCGGCGGTCGTTACGACCTCATGATCTCCGGAAGGCTGCATATACTGATCTTTGCTGTACATGGCGAACTGGCGTTCCCCGGACACCCCAGGTGTCGACTCATAGCCAGTGATCCTGCCGCCCCCGATCTCAACATCGCGATACTTTGGAATGCTTGCCGATGCTTCGGATCCAATTGGTGCAGAGCCGGACCCTTGGTTGAAACCAAGGTAGCTTGTCAGCGCCTCCGCTGCGTGAGTGCCCGTAATGGTCCCATTGTTTGCAACGCTGCCAAGTGCAACGGAACTGATTACGCCGGCGGCAAGCGAGCCGCCTTTTGCAAGACTGGAATTAAAGAGCGATTGACCGACAAGGCCACCGATGCCCCGACCGGTGCCGGTTGCTCCGGCAGCTGCAGATCGGCCAATAGCCCGACTTGCTGCGCCGATGAGCCCATGGCTGCCGATCGGTGTAGAGCCTGCGGAACGGCCTGATGCATTTGAATTGCCGCCGCCGTTTACAGAGGTCCTAGAACTGCCTCCAAAGATGTTCGTGGCTCCTTTTAAGGCTCTGCCGGCCAGAAGCAGCTCAGTCAGCATACTGCCGCCGGTCCTGCCGACATTTATTCCGAGCGATGCCATGAAGCTGTCGATCTTCTGACTGACTTTCAGAAAACCGATGGCGCAGAGGAACCAGATGAAAATGTTCCCCGCAACCTCCTCTTTGCTGGTAGCGGCAATCGCGCTCTGGACATCGCCCTTGTCTATGGCAGCTGCAGGGACAGCCAGGATCGCTGACAGTACCAGCACAGCTGCAACGGTTGTGAGCAGTTTGCTTTGTTTCATGTCGTGCCTCCCATTATGCAGACAGCGGATTGGCCAGGAATGTGCCGACCATACTGACGAAGAGCCTGAGGCACCATGCATTCATTATCAGCAGCACGAGTTGACCGCCCAGCATCCGGCACCAGGAATTGAAAACATTCGAGGTGCTTTCTGAAGCTCCGGCAGCGAAGGCAAGCGGGGCTGTAAAGACAAGGACGCCGAGCAGGATATACCTTTCCGCAGCTTCAAAAAGGAGCTTGATGTAGTTCCAGGCGATCAGGATAACGAGAATGAGGACGATAAGCGCGATAGAACCAGAGGCAAGACAGCCGACGATTACAGTCAGAACGCTTGCGAAACTCGCAAACTGGATCGGCGGCAAAGCAGCGTTGACGATCCAGCTGTAAGGTGTTCCTGCAATTCTCAGAATGATGTCCAGAATCTGATCGGAATAATAGGCCAGAAATATAAACAGAATCGATTTTACCGTCAGCTTGACGGGGTCCTCCGCACTGAGGCCCACGCCAAGCCCAAAGTTCTTGAACAGCTGCCACGCAAGGTTCAGGAGTGTAAACCCGATCGCAATGGCAACGAATACGACGTACAGTGTCTCGGCAGCCGGAAAATACCGCAGGAAAGTGCTCATGTCGCATCCCAAAGCACCGAGTACTGAGCCGGTGATCAGATCCAGCAGGTTCATCACCTGCGCGGCGATCCACTCAACAATGCTATCCAGGATACCCATGCAGCACGTCCTTCCTCACTCAGAAGAGGCCAAACCAGTCGGCCGCCTCATCTTTCCTGAGCGGAAGATGGAAAGCTGCAATGAGGCAGAGCGCTATGCCTGCCGCAATTCCGGATACCAGAAACAGAATGCTTTTTTTCATATGTGTTGCCTCCTTACGGCGTCCAGGTGCCGCCCGAGAAGAACGGGGTGACGTATGCCAGAATAAAGCCAAGGGAGTTCAAGATCGCCCAGGTGATGATGATTCTCTTCAGCCAGGCTCTGGACTCGTCCACGGTCCGGCCGGATTTGGAGAAGTTCATCAGGAGCAGGGCGACAGCTGCGGTGACGACTGCGGCGATCGTGGAGATGCCGAGGATCTGAGTGTAAACGTCCCGCATGATATCCGAGGCTTTAGTCCAGATGGTCGTCCCGGCAGCATGGGCGGGGATCGTGAAAGCGACTGCCATGATCGGCGTCAGGAAAGAGCCGTACAGCAGTCGCCCGATCCGAAGCTCCCTGGCTTTGCCGGTTTTCTTTTGCTTCATAAATGGTCCTCCTATTACTGAGATTATCGAACGGGATACGCAGCTGCGGAGAGTGCGCTGCCGCTGCCAGGTTTCCGGGCACAAAAAAACCGCCACGTTTCCGTGACGGTTTATGCGCCTGACTATCGACGCTGATATCCTAGCACATTAAAAGTCCAAATACAATTCAAAAGCAGTCCAACTTCAGTCCAAAAACAGTCCAAGTTTAGTCTAACAACAGTCTAGCATACCGGATTTCGCCGTTTTTCACAAAACGCAGCCACTACTAGACTAGCTTCATTTTACAGTTATCAAAGAAAATTTCTGTGGTATGTCCCAAAACGGCTCTCTCCATACAATATATAGGTTGGGAGGGCCTTTACAACTCCTATGATCGACGCCGCCATTCTACGGCAGGAAATTCCGGATGATTTCGATACAGTCCTGCGCCGTGTAGCCCCACAGGATATGATCGATTGCCCGGATGCCGCGATTAAGGTTGTTGTGATACGAAGAAACCGACATGGGATATCCCATTCTGTCAAGCTGGGAGAGAATAGCATCCCTGTTCTTCGGCTTCGGTTCTGAGAAGTAGGTCAGATAGAGCAACTGGTAGAGCAGTTCTCCGTGAGCCGGTTCCAAACGTACGGCTTCCAGAGCGTTCTTGATGATTTCAAGCATTTTTCGGCTTCGAACAATGCTCCTGGTGTAGCCCTCCAGCTTTGAGCCGGAAAGATCGATCCCGGCCAACTCTGCATTGACTTCCAGTGTGGACAACTGGGTTCCATGCTCCATTTCCATCCGAAGATTCAGATCAGCTTCGGAGATTTTAACGGCGTATGCCACTCTCCGATATTGCCGAAGAAGATACCTGGTATTGTGCAGATAGTTTTCCCGACCTTCTTGATCTTCGCTGTGAAGACGCTTTACGCCGCCAGCAAGTCCGTTTTCCACCTCGGTTTGTACAGCTCCTTTCTCAAGTTCAAAGGCAGTGACGTTTTCCCTGTTCATGTTGACTCCTCCTTCGTTCGATTTGCTGACGGCGGTGCTCTCATGGCAGAGTCATCGTTAGACCTACCCCAGCCTAATGAACTGTAGAAGACTAAAGGAATCTGCCGCGCAAAAAAAGAGCCGGATACGGCCCGAGACACCTGTATTTTCAGGGCTTCCCGCGCATTTGGCATGGTGTTTTGCGGCGGGACGCGGGTTTCAACGCTGATTTTCAATTCTGCGTCGGTCTGCGGCAGCTTTTCGATCGTCCTGCTCAGACCCAGAATCTCTCCGATTCGACGGAGCTGCAGTTCTTCTGTGTCGTCTCCAAAGATCATTTCCCGGTACTGACACACGGAGATCACGGAACCGTGAGAACTGGAAAAACTGACTCTGCTGATGATTCCGTAAGCTCCGGCCTTCAAAATGAACCTGCCGACCCGGGATTTTGACCAGCCCCATCGTTTAGCCAGATAGGTATAGGAGAGGAGCGGCACCCCTCGCATATTCGGGTAATAAACAACCGGCATGTACTCCGATCCACGCACGTTCGGATCATTGAGGACCGTGTGCAGCCAGAGATCCATGATCGCATCAAGTTCCGAAAAGACAAGTTTGCCAGCTGTCCTGCAGGCAGAGATCAGCTGGCGACCGACGGGCAGAGGGAAGAAGAAAAATCCGCTGCCTTTATAGCTGTAGTAATTGTAATTCAGGTGTGTGCAGTGCTTTTTCCAGTCTTTGATTTCAAACCGAAGAATCTCCTGTTTGCCTGAGAGAAAGTCAAAAGTAAGGAAGCCCTGCTCCTGAAACCATCTCATCAGTTCGAGAGCCTGGGCTTTGGAATGAACCCTTAAGATGCGGGGAAGGGATCCCAGTTTGCAGATCCATTGGCCGGGACTCTCCAAGAACCTCCAGCCGTTGATGGTCTGCGTGTTGGATCGGAAATTAGCATAGCTGTAAAGAGCCATAAGGCTAAACAGGTGGAGCGTGCCATCATTGCGGAATTCCTTGTGATCGTTGAAGTGCCTGAACCATCTCTTCAGAACACGAACTTTTGGAAAACTGCTCAACTGGCAGCTTTGAGTGCACTTCATGTGGCACCTCCTTCAAATGTTGTGATACCGGACCTTTCAGCCCGGAGATAAACGGCCGAATCAGTCACCGACCGTTGAATGAACAGTGAAGAATCCAAGTCCCTTTGCCGGAGGGACACAGGCATTTCAGCCTCGGCCCATACCTATGGGTGCGACGCTCCTCGGCGTGCAGCCTAGCCGAGCGTGAGTATCATTGTTTTCCCGTGCTGTCTTCGCAATGCATCTGGCAGTATGCTTTCACCCGCTTGAAGTGGCTCGAACACGGTATCGTCTTGGATTCGTATGGAATTGTCAAGGTTCTGTGCCATAGGTCTGCGAGAGTGATTTGGTGGAGATTGATAAAACACATCCAAAAATACCTCTCACTAATAAATGCCGTTTTGGAGGCCATTTTGACCACCCTCCCAACCAGAAAATTTTTATAAAATTCCTGCCAGGACTTTGGCAGGCTGAAAATATCTACAAAAGAAAGGCAAGACGAATATGATAAACAACGGATGGATCAGCGTTTTCGACAGTGAGCGTCCGGCCAGCAAGGAAGAGGTGCTGACCTTGTGTTATACCGGAACCTTCCCGGCACCGGCAGACATGTTTGTGGATCCGGATGACCGTGCCTATGGGGTCTGTACTTATTTCTACGCGGGAGATTTGACTTGCGACGATGCGCTTATTGATGACCCCAGTAGTTGGGTCAAACGAGATATGGTCGAAAGGATCATTGAGGAGGAAGGGTTTTATGATTCGAGTTCCGAGGGCCCTGATCAGCTGTGTCGATGGCGCAAGCTCGCTACGATAGACGAAGGAAACCCCCTGGGCATTGTGTGCTGGAAGCATTTGGACTACCCTCGCCCGCTGTCTGACTAATCGGTCGAGGACGGCTCGCGTCGCCAGCATTGAAGAACAGGTTTTGTTCTGTTCAATGATTCTGATTGCCCGGACAACCCGATTCAGCTATAATTGGTACACCAGCTGTTCTGTGAGGAAGTCTTTGCTGGACAACTCAGAAGGAAGTATTGAAGTGGAAAGAGATATCAAGGCGTGGGAGAAACTCACGCACACAGAGAAAAACCACCAGTTGTATCTTCAGCAGAAAGAAACCCTGGATCAGTTCCTGAAAACTGGAGCGATCTCGCAGGAACAGCATGATAAGAGCCTGCGGGATCTGAAAGAGAAAATGAACGAGCAGTAGTCTGAACCGGGATCGGAGAGGAGGAGAGAGTGTGGAACGGCTGATTTTTCATGTCGATGTCAATAGTGCCTATCTCTCCTGGGAGGCTGTCCGCCGCGTTTCTGAGGGCGGTCAAGACCTCCGGCTGGTGCCGGCAGTCATTGGCGGCGACCCGGAGAAGCGAACGGGCGTCGTACTGGCTAAATCCATACCCGCAAAGAAATTCGGTGTCAAAACCGGAGAGCCATTATCTGCTGCACTTAGGAAATGCCCAAATCTGATCTTGGCCAAGCCGGACTTCCGCCTCTATGAAAAGAACTCCAGGTCGTTCCTGGAGATCTGCCGCAGCTATGCCCCCGTGGTGGAGCAGGCGTCCATCGACGAGTGCTTCTGTGATTTCAGCGGGACAAGCTATCTCTATCCCGACCCGAACATGATGGCCCATGAACTCAAAGACCGGATCCGCGATTCATTGGGCTTCACGGTCAACGTCGGCATCAGCCGGAACAAACTGCTGGCGAAAATGGCCAGCGATTTCGAAAAGCCGGACAAGGTTCACACGCTGTTTCCGGAAGAGATTCAGAAGAAAATGTGGCCTCTGCCGGTGGGTGATCTGTTTACCGTCGGCGGGAACACCGCCGCAAAGCTGCGCAGGATGCGCATCAACACCATCGGAGATTTGGCCCGGACGGCGCTGGATACGCTCCAGTCTCAGATAGGCAATAAGCTCGGCCTGCAGCTTCACAACTTTGCCAATGGGATCGACGATTCTCCGGTCCTGGCCGAGCCTGAGGAGGCCAAGGGTTTCAGTATCTCAACGACCATGGAAGAGGACGTGACGGAAACAGACGCCGCAAAGCGGATCCTTCTCGCGCTGGCGGACAGCGTGACCGCCCGGATGCGGGCCGATGGTGCACAGGCGAGCTGCATCGCCGTGACCATCCGCGGCAACGACTTCCGGAACAAGTCCCATCAGCGGCAGCTGGACCTGCCAACGGACGTAACGAGCGAAGTCTATGAGATCGCAACCGCTCTGTTTGCAGAACTTTGGGACCGGCAGACCCCGCTGCGGCTGTTGGGCATCAGCCTGACCAACCTCGTCCGCGAAGAAACGCAGATGTCTTTGTTCGACGACGGCAGCCGCGAGAAGGCGCGGAAGCTGGACCGGGCAATGGACGCGATCCGGGGGAAATACGGGTCCGAAGCGATCGGGCGCGGCAGCACCATGGAGACCGCCGCAAGGATCGGGAGGAAATATAAGGCGAAGATGGATCCGGAGAAAGAAAAGTAATCGTTTTCCCCGTCTGATTTATGAAGTAATTGCTCAGGGAAAAACAGCATGAACATCAAACTACATTACATTGAGAAGGGTAACGGAGCTCCTCTTATTCTCCTACACGGCAATGGAGAAAACTGCGAATACTTCAAGGGACAGATTGATGTATTCGCCGAGCGGTATCATGTGTATGCGCTTGATAGCCGTGGTCACGGAAAAACACCAAGAGGTGACAAGCCCTTTACGATAAGGCAATTTGCCGAAGACCTGTTGGGCTTCATGGATGACCATCGAATTCAAAAGGCTCACTTACTGGGCTTCTCAGACGGCGGGAATATCGCCATGATCTTTGCAATGAAATACCCTGACAGAGTAGATCGGCTGATTCTGAACGGAGCCAATCTCAACCCTGGCGGAGTAAAGCGATCCACCCAGTTCCCGATTGAGATAGGTTACCGGATCGCGAAGAAGTTCTCTGTAAAGAGCGATTCCGCCAGGCTAAATGCGGAAATGCTTGGGCTGATGGTGAATGACCCGAATGTAAAGCCAGAAGAACTGGGTTCTATCCACGCAAAAACGCTGGTTATCGCCGGGACAAATGATATAATCCTTGAAGCACATACCCGCCTGATTTCAGATTGCATTCCGGGCAGTCAGCTTGTGTTTATAAAGGGGAACCACTATATTGCAAATAAAAAGCCAGAAGAGTTTAACCAGGCGGTATTGGAATTTCTGGGACGATAAATCGGGATTTGACGAGGAGCGCGGAATATGCATTGCGAGATAGTCGCTTTACCAAAAGAACTGTGGAAAGGCACAGCCATACCCTTGACCACCAGGAGCGATAGTTATTATGACTTTGAGATGAGCCCATTCAATGGTGAAGGATGCACGATCTCCATTGTCAGAAAACCGGCAGAAAAGGAGATCGTTCATACACCGGAGGAATATGATTTCCCCGATTCCCTTTACCAGGATCATTGGGAGGGGGCGGAAGCCTACGGTGTTGTGAGTGATGCCGGAGAACTGATGGCATGTATTGAAGTGTGTCCCGAGGAGTGGTCCAACAGACTCATGGTAACGGAACTATGGGTGAGCGAAGTGCTTCGGGGGAAAGGCATCGGAAAGAGATTGATGGATAAAGCAAAGGAAGTCGCTCTCCGTCAGGAAAGGCGCGCCATCATTCTGGAGACGCAATCCTGCAACACAAATGCAATCGGATTCTATCTGCATCAGGGTTTTGAACTGATCGGTTTTGATACCTGCTGCTATACGAACGATGATATTGGCCGCAGGGAGGTCAGGATAAACCTCGGATACTTCTTCCACAGAGAAGGGCGCAGAAGATAGACAATACCATGGGTTGGAGAGGGAATTGAGAATGGTTACGAAGCATATTGCAGTCCTTCCGTATGATGAACAATGGAAACAGGATTTTCCGACAATGAAGCCCTTGGACATGCCGAAGAAGGAGGAAAAGGCAGAGGCCGCCCCCGCGGAAGCCGCCCCCGAAGCTCCCGCCGAGCCGGAGAAGATCGATTTTTCCAACGTCGTGATCGAGCCTCTGTTCCAGGATCAGGTGGATTTTGAGACCTTCTCCAAGTCCGATTTCCGGGCCGTGAAGGTGCTGGACTGCGAGGCGGTGAAGAAGTCCAAGAAGCTCCTGCAGTTCACCCTGGACGACGGCAGCGGCACACCCCGCACCATCCTCAGCGGCATCCACGCCTATTACGAGCCGGAAGAGCTCATCGGCAAGACCTGCATCGCCATCACGAACCTGCCTCCCAGGGCCATGATGGGCATTGAGTCCTGCGGTATGCTTCTCAGCGTCGTCCACAAGGCAGGGGAGGAGGAAAAGCTCCATCTTCTGATGGTCGATCCTCACATTCCGGCAGGCGCGAAGCTGTATTAAGTACACCATTCGGCATGTACCGGATTGCCTAAAAAACGTGACGTGCTTCATTACCGGTTTTTGAGCGAAATTCACACAAATACACCATAAGTACACCAAAACGGCTGTAATTAGCTGTATCCCGCCAGAATTCGCACATTTTCACCAAGAGCTCCGATTCATTTCGGGGCTCTTGTTTTATTATCCGGCGGTGTGTTCGGCTTGCAGATTTCTATTATGAGGTGTTTTCAGGTAGACTATGGCACGTGAAAAGGGGGAACGTGCTATGGGGAATACGATTTCTGAGGTGCATCCTGAGCTTATCGTCGAGTGGTCTGAGCGCAATTCTCCGTTAAGCCCATCTGATATAACATACGGTTCAAATAAGCTCGTTTGGTGGAGCGGACGCTGCGGCCATGAATGGCAGGCCAGTCCAAAAAGCAGACATGCAGGGGAGAATTGTCCCTACTGTGCTGGAATGAGAATTTTGGAAGGGTTCAACGACTTGGTTTCAGTGAAACCGGAATTGGTAGCTGAGTGGTCACCGGACAATGCTCCGCTAAAGCCAAATGAGGTAAACGCATGGTCTCATCGGAAAGTGAGATGGAAGGGACTTTGCGGTCATGAATGGTCATCGCAGATTCGCGCCAGAGTCAGGGGAGCAGGGTGCCCATATTGCTCAAATAATCGGATCATGTCAGGTTTTAACGATTTGGCAACCGTACATCCAGAAATAGCAAAGGAATGGTCCCCAAAGAATAACCCTTGGACACCCAATCAGGCTCCCGCTGGGGCGAACCCGTATGGCATGGTGGCGATGCGAGAAAGGACATGAGTGGCAAACGCTAATCTCAACCCGAGTCACCGGAAGCAAATGCCCGTATTGCAGCGGAGTTAAACTCCTGACGGGATTCAATGATCTGAAAACTCGCTTTCCGGAACTTGCGGCAGAATGTTCGCCAAAGAATCTTCCTCTTTGTCCTGAGCAGATCAACGAGAAGTCGCGCCTTAATGTGTGGTGGAAGTGCAAAACATGTGGTTATGAATGGCAGTCAATTGTTTCTACCCGTGTGAAAGGAAGCCCTTGTCCTGTTTGTGCTGACCGTAAGGTCTTAATGGGAGTGAATGATCTAACAACGACAGACTCGGACATAGCCGGAGAATGGGATTATGATAAGAATGCGAAAGACCCAACAAGCTATTCTTCTGTTCGTTAATCAAATCATCGTTTTACCACTTCATACTTGTCCCTCTCAATGGAAAGATCATATTCTGTCGTTTCACCATTTGGAGCTTCAAGCGTCAGGGTTGTTTTTCCGGCTCTCCTAAGCTCAGCATGAACCATGTACTCGTCAATGCTATCGATATAACGAATCTCCACTTCACCATAACTGTCATCGGCCAGATAGACCGAATAGGTATCGTCAAATGCGTATTCGTCCCCATTTCCCAAAATATCTGTACTATAAATGGGTGGATTAAGCAGACACAAGATTGTTGCGCCGATGATGGCGACGGCACTCACCGTTACTCCAACCGCACGGATCTTCTTGTTTTCAAAGATCGCAATGGGATAGAGAATCATCGCACAGATGCAGAAGAGGGAAATCAGAATGTAGCGCGGTCGGGAGAAAAGGAAGTCGGAAAGATAGGTAAGATAAGAATAAGCTGTCAGGACAATCATCGGAAGGAGAATCAGGTATCCCCACCACTTACCCTTTTTCATGTAATAACCGATAAATCCCATCGGGAGGCAAAGGACGGTCCAAATGAACCAGTATTTATAATAACCGAATAAGCCCCAGCCCTGCCAACTGAAAGGTACCTGAAGCAGATAGACAAGAGGCTGGCTGATGAGAAAGAAAACAAAGCATTTCAGAGCGGAATCGAGATTGGACTTGCTGTTCATGATAATAAGGATACCGAACAGAATCCATACTTCAAAAGTGACTGTGATTGCGATGAAAGAAGTATAGTGAAGCCCGGGAATAATCGCCATCGCAGCAGTAAAGACACCCGCGATGACAGCAGCTATGATTACCTTCGGCCAGGTCAGATCTATACCGCCGAATGCTTTTTTGAGTAGCTTAGACATGAATTCAACCAAGTTCCTTTCTGTATGGTAATAAACGATCAAACCTCCGATAGAAGGAACTTTCCCCTGCCGCCCTTCATCGGTTCACCGAAAACCACAGCGAAACTGCTTCCAATAATCAGAATAGCATCAAGACATATTATCGCCTGGTCTACAGCATCCCTAAAGGGGAGAAACTGTTCATCCATGTAGAAATCCGGCGACAGCACAAAGCAAATCTCATCGTGTTGCCGGACAAATTGTTCAAACTCCGGGCGGCGGTTAATGTCCTCGCCCTCCATGATGATCTTGGATGGTTCAAGAAGATCTTTGGCTCGATGACAGAATCTGCTGACACCCTCATATCGTTTCTCCGGCGTCGTCAATTCATAGAGTAGCCGGTCTCGGCGGTTCTTCCGAATGAACGCCTGCACAAAATGCCGCTCATTTGAGTAATCCATATTCTCCTCGGCAAACAGGAATTTATAGAACGATGCATTCGTCGGTCTTTGTTATTGCGCGTCTATCCATCTAATGAATTGGATCGTAGCCAGATAGCAGTTCTCCAGCCCCGCTTCATTCAGATTGTCATAAGAATCTCTGCGCGTATGATAGTAGTCCTCCAGCTTGTGGCTAAGCCCAGTGATTCCGATGGACCGAAAGCCGCCCTGTGTAAACGCCGCACTGTCTGTTGAGCCGCCCATCAGCGGGACACGCCCTTTCCTGCAGGGGATCTTCTTTTCTTCCGCCGCCTGGAGAAAGCCTGCAGCAAGCTCCTGATCGGATGAAACGGTACTGTTGAGATCTTTGATGTTGACCATGAGCTTCTCCGGGTCGTGGATCGTGTCGTAGCTGATGATGCAGGTCGGCACATCACGATACTCTTTCCCATGCGCCTTGCACCAGGCCTTTGCCCCGCGCAGGCCGGCTTCCTCGGAACCGGTGAGGATCACCCCAAGCTCAGTGTTTTCCAGTCTCACGCCGAGGCGCTCCATCTCACGCAGAAGCGCGATGCCCATATAGCAGCCGGTCAGATTATCATTGGCGCCGTCGACCACCTGCCTGGGATCGTAGGTGCAGCCAACAAGCAGAAAAAAGGGGACAAACAAAAGGCCCCAAAGCCCAACAGTTTGTGTCCAACCCCCGGCACCGCAAAGACAACAGACACCAAGCACCATATAGAACAGCACGCCAACTACGGCCACCACACCCGGTATCTCAAACACAACACCGCCAAAATGATAATTCAGCGGGAATTCACAAGCGGCATCGATATGTCCGTTCAAAAAGATCCGCCGCTTCACTTCCCCCGTACAGGGTCGGACGGCCGTCACATTCACGCTCACTTTCTCGGGAAAAAGAGGATCGATGATCTGCTTGTAGAGCACAAACTGAAAGAGGAACAGGAGCAGGGCCGCTGCGCCGAAAACAATGCTGAGCCAGGTGCGCAAGAAGAATGAGACCGCACAGAGGCAGTCTAAGGTCGCCGAAAACCAGAAATAGCCGTAGAAGGCGGCCGGGTGTTCCGCAAAGGGTTCGACCTTCACATCCGCGCATCCGCATTCCATTTTCAGGACACTCGCCATGTATTCCCCGGCTTCGCGTTCTCCTGAACTTCCGGGTGCACGTTTCTTCATGTCCCGACAGATATGGGTGATCTCTTTGATCATAAAGGAAACAGCTTGCGCGCTGTTCCTGAAAAGGGGGTCCATTATATCCATTTCTGTTCCTCAAATCCCGATTTGTCGAGAGCACGTCAGACAGGGATCAGCGCCGTCAATTCGCTCCGGCATCAGGCGGATCCCATCGGAAGACAACGTCCCCCTTTGTGCCGAGCCAGAGTTCGCATTCAAAGCAGCCCGACCCGGAAACCTCCCGGATCCAGCACCGGTAAAGGATCTCCTGACAGCCGTCGTAACGATAGGCGAATTCAGCAAATCCCGATTATCTGTCTGTCATAAATCCTACGCACGGAAGAAGAGTATCCTCGATAAAATCTACCCGGTCAAACACCGTGGGTTTGAAATAGGAAGAAACCGCGACGACGAGGTCCTTCTCCGGATTCACATAGATCACGTTTCCGCTGTTTCCGATTGCAGCATAAATCTTCTTTTTCGGATGAATGACCCACCATAAGTAGCCGTATTGCATCCCTCGAAAATATTTGCTTTCCACTTCTCTGGGATTTGTCATTTCATCGATCCATCCTTCTGAAATGATCCGTTTTCCTTCCCACACTCCTTTATTCAGGCAAAGCTGTCCTATCTTCACCATGTCGGAAGCGCTCATACACAGGCCATAGCCCGGCGTTCCAAGCCCGTCCGGGTCTGCAAACCAGATATTCTCTTTCGGGGATTTTGAAATCGTAAACTCCTTGTGCTCCTCAGCACTCCCGGCATAGTAATTCCGATGTTCCGCAATACCAAGTGGTAAAAAGAGATATTGATTGGCAAAGTCTACAGTTTTCATGCCTGCAGCCTGATAGAGGATGCCGGAGAGAATATGCAGGCAGACCGTCCGATAGTCAAACTCATCGGTGATGCCCTTTCTTCCGCCAAGGAAGTCAAGTGAGGCGGTTGTCCAGTCATCGCTGGAACATACCTTTGCCCAGGGATCACCTTTTCCCTTATACGGTGCACGCATGGTGAGAAGATGCTTAAGAGTAACGTCATAGATGGTCTTTTCACCGCGCTTAACGGAATACTCCGGGAAGAAGGAAAGCACTTTGTCATCTACACCGGCGATCATGCCGCGATCAATGGCGATCCCGATCAGAAGCGCCATAATGCTTTTCGTAGCGGACATGATATGTGTACAATCGTTCCGCTGATAACCGTTCCACTCCGCAGAATAGATCTCCCTGCCGTTTTGCATAATGCTGATCTGGCAGATGTTGGGCTGGTTTTCCTGTATGTATCTGTATAATTCCTTCTTATCCATTGTCCGTTATACTTGTAAAAGGACTACCGTCTTGACGTGGCTCGGGATAATGGCGTGAATAAAAATGCCGTTATCAACGCTGTTGTCAAGACCGGCCTCGTAAAGCCTATGACGTCGACCGGTTTGGAATCTGTGTGTGATCACAGCAAAACGCTGTCACCATTTGCAGAGAAATGTTTGATCGTACCGTCGTGTACGATGTACGCCTCGCCTCTCAGTTCCTCTTTGCCGTCCTTCACCAGTATGTAGCTGCCGTCTGTAATGTAACAGAAAGATTTTCCCATGCTGTCAGGCAGGATTATCTCATTGATATAATCGAGCCCGTCCAGTGTTCTGTCTTTCCAATAGTTATAATGCGGCAAGATCGTGGTCTTTGTGAGGCCGAGTCCTGTCAGAAATCTTTCATAATCGGGGTCGAGCGCCTCGCCGTCTTCCTCGGGCGCGGCATAAACGGTTTCGGCGCAGTTCATGCTTCCGGCGCTGATTCCCCAAATGACACCGTCATAGGCCTTCAACAGGTCAGCAAGCCCCATACCTTTGAAAAAACGATTTTGCGACGGCGTGTGCCCACCGCCGAGAATGATGAAATTCGCCTTCCGGATCAGCTCCTCTGCCTGAGAAGCGTTCCTGCCGTCCACACAGATAAAGCTCTCAAACTGAAATCCAGAGTACTCAAAGCCATCTCTGAATTCATCAGTGAGTTTATCAAACCATGCGCCATTCTCTTCATCATCATAATCGTCGCAAAAATAGAGTGCACGGCACGAGTCAGGAAAAACCTTCCGCATTTCATCGATCAAATGGTTGTCCGGAATCATCTCATCTTTATCCTCGCACCCCGCTCTGTATCTGAATGTGTTGCCTGTCAAAAAAAGTATCATATATAACCCTCCCAATAATGGTAAAGCCGTTCTGTTCCAATATCTGTGCCATATTTTTCATGTAAACGTTTTGAGGAATCTCAACCATCACATCAACGATATTCTTGGCCCATATTCCCTGAATGGCGGTGCTTCCGATATGACTGATCCGATAAAAAGGCTGAGGGGATAACAGTCCGGTCAGTTCTTTCTCGATCTCATTGTAGCAATCTTTCCAGCGATCATCATGGGGCACAAGAAAGACGGGAAATAATTCCCATAGCTCTTCCAGTGTCATTTGAGACAAATATTTTCCCATGAAAAGGTCTCCGTAAATCCCTGCGGGTATCAGTCATTATAATGTTTCCGGACAGTTGCTTTCATCATTGCCCTTTTTGGCTGGGCCGTTTTTTTTGGTTGTAATATCGTCCGATATACCTCTTTTTTCAATTGTGTCACCTCCGGTGACACTTTTTTGAAAATTACACCCCGGTGTGACTACCTATCGAGCACCACAACATGGTTGTGCAGTCGTAGCCAGTTCACTGTAATTAGCTCAGGCAATGACAGCATAGGTTTTAAACTGCTCGTTGGAGTTGGCAAGTCCGTTATTGCCTAAATCCACAAAGGGCTTGGCGAATTTGTCCGTAGCGGTATCCGTTTCATCCTCTAGACCGTTAGACTCCAGAATGTTTTCTGGGCGGTTTTGAGATCGCTACCCGGGGAGCAAGCCTTGCGGACATGTCCTCGTAAACCTGGGTGGGCTTCAAGGCCGGTGGAGTAAACTGATCCTTTTTTCCGATGAATCCTGATTGCCTTTTCCGATAAATCTTGATCCCCAGCCCGGGTGGGGACACACCACATTCAATCTATGCAGGCAGAAACAGAGTTAGAGTTCTGAATAATAATTAAAAATGTCAGACGCCTGCTGCGTTTCCTGTTTAATCATTAAAGGGGCTTCGCCCCTTTACCCCTAAAACTGCCTCGTATTGCAATAATTGAGGAGCAAAATCATGTG
>JAEEGK010008673.1_pt1 | contig 23924 bp, 14 predicted proteins | sample 8958771 | NCBI WGS metagenome assembly JAEEGK01 (sample SAMN16246547, study PRJNA631951) | gut metagenome | biome: gut microbiome; feature: rumen; material: SC-attached | host: Bos | place: Iran: Karaj | collected 2018-10
TCTTTTATACAGCTCATCTTCCGCCAATCTGTCTCCTTGGGAGCAGCGCCTGGCCAGTTCCTGCTCGTCCAGATCCGTATACACCTATAAGGTTAATGTCTTCCTACAAAGATAGACAGTTCAATCGCTTTCTGATATAGATACACACAAAACCTCCGAATACGTCTCGTGCATCCGATTTTTTAGGGGAGAAGATCTGGTGCAGACCGCAATGTCCCAATGGGCAAGTCTCGCTTGTACATTGGGATGCCCTTCTGTCAGCGGTTTTTTGTTCAAGTCTTTTGGAAATGGGAGGATATCGGCCGAATTCTGCGAGACTTGTACATCGAAACATCGCTCTGCGAATGATTTCCTGTACAAGCCAGACTTGTACGATTTCAACTGTGAGATGCTAGTGCTTGTACAGGTCCACCGGCGGGACCTATACAAGCAAAAACGGCCGGAAATGCTCGTACCGGTCCAGAGCCTGGACCTGTACGAGCACCCGCCAGGATGGAGATATCTTAATAATTTGAGATTCGATCCCGACAAAAACAAAACCGGCCTCGGATGCTTTCCGAAGCCGGCTTGTGTGCGGTAGGTGAGAGTCGGAATATTCAAACTAACACAATGATAATCAGTTGATTATGATTATTTGGAAAATCCCCTCTAAATTGACCCCCTCATTCTCCTGCTAATTGACCCCCTGATCTTTCCCTTTTCATCTGATGAGAAAATGCGGGTTGTTGAGATGTAAAACAACTCCAGACTGCATTCTATTATAGATTCCATCATCAGGACATGGGGGTCACTTTCAATCGGAACGAGGGGTCAGTATAAAATGGGAACAAGGGGGTCAGTTTGCTGCGGAATCTCCAAGATGGCCATAGTCTGTGTTAGTCTCTATGGCAGCAAATATAATGGATTTTTCCGAAACATTTCCGAAACATTTTGGGTTTTCTTGGCTTTCCCGGTGCTTCCAGGGTAAAAGAAAAACCCCTTCAGAATACGCTGAAGGGGTCATTTCGGAGAATTTCGAGGTAATTCAAAAACCTCATTCGTGCCCAGAGCGGGGCTCGAACCCGCACGTCTTTAAGGGACACTGGATTTTGAGTCCAGCGCGTCTACCAATTCCGCCATCCGGGCAGGGGGACGGTCTCGGAAGAGACGGATTGCAAATTTACCTCAAAATCGGAGAAAAGCAAAATTTTTGGACTATCTTTGTAACCTTATGGAAAAGGAGATAGCCATTACCATTGACGGGAGGGTTGCCGGCCGGGTGGCCGGTTGCGACCGGCTTGCCGATGTCGCGCCTTTCGTCGCGGACGGGTCCGAGGTGTTCGTCGTCTATGACGAGAACGCTTCCTGGGTGGCGTCCGAGGTGATAGGGGCCGTTCCGAATGTACGCGGAAGCATCGCGCTGGAGGTGTCCGAAGAGGACAAATCCATGGACACGGTGCTTCTCATCGTCCGTTCGCTGCTGGAGGCGGGAGCTTCCCGGAAGGCGATTCTCATCGCCGTCGGCGGGGGAATCACCACCGATCTCGCCGGTTTCGCGGCATCCATCTACAAGCGCGGAATCCGGTATGCCAATATCCCGACCACCCTGCTCGCCCAGGTCGATGCGGCCGTGGGCGGGAAGACGGGTGTCAATTTCGACGATTACAAGAACATGCTGGGCGTCATCGTCCAGCCGGTGTTCACTTTCATCTGCGCCGACGCTCTCCGCACGCTTCCGCGCCGGGATTTCCTGTCCGGGGCGGCGGAGCTGCTGAAGACCTTCATCATCGAAAATGAGGACGACCATTACGGCCGGGCGGTCCGCTGGCTCACGTCGGGCGGCTCCGATGCCGAGCTGCAGGAGCTTGTGCTGGCCGCCGCGACGGTCAAGGCGGGCGTCGTGTCGCGCGATCCGTTCGAGGCTGGCGAGCGCCGGAAGCTGAACTTCGGCCATACTTTCGCCCATGCCATCGAGCACGAGGCGCGTCTGCATGGGGATGACATCACGCACGGTGAAGCCGTGTCGATGGGCATGGTCCTCGCGGCCCGGCTGTCCGATGCCCTGGGCGTATCGACCTGTCTGGAACGGCTGCTGACGGATGACTTCACCGACGCCGGCCTGCCCGTGCAGTGCCCCTATCCGCTAAATAGCCTCGCGGAAGCCATGGACAAGGACAAGAAAGCCGAGGGCTCCCTCGTGCACTTCGTCCTGGCCGAACGCATTGGCTCGGTCCTCATCCATGACCTGCCCGTTGCGCTGGCGCTTAACGCGTTGATTACCAGCTAGAAAGGTGGGTGCGCCCTGTGACGGAAATCACAGGGCAAAACCAGTAAAGTATTAATAAACAGACGATTGGACGCCAAGATAAGATGATTTGTACATCCATACAGGGCAAGACGCTGGAGGAGATTCTCGAGATTCTGGAAGACGGGGCGGTCGAAATGGCCGAGATCCGGCTGGATCTGTGCGACTTGGACGAGGAGGAGATCGAGACGCTGTTCACGCAGTCTGACGTGCCGCTGATCGCGACGTGCCGGATCGCCACCCTGGCGCAGCGCGTGCAGGCGGAGGGCGATCTGCTGAACGACGCCGGCAAGGTGCTGTCGGAACAGGGGCTTTACATGTCCCAGCCGCGAAAAGGCCGTAACCCGGCCGAGGAGCTTGCTGAAAATCAGCTGCTCAAGGCCATCGAGGCCGGCGCCAAATATGTGGACCTGGAAGTGGAGGCGCCCCCCATGATGGGCCGCAAGATCCGCCAGGCCTGCCAGGAATACGGAACGATGCTCATCCGCTCGTTCCACGATTTTGAGGGGACGCCGCCGGAAGCCTCGCTGTTGTCCACGTTGGACAAAGGCCGCCGTTTTGGCGGGGAAGTGGTCAAGATTGTGACCACGGCCGCCTGCAAGGCCGATGCGGACCGCGTGATGGCCCTGTACCGCGATGCGGAGCCGGGCACGCTTGTCGCGTTCTGCATGGGGCCGGAAGGCCGGGAGTCCCGCTTGGAAGCGCTCCGGCAGGGCGCGCCTTTCACCTACGCCTGCCTGACTCCCGAAGAAGCCACCGCTCCGGGCCAATGGACCACCGAGGAAATGAATGAAGCCGTGTACGGTGATTTCCGATTCATCGGCACGGACGACGCGCTCCAGATGCCGGCTTCGAAGAGTTTCGCCCAGCGGGCGATCGTAGCCGCCGCACTGGCCCAGGGCACGTCGCACCTCACGGGCTATTCGCCCTGCGGCGATAACGAGTCGGCCCTTGCCGCCGCCCGGAAACTTGGAGCCCGGGTGACCGTGAACGGTTCCGAACTGGAGATCACGGGCATCGGCGCATTCGAGAACTGCCTGGCCATCCATGAAATGCACGTGGGCGAGTCCGGTTTCCTGAGCCGGATGATCATCCCGGTGCTGTCGGTGATCGCCGACGGTCCGGTCTATGTGACCGGTGAAAAGACGCTGCTAGGTCGGCCGCTCGCCGGGGCGCACGACATCATGGCCTCGTTCGGCGTACGGCTCCTGCCGGAGACCGTTCCGCCCGAGAGCCGGAAGAATGACTGCTATGTGCCGCTGACGGTGCGGGGACCGCTGGTCCCGGGACGGGCCGACGTGTCCGGCAAGGGCGGCTCGCAACTCATCTCCGGCCTGCTGGCCGCTTTGCCGCTTGCCGGAAACCGCTCGACGGTGTATGTCCACGACCCCCGCAGCATCCCCTATATGTTCATCACCGTGGACGTGCTCCGCAAGTTCGGCATTGAAATCGGTTCCGAAATGGAAGGGGGCGACGATTTCCTGCAGACGCAGGACTGGTCGCTGTGCACCGGCGTGACCTTCAAGATGCGCGGACACCAGCATTACCACGCGGCGGACTTCCGCATCGAAGGCGACTGGTCCGGCGCCGCGAACTTCCTCGTGGCGGGCGCCGTCTTCGGTGACGTGGAGGTGGAAGGGCTGGACACCCAGTCCCTCCAGGCCGACATTTCCATCATGGACATTCTCATGGACGCCGGGGCGAGCATGTCCCAGTTGGAGGGCGGCACGCCCTCGACAGGCGCCGTCCATGTCACCCGCGCGCCGCTCTGCGCCTTCGAGACCGACCTGAACAACTGTCCGGACCTCTTCCCGATCGTGGCCGTGCTGGCCGCCTTCTGCCCGGGCGAAAGCCGCATTCGTGGCGTGCAACGTCTCCTGCACAAGGAAACGGACCGCGCCGCCGCCATCGTGGACATGCTCACGCAGATGGGCGTACCCGTCCGGGTCGATGAAGACGAGATGACCGTCGAAGGCATGTCTCTGACGCAGCGCATCCTCACCGGAAGACTGCTGAAGGGCGGACAGTATACCTCTCACGGCGACCACCGCATGGTGATGGCCCTCCGGGTGGCTTCCCTCGGTGCCGACGGTCCCGTGGACATCGACGACACCGCTTGCGTGGCGAAATCCTTCCCGGGTTTCCAGGACCTGTTTGACCAGCTATGAACACATTCGGAACGATATTCAGGGTAAGCATCTTCGGCGAATCGCACGGAGAGGAGATCGGCGTCGTTATCGACGGCGTGGAGCCGGGCGTCGCGCTTTGCGAACAGGACTTCGCGGAGGACATCGCCCGCCGCCGGAGCGGGGCGAAGGGAACGACGCCGCGCATCGAAGCGGACGAACCGCATATCCTCAGCGGCGTGTTCGAAGGCCGCACGACCGGTGCTCCGCTGACCATTGTCTTCAAGAATACGAATACGCGCAGCCAGGATTACAGCCGTCTGAAAGACGTGCCGCGTCCCGGCCACGCGGACTTTACGGCCAATGTCAAGTACGGCGGCTTCCAGGATCCGCGCGGCGGCGGCCATTTCTCCGGCCGCCTGACGCTGCCCGTCGTCGCCGCCGGCGTTGTCGCGAAAAAGATTCTCGCGGAGACTGTCGAGGAAGAGACGAACGGCCACGTGCAGTTCCGCTGCAAGGCCCGCTTGACGGAAGTCGGCGGTTTCACCGATGTAAACGACTGGGAGGAAGCCCTGGAAAAGGCTCAAAAGGAGGGCGATTCCCTCGGCGGCGTTGTGGAATGCGTCGTGGACGGCCTCCCTGCCGGCCTCGGCGAGCCGTTCTGGGACAGCGTTGAGTCAAAACTGGCCCATGCCATCTTTGCCATTCCCGGCGTCCGCGGCGTGGAATTCGGCGACGGTTTCGCCGCCGCCCGGATGAAAGGCTCGGAGCACAACGACCGGTTCACGCCCGACGGCATCGACGGTCACGAAGGCCTCGTCACACCGGTGACGAACCATGCCGGCGGCGTGAACGGCGGCATCACCAACGGTAATCCGCTGGTGTTCCGCGTTGCGTTCAAACCCACTTCCAGCATCGCCAAGGCCCAGGAGACCTTCGACTTCGCAAAAGGCGAAATGACCGTCCTGCAAGTCCCCGGCCGCCACGACACCTGCTTTGCTCTCCGCACGCCCGTCATCGTGGAAGCCATGGCCGCCATCGTGCTGGCGGATCTCATAGACCAAGCATAAAGAGATGTCAGAAAACGATAAGATCATACAGGATTTCACTTCCGGGGAATACAAGGAAGGGTTCGTGACGGACGTGGAGCAGGAGTTTGTTCCCAAGGGTCTGAACGAAGACATCATCCGCACGATTTCCCGGCTCAAGGAGGAGCCGGACTGGCTCCTGGAGTTCCGGCTGGACGCGTTCCGGAAGTGGCAGACGATGGAAATGCCCCGCTGGCCGCATCTGGACCTGCCGGAAATCGACTTCCAGGACATCATTTACTACGCCGCGCCCAAGAAGGACAAGGACCGCCCCAAAGAGATTGACCCGAAGCTGGCCGAGACCTTCGAAAAGTTGGGCATTCCGCTGAAAGAGCGGGACGTGCTGGCCGGCGTAGTCGCGGTCGACGCCGTGTTTGACTCGGTGTCCGTGACCACCACCTTCCGGAAGACACTGGCGGAGAAGGGCATCATCTTCTGCTCGTTCTCGGAAGCGGTGAAGGAACATCCGGACCTGGTGCGGAAATATCTCGCCACCGTGGTTCCGTCCGGCGACAACTATTTCGCGGCCTTGAACAGCGCCGTGTTCTCCGACGGTTCGTTCTGCTACATTCCCAAGGGGGTGCGCTGTCCGATGGACCTCAGCAGTTATTTCCGGATCAATGCGAAAGGCACCGGTCAGTTCGAGCGCACGCTCATCGTGGCCGACGAGGGTTCCTACGTAAGTTACATGGAAGGCTGCACCGCGCCGATGCGTGACGAGCAGCAGCTCCACGCCGCCGTGGTGGAAATTATCGTGGAAAAGGATGCCGATGTCAAGTACTCCACCGTCCAGAACTGGTATCCCGGCGACGCCGAGGGCAAGGGCGGCATCCTGAACCTCGTTACCAAGCGCGGCATCTGCAAGGGCAGCGGGGCGCATCTGAGCTGGACACAGGTGGAAACGGGTTCCGCCATCACCTGGAAGTACCCGTCGACCATCCTGAAAGGTGACAACACCGCCTCCGAGTTCTACTCCGTCGCGGTCACGAACAACTTCCAGCAGGCCGACACGGGCACGAAGATGATTCACATCGGCCGGAACACCAAGAGCCGGATCGTGTCCAAGGGCATCTCCGCCGGCCGCAGCCAGAACAGCTACCGCGGCCTGGTGCGGATGAACGCCGGGGCGCAGAACGCCCGCAACTATTCCCAGTGCGACAGCCTCCTCATCGGCTCCAAGTGCGGGGCCCATACCTTCCCGGTCATCCGCTCCGACAACCCGACGGCCGTCGTCGAGCATGAGGCGACGACCTCAAAAATCAGCGAGGACCAGCTGTTCTACTGCAACCAGCGGGGCATCGGTCCCGAAGAGGCCGTGGGCCTCATCGTCAACGGGTACGCCCGGGAAGTCCTCTCCCGCCTTCCGATGGAGTTCGCGGTAGAGGCGCAGAAACTGTTGCAAGTATCACTTGAAGGATCGGTAGGATGATGGACTGGATCAATCTCGTTTTGTTTGAACTCGGCGGAAAGCCGGTGCTGCTCGTGGACCTCATCAGCTCCCTGCTGGGGCTGATCTGCGTCTTCCTCGCCGGCCGGAACTCGAAATACAATTTCTGGGTGGGCTATCTGTACACGGCCGCCCTCTTCTTCCTGTTCTGGAACAGGAACCTGTACGCGAACCTGCTGCTGCAGCCCATATCCCTGGCCATCAACGTGCTCGGCCACTGGAGATGGACGCATCCGAAGGAGTCGGAGCGGTCGTCCGAGGATGCCGGCAAGCTGAAGGTGTCGATGCTTACCTGGCCGTCCCGGGCTTTCGTCGTGGGCGCCATCCTGGTCATCGCCTTCGGCTGGGGCTGGGCGATGGACTCCCTCTTCCCGAACGACCCGCATCCCTACCTGGACTGCTGCGTGACGGTACTCATCCTCACGGCGCAGCTCCTGTCGGCCCTCAAGAAGTGGGACTGCTGGATCGCCTGGCTGCTGGTGAACGTCACCCAGATCATTCTCCACATCAGCGTGGGGAACGTGTTCATGCCCATCGTCTGCGCCCTGTACCTGGTGAACGGTCTGTGGTCGCTGTATTCCTGGATGAAACTGTACAAGAAAAATGGATAAGCTGCTTGAAATCAAGAACCTGCACGCTCGGATCGGCGACAAGGAGATTCTGAAGGGCATCGACCTCAGCCTCGGAAGGGGCGAGATCCACGCCGTCATGGGCCCGAACGGGGCGGGGAAATCCACCCTGAACGCGGTCCTTACCGGCCGCTCGGACTATGAGGTGACGGAGGGAAGCATCGTCTATGACGGAAAGGACCTGCTGTCGATGGCGCCGGAAGAGCGCAGCTGGGCGGGTATTTTCCTGAGTTTCCAATATCCCGTCGAGATTCCCGGCGTGACGATCACCGCCTTCATGAAAGCCGCCGTCCAGGCCCGCCGGAAGGCGCAGGGCCTGCCCGAAATGAAGACGCCCGAATTCCTGAAGCTCCTCAAGGAGAAGATGGCTTTCGTGCAGATGAAGCCCGAGTTCGCCAGGCGCGAGGTCAATGTGGGCTTCTCCGGCGGCGAGAAAAAACGCAACGAAATCTTCCAGATGGCCATGCTGGACCCGACCCTGTCCATCCTGGACGAGACGGATTCCGGCCTGGATGTGGACGCATTGAAGATCGTGGCCGACGGGGTCAACGCCCTCCGCTCGCCGGAGAAATCGGCCATCATCATCACGCATTACCAGAAACTCCTCGAATATGTGCAGCCCGACGTGGTGCACGTGCTCAAGGACGGCCGCATCGTCCACACAGGCGGCCGCGAGGTGATCGACGCCATCGAGAATGGCGGTTTTGACCAGTTTTAGCGATGGGGTACGGGAATTATAAAGATCCTTTCGTCGCGCTTCGCGCTCCTCAGGATGACAAGCTTGCCATTCCGGGCAAAGCCCATTCTGTCATTCTGAGCGAAGCGAAGGAATCTTATGTCGTCGGGGCGGGGGAGAAGCTCGAGCTGACCTTCGTCGTACTGCCGGGGGAGTCCCGGGACATCGACGTGGCCATCGACCTGGTGGGCGAGGGGGCGGAGGTCTCCCTGAAGGGCCTGTACCTGTGCGGGGGCGATGAGCGGGTGAATTTCCGCATCCTGATGCATCACCGCGCGGGCGGCTGCGTGTCGCACCAGCTGTTCGACGGCATCGCCGCCGGATCGTCCCGCGTCACCTTCGACGGCCGGATCATCGTCGCTCCGGACGCCCAGAAGACGGAGGCGTACCAGGAGAACCACAACATCGTCCTGTCGGAACAGGCCCATGTGGACACCACCCCGCAGCTGGAGATCTATGCCGATGACGTGAAATGCTCCCACGGCGCCACCATCGGCCGGCTGGACGAAGACGCCCTGTTCTACATGCGCACCCGCGGCGTTCCCGAGAAGGAGGCCCGCGTACTGCAGATGCTTTCCTTCCTGTCTCCGGTCATCCCGGAAGGTCGGGAGGAGGAAGTGGAGCGGGCCGTCCGCCATTTGTGATAATCCGATTATTGTTCGTATCTTTACATCGTGCGAAGTGTCTGGCGCATAGGTGTTTTGCTGGCTGTCGTCCTCGGGGCGGCGGCCTGCGCCCGTCCGGCCCGCACGGACCGCGGAACCCGACAGCTGCTGGATGAACTGGACGGCTATGTCGGTGCCAGGGATATCTACGTGGCGCAGAAACGCGCCGAGATGGACGCCCTGGGCAAGCTGGCCCGCTCCACCCGCGATCCGCTCCGCCGGTACGAACTGGAGATGAACATCGCCCGGGAGTACTTCGCCTTCAGTTTCGACTCCACGCAGCTGTACCTGAAGCACTGCCAGGAACTGGCCCTGGACGAGCTGAAAGACCGGGACCTGTACAATGAAGCGTCCGTCCAGCTGGGACATCTGTACGCCAAGGCGGGCAGCTATCTGGAAGCCTCCCAGCTCCTGTACGGCGACATCGACACGACCACGTTCTCCCCGTCCTTGATGGCCGAGTATATGTGGGTCCTGTATGATTTCAGCAAGGATCTGGCGGGCAACTCCGGCATGGTGGAGCGGCTGTCCATCCCGCCGGATTCGTTCTTCCGCCCCCGCCTGTATGCTCTCCTGCCCCAAGACTCCGACCGCTGGCGCTCCGCCCTCCGCGACGATCTCATGGAGCAGGGCCGTCTCGCTTCGGCCGACAGCGTGAACCGGCTGCTGCTCTCGACGGTGAAGCCGGAGGACCGGGAGTTCGCCATCTTCGCCTTCTTCGAATCGGAAATAGAGAATCTGAAGGGAAACCAGGCGGAACGCATGGCCTGGCTCATCCGCTCCGCGGAATGCGACATCGTGAACGCGGTGAAAGACTACGCCTCCCTGACGATGGTGGCCCAGAACATCCTCTCCGTGGATGTGGACCGTTCGTTCCGGTACCTGCGGATCGCGCAGGAGGATGCGGTCCTGTACAACGCCAAGCTGCGTCCCTGGCAGATTTCCCGCTTCCTGATGGAAGTGGAGGACGCCTATGCGCTCCGGCAGGACCGCCAGGGGAAGGCCTCGCTGGTCACGTCCATCCTGCTGGCCATCCTGGTTCTGGTCCTGGCCCTGACCACCCATTTCCTCATCGCCCGTTCCCGGAAGCTGTCCCGCATGCAGAAGGCCCTGGAAAGCAGCAATATCCAGCTGGCCGAAGCCAACGAGGAGCTCAGCGTGCTGAACCGCCGGATTTCGAAGGCCGACAAGCTGAAGGAGTCCTATATCATGGACTTCCTGCAGGGCCTGTCGGAGCAGGTGGCCCTGATCCGCTCCGAGGACAACCGCTTCCGGAATCTCCTGAAACAGGGCAAGTCGGACCAGCTGTTCCGCGAGCTGGCCATCTCCGAGCGCTCCGAAAAGGCGCGTGAGAATTTCTACCGCAAGTTTGACGAAACCTTCCTGGCCCTGTATCCGGATTTCGTGGAGCAGTTCAATGCCTTGCTGCAGCCCGAGGCGCGCATCGATCCGCCCCAGGGAAGACTCACGACGGAGCTCCGGATTTTCGCCCTGATCCGCCTCGGCGTGGACGATTCCAAGAAGATCGCGACGATGCTGGATTACTCCGTCAGCACCATATATAACTATAAGGTTTCCGTCAAGAACGCGGCCCTCGGAGACCGCGACAAGTTCGAGGAAAGGGTGAAAATGATCGGCAAGTAGTGGATTTTTGACTCATTTTCCACTACTTTTTTCGCCTATTAAAATCTTTTAATAAGCTGTTCTACAAGTAGATAGCTACTACTTTGCGGTACTTTTATTTTATGATGCGCGCGATATGTGGTTATCGCGCGTAATTTTGCATCGGACCTTGCGTCAGAACACAACTCATTTAACAATAACCAACGCACAACAAACCAATCGCGTATGAAAAAAATCGCTTCTCTGATCCTTGTATTGGGATTGAGCCTGGCGGCATTCGCGCAGAACGTCCCCGTCAAGGGTGTCGTCCTGGACGAATCGCAGCAGCCGATCGTCGGCGCCTTTGTCGTTGAGCAGGGGACCGGCAACGGTACCGTGACGGGCATGGACGGTGAATTCGTCCTCCGCGCCCCGAAGGGTTCCGTTCTGGAAATCTCCTGTATCGGCTATGTCACCCAGACCGTCGCGGCCGATCCGGACCGCACGCTGGAAATCATCCTCGCGGAAGATTCCGAAATGCTGGAGGAAACCGTGGTCATCGGCTACGGCGTCCAGAAGAAATCCGTGGTGACGGCCGCCATCTCGTCGGTCACCTCCGACGACCTGAAAGTCCAGTCCCAGAACCGGGTGGACAACATGCTCCAGGGCATGACCTCCGGCGTCCAGGTCACCCAGAACTCCGGCGCCCCGGGCGCCAGTTCCACGGTGATCGTCCGCGGTGTCGGCTCCATCAACCACGCGTCCCCGCTGTATATTGTTGATGGTATGCCGGCCGGCAGCATCGACTACATCAACCCGAACGACATCGAGCGTATCGACGTCCTCAAGGACGCCGCTTCCGCCGCCGTTTACGGCGCCCGCGCGGCCGACGGTGTGGTCCTCGTGACCACCAAATCCGGTTCCGAAGGAAAGACTGTCGTCAACTACGACTTCTCCTACGGTCTCCAGAATCCCTGGCGCAAGCCTGCCGTGCTCAACGCTACGGAATATGCCATCATGATGAACGAGGGCATGCTCAACGCGGGCAGCGCCCCCCTCTACGACGATCCTTACTCCCTGGGCAAGGGAACGGACTGGGTGGAGGCCATCTTCGACAAGAACGCCCCCGTCGTCAAGCACGACATCAACGTTTCCGGCGGCAGCAAGCGCGTCAACTACAGCGTCTCCGGCGGCTATCTCTCCACGAAGGGTACCATCGGCGGACGGTTCGACCAGTCCTACTATGACAGAATGACCCTGCGCGAGAACATCGGCATCACCCTGTTCGACGAGTCCGCCAGCCGCAACTGGCTGAACAAGCTCACCTTCAGCAACCAGGTCTCCTTCGCGCACATCAAGTCCGCCGGCATCTCGGCCAACTCCGAATACGGCTCTCCGCTGGGCTCCGCCCTGGGCATGTCCCCGCTGGATCCCATCTATGCCGACGCCTCCGAAGAGGCCCGCTACAAGTCGCTTTACCCGGCCGGCTATCCTTACATCATCCGTAACAAGGACGGCGTGGCCTACTTCATCGCCGACGGCGGCGTCTATAACGAGCAGGCCAACCCGATCGCCATGCTGGACCGCCCGCACGGCTACAGCAGCACCGACAAGATCGTCGGCGGCCTGACCACCGAGCTCCAGCTGATCGACGGCCTGAAGTTCCGCAACGCCATCACCCTGGACCTCTCTTATGTCTATGGTCACAGCTACACCAAGCAGTATTTCCTGACCTCCAAGAGCTACAGCCTGGATACGGTCACCGAAAGCAAGGTGTATGACAAGAACGGGAACGAGTCCACCGTCGTGAAAACGAACTACGGCACCTCCACCTCCCAGAGCATGAACCGCTACTACAGCTATCAGGTGGAAAACACCCTGGTGTACGACAAGACGTTCGGCAAACACACCCTGAACGTGGTGCTGGGCCAGTCGGCCTACATGTCCACCTCCGCCAATGTGGGCGCCTCCGCCCTGGGCCTCATCTATCCCGACGACCCTTGGAAGATCAGCGTGAACAACACCCTCGGCCAGCAGCTCGACGGTGACCGCAACGGCTGGGGCAGCTGGAATTCCATTCCGTACAGCATCCTGTCCTACTTCGGCCGTGTCTCCTACAACTTTGACGAGCGCTTCCTGGCCCAGGCGACCGTCCGCCGCGACGCCTCCTCGCACTTCGGTCCCAACAACAAGTGGGGTACCTTCCCGTCCGCTTCCCTCGGCTGGAACATCAAGAACGAGGAGTTCCTCAAGTACAACACCGTCATCTCCATGGCCAAGCTCCGCGCTTCCTGGGGTGTCAACGGTAAGGACAACCTCGGCGACTTCCTGTATGCCGTGTACGCCCAGTCCGGCAACAACTACATCTTCGGTTCCGGTGCGAACGGCACTGAGAGTGTCAACATCGGCGTGAAGGCCTCCGGCCTCGCGAACCCCAACGCCAAGTGGGAGCAGTCCATCCAGACCGACTTCGGTTTCGACCTCGGTCTCCTGGGCAACCGGATCACCGCCACCGTCGACTATTACATCAAGGATGCTTCCGGCATGCTGATGGCCCTCCAGGTGCCCACCTACGCCGGCGACTCCGCTCCGACCGGCAACGTGGGTACGATGCGCAACTCCGGCATCGAGTTCGACCTCGGTTTCCGCGGCGCCGTGAACAGCTTCAACTACGGCATCAAGTTCAACGCCTCCTACAACCGCAACAAGCTCATCCATCTGGCCGACGACGCTTCCTACATCACCACCTCCAGCCACAAGATCGGCACCCTGACCCGTGGCGAAGTGGGCGAAGTGTTCCCGTACTTCTGGGGTTGGAAGACCGACGGCGTGTTCCAGACCTGGGACGAGATCAACGCCTACGTGAACGCGGAGGGCCAGCTGATCCAGCCCAACGCGCAGCCCGGTGACTTCCGCTGGAAGGACATCGACGGCAACGGCGTCATCAACGACAATGACCGCACGAAGCTCGGCAAGGGCATTCCTGACTGGACCTACGGCTTCACGCTCACCATGGACTGGAAGGGCTTCGACTTCAGCATGCTCCTCCAGGGCCAGCTCGGCGCCCAGACGCTCAACGTCACCCGCCGTACCGACCTGTACTACATCAACCTGCCCAAGTCCATCCTCAACCGCTGGACGGGCCCGGGTACCACCGACAAGTATCCCCGCTTCGCCTTTGATTCGGCCAACGAGAACTACCGCGTCTCCGACTACTGGATGGAAGACGCCTCGTTCCTCCGCGCCCGCAACATCCAGCTGGGTTACACGCTGCCCGCCAGCCTCACCAAGTATGCCTTCATCTCCCGCCTGAGGGTGTATGGCCAGGTGGAGAACGCATTCACGCTCACCAAGTACACCGGTTGCGATCCGGAGGTTTCCGGCGGCTTCAGGGAAGTCGGCGTCGACCGCGGTGTCTATCCTCAGAACAGGACCGTCACCTTTGGTGTCAATGTAACTTTCTAACAGACTACGGATATGAAAAAGATAGTTTTCGCACTCAGCGCCCTCGCCGTTCTTCTGACTGCCTGCTCCAAGGATTTCATCAATCCCCGGCACAACAGTTCCGAACCGCTTGACGAGTACTTCAACACGCCGGAGCGTCTCTTCCAGTGCCTGGTGGCCGCCTACGACCCCCTCGAGTGGTACGACTACGCTTTCGGCCAGTATGACAACCTCCACCTCATCTTCGACGTGATGGGCGACGACGTGTACGCCGGCGGCTCCAACGAAGGCGACCAGCCGATCATCGTGAAGACGCACTACTACACGGCCACCTCCACCGACGTTCCCAACCAGATGTGGACGGTCAACTATTCCGGTATCAACCGCGCCGCCACCCTCATCAAATATGTGGACGGAGCCGAAGGCGTGGACGAGGCCACCAAGAAGCTCTATGTGGCCGAGGCCAAGGTCCTGATGGCCTACTATTACAACATGCTTTGGAAGCTCTGGGGCAACGTTCCTTACTGGGAGGAGCTCCTGGAGGCCCCGTACATCGCTCCTCAGCTGAATCACGACGAGGTGTATGCGAAATTCATCAAGCTCATCGAGGACGCCATCGCCGCCAATGTCCTTCCCATGAAGGCCGCCGTGGGCGACGAAGGCCGCGTGACCAAGGCCATGGCCTACATGCTGTACACCGAGGCCGTCCTGTACCAGAACGACCAGACCCGCTATCAGACCGCCCTGAACTACATGAAGGAGATCATCTCCAGCGGCCAGTATTCTCTGGTCTCCGACTTCGCCGGCATGTGGGAAGAGAGCGGCGAGTGGGGCCCGGAATCCATCTGGGAGATCAACTACATGTCCGAAGGCGGTATCCGCGACTGGGGCAACTCCATCGCGGCCGGCGGCCAGGTGAACTCCATCCTCACCGGCATTCCCGCCCCGAAGAACGTGCCCGACTACCACGAGGGCTGGGGCTTCGGCACCATCGCCAAGACGGCCTACGACATGTATGACGACGACGACATCCGCAAGGACGGCGGCATCCTGAACTTCGAGAAGTACGCCGCCGAGCATCCCGGTGCGGAATACACCCCGCGCTGGCAGGATACGGGCTTCTGGAACCTCAAGTACATCGCCCGCGAAGGCGGCAACCACGGTTACAAGGCTTCCGACAACGTCAACTACTGCAACAACGAGCGCATCTACCGCTACGCCGAGACCCTGCTGAACGCCGCCGAACTTTCCGTCCTTCTCGGACAGGATGGCAGCAGCTATCTCCAGCAGGTCCGCGACCGCGCGAACTGCCACGACACCGGCACGTCCCGCAATGACATCATCCAGGAGCGCCACAAGGAGTTCGTGGGCGAAGGCAAGCGCTATTGGGACCTCGTCCGCAGCGGCCTCGCAGCTTCCGTCCTCAAGGCGGACAACCACGCGTACCGCCAGACCGACTGGACCGAGAGCAAGAAGTACTGGCCCATTCCGCAGGGCGAAATCGACAAGGATCCTAACCTCGTTCAGAACAACTATTAATACCCGGCGACCATGAAAACAATCTGGCAATACATCGCAATCGCGGCGCTGGCCGTTTCCGCAGCCGCCTGCACTCCTGAGTACCCCGTGCCGAACCAGGCCGGCCTTCCCCAGGCTTCCGATCTGGACGTGACCATCTCGGTGGACCAGTCGACCAACTATGTCACTTTCGTGATGAACAACCGGGAAGTGGTTCCCGTGTGGATTTTCGGCGACCAGAAGATCGACGGAAAAGCCTCCAAGAAGTACTCCTACACCGACAACAACATCGCCCTCCGCTTCCGTGATGCGGGTGAATACACCGTGGAAGTGAAGGCGTACAACGCCAACGGCATCTCCCAGGGCTCCCTGGTGAAGACCTTCACCATCGACAACACCTATCGCGATCCGTTCGATCCGTCTCCGTACGTCAAGGCCGTTTCCGGCGGCGATGCCGCGGACTGGGTGTGGAACAGCACCGAGAACGGTCACTTCGGCTGCGGCCCCGTGGGCAATCCGCTGGGCTGGTGGTCCTGCGAGGCCAACGGCAAGAAGGGCTTCCTGTATGATGACGTGATGACCTTCGACGCCGCGGGCAACTACACCTTCGATCCCGGCGACGGCCAGGCCTACGCCAACAAGGGTTCCGAGTACAAGTCCGAGTACAAGACCGCCGACGAGGACTATCTCTTCGCCACCGAGGAGAAGACTTCCAAGTACACCTTCGAGAACAACTGGAACGACGCCGGCATCGAGGAGATCTTCCTCGTGCTGGAGGCTGGCAGCGAACTTTCCTATGTCCCGCACAAGAGCATCGTTTCCGAGCCCCGCTACCAGGTGCTGGAGACCAAGACTTCCGAGATGAAGAAGAAGCTCAAGCTGATGGCGACGGTCTTCACGCCCGACAACCAGGACGGCATCTCCTGGTACTACGAATTCGTTCCGTTCGGCTCCAACCCCGACGCGGCCGATCCGCTGTTCGGCTTCGAGAGCAAGACCTGGATCCTGGACAACGACGCCCAGGGCTACATGGGCTGCGGCTCCGGTCCCGGAAATCCGACCGAGTGGTGGAGCGCCGCTCCGCACGACAAGGACAGCTTCGGCGTGACCGATGACGAGATCACCTTCTTCAAGAACGGCGGCTATGTCTTCGATCCGGGCGCCGACGGCCTGGTCTACTGCAACTGGGAGTCCGGCTACCTGCCCGACGGCCACAGCTATTCCGGCGACGGCAAGACCGACTACGACGCGCCCGCCCAGCGCCAGGAATCCACCTATACCCTGGGTTCCGACGCCAACGGCGACTACATCGAGCTCCCGGCCGGCATCTTCTTCACCTATGTCCCGAGGCCCGAGGTGCTTACCCAGCCTACCAAACTGTACATCAAGGAGAACACCACCGACAAACTGGTCCTGGTGCCCTGCTTCGACGGCATCATCTCCTGGCAGCTCATTTTCAAGCCCAAGGACGGCCAGGCCGGTCCCGGCGGTGACGATGAATACAAGGGCGAGTACATCTACTCCCAGAGCGACAACCTCTTCACCGACAGCACCTATGGCGAACTCGAAACCTGGTTCAGCCCCGGCGACTGGTCGGGCGGACTCGATGCTCAGGAAAGCTACGCGAACGGAACGGTGACCCTCACCGTGCCCGCCGGCGTGGGCGGCGCCGAGTGGATGGGACAGGTCAAGCTGCACACCGGCATCGCCATCAACCCGAAGGCGAAATACAACTATTCCGCGAAGATCACGGCTTCCGACGGCGGCACCTTCACCGCGAAGAACACCTCCGCGAGCGATCCGGGCGGCGTCGAGTTCTTCTATGACAACGAGCTCGAGCTTGAGGCCGGCGAGACGTTCCTCCTCCAGAAGAACGGTCTGAGCATGGACAGCAGCGAGAACATGATGATCATCTTCGACTTCGGCCGTCTCGCCCCCGGTACGGAGGTCACCATCAGCGATATCGAGGTCAGCGAGGTCACGCCCATCGAGGCTCGTCTCGAGACTTGGTTCACCGCCCAGGGCTGGGGCGGCGGCCTGGATCCCCAGGGCGTCCTGTCGAACGGCGTCGTCACGCTGACGGTTCCCGAGGGAATCGGCGGTGACGAGTGGATGGGCCAGACGAAGATCCACACGAACTTCGAGATCGATCCTTCCGCCACGTACTACTACTCGGTGACCATCGAGTCCACGGAGAGCGGCGTGATCACCCTCAAGAACACGTCCGAAAGCGATCCGGGCGGCGTCGAATTCTTCTATGACGGCGGCGTCGAGATCACCGGAGGCACTCCGCTGGTGTATGTGCGGGAAGAGATGACGATGGCCAGCGACGAGACGCTCCTCCTCATCTTCGACTTCGGCCGGATGCCCGTCGGAACCCAGATCACCATCAAGGACTTCGTCATCCGCGAGAAATGACCGTCCGTGCTTCCATGAAAGGGTTGCTGCTGCTTTGTGCGGCAACCCTTCTCAACTTCTCCTGCGGCTGCGGGTCTGATCCGGTCCCGTCCCCGCCTGCCGAAATCACGCTGTCGGTCAATCCCTCCAGCGTGAACGCCAACTACGAGGCGCAGACGGTTGTCCTTACCGTCAATGCCACCGGAGATTGGGGTGTTGCGGCGGCCGACAAGGACTGGTGCACGGTGACCCCTTCGGGCGGCATCAAAGGCACTTCGGAGGTGAAGGTTGCGCTCGCCACCAACCGGAGCGGCAAGGAACGCGAGAACACCGTTACGTTCCGGTACGGGTCCAAGACGCTGGAAGTTCCTGTCAAACAGGGCTTCAGCGAAGAGGACCTTCCGCCGGATCCGGGTGAGATCGTGGTTCCCGAAGGCTATGCGCTGAACTGGCACGAGGAGTTCGAGGATGCCGGAAAGCCTTCGCTTGACGACTGGTGGTACGAGACCGGTGGCGGCGGCTGGGGCAACAACGAGCTGCAGGAGTATGTGGCCGGTTCCAAGAACGGGGAGGACCTCGCGTTCATCTCCGACGGGACCCTGAAGATTCAGGCGAAAAAGATCGGCGGCACCGTCTATTCCATCCGGATGAACACCAAGCGCTATTGGACCTACGGCTGGTTCGAGGCGCGCATCAAGGTGTCCGACGTCCCGGGCAGCTGGCCCGCCTTCTGGATGATGCCGCAGAACTTCAAGACCTGGCCCGGTGACGGCGAGATCGACATCATGGAGTATGCCATCTCCACCCAGGGGAAGAACAAGTCGTCCTCCAGCATCCACTGCAACGCCTACAACTGGCCGGCGGGGACGCAGAAGACCCACGTGCAGCCGGTTGCCGATGCGGCGTCCCAGTTCCATGTGTATGCGCTCGAATGGACGGCGACCGAGATGAAGTTCTATATCGACGGGAAACAGCACCTGGTGTTCAAGAATGAGAACAAGGGCTATGACGCCTGGCCGTTCGACGCCCCCTTCTACCTCAAGTTCAACATGGCCTGGGGCGGAAATATGGGCGGAACGGTGAGCGAATCGATGCTGCCCGCCACTTACGAGATCGATTACGTCCGCGTATTCACCAAGAAATAGACCATGAAACATACCAGAATCCTGATGCTTGCGGTTCTCGCCGCGCTGGTCTCCTGCCAGGAGCGGAAGACCGGCACGGTGGGTTCCACCCCTGAAATCGAGCAGCGTGTCGAGCGGCTTCTTTCCCGGATGACCCTGGCGGAGAAGATCGGCCAGATGAACCAGGTTTCCGCGGGCGGCGATGTGGCCAACTATGCCGACGCCCTCCGGAAAGGCCAGATCGGGTCCATCCTGAACGAGGTGGATCCCGGGAAGGTCAACGAGTTCCAGCGCATCAGCATCGAGGAGTCCCGGCTGGGCATCCCGCTGCTGGTGGCCCGGGACGTCATCCATGGATTCCACACCGTGTTCCCGATTCCGCTGGGCCTTGCCGCCACGTTCGACCCCGCCCTGGTGGAGGAAGGTGCGCGTACCGCCGCCCTGGAAGCGACGGCGCAGGGCGTCCGCTGGACTTTTTCGCCCATGCTGGACATCGCCCGCGACCCGCGCTGGGGGCGCATTGCCGAGGGCAGCGGCGAGGACACGTATCTGGACGCCCGGATGGCCGAGGCCATGGTGTACGGCTATCAGGGCCGGCAGCAGGACACGACCTCCATGGCCGCCTGCATCAAGCACTTCGTGGGCTACGGCGCCGCGGAAGGCGGCCGTGACTACAACAGCACGTTCCTGACCGAGCGTCAGCTGCGCAACGTCTATCTGCCGCCGTTCGAGGCGGCGGTGAAGGCCGGCGCCATGACGCTGATGACGTCTTTCAATGACAACGACGGGGTCCCTTCCACCGGCAACACCTTCGTGGTGAAGGACATCCTCCGCGGAGAATGGAACTTTGACGGCCTGGTGGTCACCGACTGGAACTCCATGGGCGAAATGATCGCCCACGGGTTCGGCACGGACCGCAAGGACGTGGCCCGGAAGGCCCTGGAGGCGGGGGTGGACATGGACATGATGACCTATGGATACCTGTCGCATCTGGAGGAGCTGGTCAAGACCGGCGCCGTGAAGGAGTCGGCCATTGACAATGCCGTCCGGAACATCCTCCGGGTGAAGTTCCAGCTGGGGCTCTTCGAGCATCCCTATGTGGATGTGGAGAAGGGCGCCGCCGTACAGTATGCCCCGGAGCATCTCGCCGCCGCACAGCGGTCCGCCGAGGAGTCGGCCATCCTGCTCAAAAACGACGGCGTGCTGCCGTTGAAGGCCGATGCCGTCCGTTCCATCCTGGTGACCGGACCCATGGCTGACGCCCCGCATGACCAGCTGGGCACCTGGGCCTTCGATGGAGAGAAGACCCATACGGTCACGCCGTTGAAGGCGCTCCAGGAGCGCTTCCCGGGCAAGGTGACCTATGTCCCCGGCCTGCGCTACAGCCGTGAAAAGCGGAACGCTTTCCCGGATGTGGTGGCCGCCGCCCGCCGCGCCGATGTGGTGCTGGTTTTCCTGGGTGAGGAAGCCATCCTCTCCGGAGAGGCCCACGCTTTGGCCGACCTGAACTTCAAGGGCTCCCAGAGCGAACTGCTCGCGGCCCTGAAGGCTGCCGGGAAGCCGATCGTCGCCACGGTGATGGCCGGACGCCCGCTCACCGTCGAGCGTGACCTCCCGAACTGTGACGCCATGCTCTACGCCTTCCATCCCGGAACGATGGGCGGTCCCGCGCTGACGAACCTCCTATTCGGTGATGTGAACCCTTCCGGCAAGACGCCGGTCACTTTCCTCCGCACGGTGGGTCAGGCTCCGCTCTATTATAGCCACAACATGACCGGCCGGCCCTATAATGGCGAAACCCTCCTCGACGACATCGGAATGGAGGCGGGCCAGACTTCGCTGGGGAATACGTCCTACTATCTGGACTACGGCGCCTATCCGCTGTTTCCCTTCGGCTATGGCCTCAGCTACACGACCTTCGCTTATTCCGGTATCGCCCTGGACAAGGCCGCGTACGGGAAAGAGGAAGAGATCAAGGTTTCCCTGACACTCTCCAACACCGGCGATTGTGACGGTACGGAAGTTGTGCAGGTGTATGTCCGCGACCTGGTGGGTTCCATCACCCGCCCGGTGAAGGAGCTGAAGGCTTTCGGGCGCGTGGCCCTGAAGGCCGGAGAAAGCCGGAGTCTGGAATTCCGGATCCCCGTGTCCGACCTGGCTTTCTACGGCCTGGACGGTGTGAAGAAGGTGGAGCCCGGCGACTTCCAGCTCTGGGTGGCCGGAGACAGCGCCTCCGGAGATCCGGTGTCCTTTACGGTTGAATGATAACAGAACAGGCCGATGAAAATGTCCCCTCTGATCCTTTCCTTTGCGGCGGCCCTCCTGGCAGGGTGCGGCGAGAAACCCGATGTCGATCCTGCGCCTGTGCCGCCGGCTCCTGACGGCTCCGTAGCCACCGTTTATACCACGTCCGTGTCGGGCAAGCGGCTTGATGAGAGCACGATTGCCCTGAAGAAACCGGATGACGTGCATTTCTACAAGGTGGAGCGCAGCGGAGAGACTTTCCAGGCGGTGGACGGATTCGGCCTGGCCATCACCCAGGCCAGCTGCTACAACCTGCTGCTGATGCCCGCCGAAGAGCGGACCGCCTTCCTGACGGAGCTCTTCAGCCGGGAGGAAGGCCTGGGGTCGTCCCTCATCCGGGTGTGCATCGGCGGGTCCGACTTCTCCCTGGACGAGTTCACCTGGTGTGACGAGCCGGGGATGGAGAACTTCGCCGTGCATCCGCTGGACCAGGAATGGCTGTTTCCGGTCCTGGACCAGATCTTCAAGATCAATCCGGCGGTGAAGATTGTCGCCTCGCCCTGGAGCTGCCCCAAGTGGATGAAAATCGACGAAAAGAGCGTCGCCCCCTATGACAGCTGGACGGGCGGCCGGCTGAACCCGGCATGTTATCGGGACTATGCCGACTATTTCGTGCGCTGGATCCGGGAGATGGAGAAGCGGGGCTATCCCATTTATGCCGTCACCCTGCAGAACGAGCCGCTGAACCGGGGCAACTCCATGTCGCTGTACATGCCTTGGGAGGACCAGCGGGACTTCATCAAGCAGGCGCTGGGACCGGCGTTCCGTACTGCGGGCGTCAAGGCCAAGATACTGCTGTTCGACCATAATTACAACTACGATGACATCGCCTCCCAGCGGGACTATCCGCTCCATATCCTGGAAGACGCGGAGGCGGCGTCATATGTGGCCGGCAGCGCCTGGCACAACTATGGGGGCCACGTCTCCACGCTGGACAAGATTCATAACGCCTTCCCTGACAAGGACATATTCTTCACGGAAGCGTCCATCGGCACTTGGAGCTATTCCTTTGACGGTTGCCTCATCAATGATTTCCGGGACATTTTCCTGGGAACGCTGGGCCGTTTCGGAAAGGGTGTGACCCTTTGGAACCTGATGCTGGACAGCGAGCGGAAACCTTTCCGTCCCGGCGGCTGCAGCACCTGCTTCGGCGCCGTCACTCTGTCCGCCAAAGACCATAAGACCATCACGCGCAACAGCCACTATTACAATGTGGCGCATTGCTCCAAGGTCTTGTTGCCCGGCGCCGTGAGGCTGGGAACCAAAGGCTATGAAACCGCCGGTCTCACCTACCAGTGGTATCGGAATCCGGACGGCTCCCAGGCGCTTCTGCTCCTGAATGAAGGCAGTTCGGAAGCGATGGTCAATTTTGTCACGGACAAGCATTCCGTCGCCTGCAAAGTGCCGGCGAAGGCGATTCAGTCCGTCCGCTGGAAAGAATAGATTCGTCATGCTGCGTACCTGGTTGAAAGTTTCGATGGCTCTGACGGCCGCCCTCTTTGTGGCGGCCGCCTGCCGTCGGGAAGACCCCGAGCCGGAAAAGAAAGACCGGCTGCTTTCGGTTTCCGTGTCGGAAACGACCCTGGTCCTGCAGTCGGGAGGAAGCGTGGAGATTTCTTTCCGCGTGGAGGAGCCGGGATACGCTTTCAATTATTCGGCGGAATCGCCGCAGTGCCAGGTGCGTCTGATGGGAAAGGACGGGAAGGTCCCGCCGGAATTCAAGATCACCCGGATTGCCCCCGGAGCGGAAGCGGGCGTTTACACCGCCACTCTGACGGATTCGGGGGAGGCGGAGGATTATATCCGGGAAGTGCGGCTGATGGTGGAGAACAGCAACTACCTGGCCTCGGCCACGTACGTCCCTTCCGGGTATTTTACGGTCCGAAGCGAGGGCGCCGGCTATGGAATCCTGGTGAAGACCGGCCTGCCGACGGTCTATGTCGATACGGAACGCGGCAAGGCCGTCACGTCCAAAGAGACCTACGTCAAAGCCACGATGAAGATCCGCGGCGCCGCCCAGTATGAGGGGCTGGATGAAACGGCCTGTGAGATCCGCGGCCGCGGGAACACGACTTGGTACTGGCCCAAGAAGCCCTATCTGATCAAGCTGGACGAGAAGCAGCACATCTTCGGGATGCACAAGCACAAGCGCTGGGTGCTGCTGGCCAATTTCATGGACCGGACCCTGATGCGGAACCTCGTGTCGATGAAGGTGGCTTCCCTGACGAATCTCGCCTGGACCCCCGGCTGCGTACCGGTGGAGCTGGTCCTGAACGGGAAGCATCTGGGTTCGTATCTGCTGATCGAGCAGGTGCGGGTGGACAACCACCGGGTGGACATCACCGAGATGACGCCGCAGGACAATGTCGGCGACGCCGTCACCGGCGGCTACCTGCTGGAGCTGGACTTCCATTATGACAACGAGGTCCAATGGACCGACCCGCACGGGCATAACAACCAGTGGGGGAACGGCATTCCCTTCGGGGTCAAGTATCCCGACCCCGACGACCTGACCCCGCAGCAGCTCACCTACATCAAAGGCTACATCTCCGAGACGGCC
>JAEEGK010008675.1_pt1 | contig 23922 bp, 16 predicted proteins | sample 8958771 | NCBI WGS metagenome assembly JAEEGK01 (sample SAMN16246547, study PRJNA631951) | gut metagenome | biome: gut microbiome; feature: rumen; material: SC-attached | host: Bos | place: Iran: Karaj | collected 2018-10
CATTAGCTAAAGTATAATTAACTATACAATCTTTTTTATTTCCATCATGAATATCTCTACAATGATTTTTTAATTCATATAAACTTCTATAAATTTTAAATAAATGTTTATTATTATCATTTATACCTGAGCAATAATAACATATACATTTAGTAAATAGTTTACATAATTTTAATAAAAAATTGCGCTCTCCGGGAGTCGAACCCGGGTCACTTGCTTGGTAGGCAAGTATTCTACCGCTAGACCAAGGGCGCAAGGTAATATTCTTAATTTAATTATTAATTATAAATAATATTTTATTTTTATTCTTTTAATAAAAATAATAATATAATTATTCTGATTAAAGATTTAAAAAAAATAAAATTCAAATATGAATGAAAACAATTGAATTAATATTATATTCCAATAAAAAAGAAGATATCTTTAATGTTTATGAAAGATATTAATTAAATTAAACCAATAAAAATCGTCTATTTCTGGGAAATGAAATTAAATACTAAAACATAAACTAAATTAACTTAAGAATTAATAATTAAGATTATATTACTTTCAATGAATCTGTTATTAATGTAATATGAATGTTAAAAAAAAAGATACTCAATTTTTGATTTTCAGAATTAAAGATTGATTTATTTCTATTTGTTGTTTTTTATATGATGAATTTTTTATCTTTAAAGTGAAACATCAAAAATTTAATGTTTCATATAATAAAAAATAAATGTTTTAACTTATTAATTAATAAACAAAGAACCAGGAAATGATCAAAATGGAATATCATAAAAATTCATAATCATAATATTCAATTTATTGTAATTCATTGAATAAATTAAAAAGCGACAATAAAAATTATTTATTCAAGTAAAAGATTTAAAAAAAAACAAATCATTTTTTTAATAATTATAATATAGTCTCCAAATCAAAAAGAATAAGTTTAATAAATAAGTATTCAAATAATATTGTATTGTGATATTATTAAATAATTATAATCTAATTGTGTGATATTTTGATTTTGATTTTTATATATAATAGATTAAATAAGGGATTAAATATTATTTTTTATTTATAATTTTATTGAAATTAATAGATGAATTGGTATTTTATAAAAATCAAACAAATAATCATATTTCAAAAATTAAAATAATTTTTCATAATAAAATTGTTATATTAAAATTTCAAATATTGAAAAAATTTGATTAAAAAATGAAAGAATTACTTTCAAGTAGAATAATTTAATATTTTAAAAATTATAAAATTCAATTGTTTCATTAAATTATTAAATTAAAAAATAATCATAAAAATTATTTAAAAAAAATGAAATTATCGTTTTTATTTTTCTTATTATTTATCATAATTAAAATAGAATCAAAAACCAAAACACTATTATGTATAGTTGAATTTAACAGACACGGAGCAAGAACTTCAAAATCATTATCTTCAAAAACATTATCTAAAGTTTTTGGTTCAAATATGATATTAACACCAAATGGTTTTAGGCAACATGAATTACTAGGACAATATATGAGACAAAGATTTATAACTAATGAGAAATTTATTAAAGAAAAATATGATGAAAATCAATTTGAAATTTTTTCAACTCCAATACAAAGAACAATGCAAAGTGCAATTGGATTTATACATGGATTTTATCCAAATTCAATTGTTAAAATGAATTATCAAGAATCTTCAGAATTAAGTCAAGTAATTAATAATGATACAATACCATTTAATACTGATTCTTTTAAATATGAAGAAGTTCCTATTAATGTTTTTAGTAAATCAAATGATATTTTTCATAGGATTCAATGTAATTATAAAGGGGAAGATTTAGATGATAAAATTAAAGGAGAAGTACAAAAATATAAAAATGGAATTTATGATCTTTCTAAAATGAATTTTACTAATATTGCTATTGAATTAGGAAAATTTTTAAATGTTGATCCTCCTGAAGATAGTAATGATGAAGAAAATGGAAAATATTTAGAAGATTTAGAAAAATATTTACAAAGTTTTTTATATCATTATGGGAAAACTTTAGATGATCCTAATTTATCTAAAGAAATTGTAAAAGTTATAAGAATGAAAATGATCAATAAAAAATATTTTTATAGAGTTGAAGATTCTAAATATTTAAGAATGTTAACAAGTGAAACTTTTATTCAAATTTTAAAACGATTTGAACAAAGTATTTATGATCCATTAGCAACTAAATATACAATTTATTCTGCTCATGATTCTAATTTAATGAATATTTTAACTAATTTAATTCAAAATGAAAAAATATTAGAATATACTAAAAAAGCAATTGATGATCAAGATATTTTTGATTTTCTTTTTCCTCCTTATGCTTCTTCTATTCTTTTTGAATTATATAGTTTTGGAGATGATTATATTGTAAAAATAAATTATAATGGTAAATATCTAGATAAAGATTTAAAATATATTAATGTTAATAATATTAATGATGGAGAAATAAAATATAAGGATTTTAAATTAATGATGGAACAGTTAATTGTGAATGATTATAGAAAATTAGTTTGTGATGGAAAAATGATTGATCAAAGTTCTCAAAAAGCAATGAATTATATTTTAAAAGAAAATAAAAAAGATTATCAAGCCCATTTTTTAAAAAGAGTAAAAAGAAAATATGATTAAAATGAATTTACTTAATTTATAAATATGCAAATAATATAAATAAGTTATAAAGATAATTTAAATAAAAATTTAATAAATAAAGTTTTTTATATAAATGAAAGCTGGTAATAAGATTTCACCTAATTTATTTAATCCATCATCTCAAAATGATAAATTAACCAATGATGATATGCTTCGTCTTTTAGATTATTATAGAATGAAAGTAGATATGATAGAAAAAGAAAGATTTGATTGGCTAACAAAATTAGAAGAAGTAAGTATGAAATCAGAAGAATTTCATGAAAAAGAATGGGAACTTCGAAAATTAACAGAACAAATAACAGAGTTACAACAATCCTTAAGTGAAGCAAACATAGCATTAAATCAAGAAAGAAAAAAAGTAATTCACTTCAGTAATGAAATTGACAATTATAAATGTAAGAAAAAAAAATTAAATTAAATAATAATTTAAATATATAGTAAAAACAAAGGATGACAGAAGAAGAATGGTTCAATTACTTCAATTAGCAGAACCTGTAGAAAATTCAATGAAAATATATTTTGATAGAAGACCAGAATTAGCAGATAAACCAGATAAGAAAGAAATAAATACAATGAATAAAAAAAATACAAATAGTAATAGTGTATCATTAAAAAAATGTGTGAGTAAAAAAGGTCCACCAAAAACTTATTCTGATTATTCAAAAACTACAAGAAAAACTCCAAGTGATGCAAGACAAAATGTAGTTAAAACTATTATGTTTCCTTCTGATTCAAAAGAAAATTTTGTGACTGATGAAAATAAATATTTAAGAAAACAAAAAGATGAAGTTAAAGCTTTATATGAAAATATGATAATGAAAATGGAAGAAGATTCAAAATTAAGAGATGAAGAAATTAGATTGCAAACTAATAATATGAATGCTAAATTACAAGAATTACAAAGAAGAAAAAAAAATTTGGAAAAATTGAATAATGATATTATAAGCGGTTTTATGGATTTAAAATATGATGCAGGGATAAACCAAAAAAAATTAAATGATGAATTAGAATTAATAAAATTACAAAATGATGCCTTAACTAATAGTTTACAAGAAGTTATAAGAAAAAATAATGTAGAAAAAGAAGTTGGGAAAAAAGAATATGCAAGAAAAACAAGACAACTTGCAAATGCATTAAGAAATCAAGTTAAAAACAAAGAAGAAAATGCAAATTTAGTAAAAGAACAATATAAACAAATTCAACAAATTTATTCTGATAAGGTAAATCAATTACAAGATAAATATTATCAAATTTTAGAAAAATATAATGAATTAAGAAATAGACAAGGAATCCAAGTAGAAGGTTATATGATTGAAATGGATCGTTTAAGAGGAGAGTTAAAGAAATATGAGAATTATGCTAAAAATTTAAAAAAAATGGCACAAGGAAATATAGATAATTTTAAAATTGTAGAAAAACAAACAGATGAAAATAACAACCAATTTTTAGAAGATACTTCAAAAACAGATGCAGAATTAGCAGAATTGAAAAGAAAACTAAAAGAAGAATTAAAAGAATATGAAAATATGATTAAAGGAACTTTAAATCAAAATTTTGCTCGAAGTACAAATAATGAAGATGAAAATAATAGAAACAGTAATGTTTATAATAATACAAATAATCAAGAAAATAATTATTATGATAATACTCAAGAACATCAAGATGAAATACCTGAAAGAAATGAACAAGAATATGAAGGAGAAGAAGGTGAAGAAGGTGAAGAAGGAAATTATGAAGGAGAAGAAGGTGAAGAAGGTGAAGAAGGAGGTTATGAAGGAGAAGAAATGGATCATAATATTAATAATCAAGATTATATTAATGATGAAGAACAAGAAGGAGATGAAGGAGAAGAACAAGAATATGAAGAACAAGAACAATAAATATTTTTTATATTTTTTATTTAAAATATATTTTTTTTTTGTTATTTTGAGGATTTTTTTAACTTTCTTTTATTTTTTTTTTAATTCAATTGTTTTAGTTTGATTTAATGATATTAAAAGCATTAATATTTTAAAGTCATTTGTCATTTTTTCTAATTGGTATATTGATAAATCTTTTAATTCTTTTGAAAAATATTCTGAATATAATTTTTTAAAATCTATTTTATTTATTGGATATTTTTCTTTTAATAATGATTTATCAATTGTTGATTCTGTAATTGTATTTAAATTTTTATTTATTACATTAGTTAATTCAATATTATCATTATTATTAGAAGTAATTTTTTTAGAACTCGAATTTTCTTCATTATCTGTTAAATAATATATTAAAAAATTTTCATCAATATTTTTTGAATTTTGTTTAGGAACAATTAATTCCTTTTCTTTTTTATTTTTAAGAATAAATTCAATTTCTTCTTTATTTATTTTAATATAATTTGAATCATAAGTTAATTTTTCAATAAAACTAATACCAGAATCAAGAACTGTTGTAAAATATTCTTCTTTATTTGAATCAAACATTGTATGATGTCGAAATAATTTAATATAATTGATATTTGACTTTAATTTTGGAATATTTCCCTTAATAATAGCATAAATTACAATAGGCATTACATCATCAGCACCAGCGAAGTTGTTATTTTTATCTTTTTCATTTTTATTTTTTGAATGATTCATTAACATTGTTGTAATTATATTACAAAAATTTATTATTGTTAAAATTTTATCTTTTGGACATTTATATTGATTTATCATTGATAATTCTATAAAAGTTTTTGAAAAAATTTAAATAATAACTTATTTACTATTTATTGCAGTATCGATGTAAATATCATTTATTATTTCATTTTTGATTTCTAAATGTTCTGGCTTTATAAAAGAAAATTGTTTGATCTTTAAATCTATATTATAATCATTTATTATATCTTGTTTATTTGTTGAAAAAATATAATTAAATAATTTTTTTGTTATAATACTTTCAAATCCATCACATATTTCTTCATAACCATTTTCATCTTCTTCTAAATTTATTTTAAATATTTTAATATATAATTCAATTAATTCTGTTATTTTATTTTGAATTATTTTTGATAATTCTTCTTGAGTACAATTAATTCTTTTTTTACAATCATTTAAAAAGGAATATAACTTTTCTTGGATTTCCTCTGCTTCTACAGAATTCATTCTATTTATAAACGAAGATGAATTTTTCTCCATTTCTTAAATAATAAATAAATATAAAAATGTCATTAGGAGAAAATGAAATAAATGTGAATTTGGGGGAAGATATAAAAGAAGAAAAATCTCTTAAACAAGAATTAGATATAAAATTAATTCAAGATGAATTAAATATAAGTGAAGATAATAATACAGAAGTAGAATTATTAAATGATAATTTGAATGAAATGTTAGAGAATGTTTCATCACTAATATCATCAGAAAAGTAAAATATAAAATATAATTTATATAGAAATAAAATAAAATCAGATAGAGAGAATTTATTGAAATCAAAAAAAGATTTTAAGGAAAAATGCCAAAAACAAATATTAAGACAAGAAAAAGAAAAAGAACATTTTAAAGAAAGTTTAGAAATAGCAAAATTATTAGAATGTGAAGATGAAGATATAATAGATTTAAATATAGGAGGAACAGAAATATTATCAACAACAAAAAAGACATTAACAAAATATAAAAATTCAGCATTAGGAATAATGTTTTCAGGTAATCATAATTTACAAAAACATAATGGAAGAATATTTATTGATAGAGATGGTAAAACATTTAAATTATTAATTCAATATTTGAGAAATGGTAAAATACCAATTTTTGAAGATGAAAAACAAAAACAAAATTTTAATGAAGAATGTGATTATTGGCAAATACCAATAAATGATAATAATAATATAAATAAATCACCATTTTTATTTGATTCAAATTGGTGTGCTGAAACTTTAAATATAGAAAATAATGGTAAAATAATAAAAAAACAAAATGGACAACATGGAATAGTTTTTTGTTCTCCAGGAATGGATAAAATTAATTCATATATTGAATTTAAAGTTATTATTAATGTTCCTTATAGAGGTAAATCACATTTATTTCTTGGATTAGTTAATAAAAAATTTTATAAATATGAACATTTATTAAGTACATTTTGGAAAGATTCTCCAAGTTCTTTTTATTGGGATGTTTGGAATACTAAATTAATTAAAACAGATGATAATGGAATTCAAGTTGGGACTTATACTGGATATGGTTGTTCTTGTGAAGAATGTGAAACTAAATTTGGAATTAGATATGATTATAGAATGAAAACTGTTGAATTCTTTAAAAATAATGCTAATTTAGGAGTTGCTTTTAGAAATGTTCCTGAAGGGTTATCTCCTGCTCTTGATATATGGTTTGAATCTGGACAAGTTGAAATTTTAAATAATACACAACCTAATGATAATTTATTCTTATAAACTAATATAAATTAGATGAGATTAATATATACTATTTTGGAATTAATTGATTTGTTCATTTTTTCTTATATATTTTATCTCAATTGTTTTCTTTTTTGTTTTAAAAATCATTACCAAAAGGGTACAATTGTATTTCCTATTAAAAATAATTATTAATTATTGAGTTAATTTCATTAGATTTCAATTTTATATATATTTTATATTTTATTTTTTAACTAAAGTTTAATTTAGAAAAATTGTTTTTATAATAAAAAATTATTTTTTTAAATATAAATTGAAGGTTTAAATATGATAGAAAATAATATAAAAAATCATCAATATTATTTAGATAAAGAAGAAAAACAGAGAGTAATAAAGAAATTTGAAACAGAAAACGAAATTAATTTAATAATAAAACTAGAAGTACCCTCAAATAATCAATATAGGTACATAAATAGATATAAATATTTTAATAGAATAAAAACAATATTATCCTTTATTAGTTAAAAGATAGATTTATTGTATATTAAAAAATAATTCCCAAATTAAAAAATTATTAATTTATTATAAATAATTTTTTATAGAAAAAATAAAGAAAAATATAAAAATTATTCTTCTTACAGTGAAGATAAGAAAAAATCTAATGTATAAAAATAAAATATATTATTCTTATTTCCTGTTTTCTATGTTTATTTTTTATACTGATTGAGCTAATTTAAATAAGGATTTCAAATAAATACATTGGTTCTAGGTAACAAAAATGAATATAATTAAAAGGCATAAAATGAATTCCTAGTAATCATCAGAATTACACAATTTCTACATTTTAAATTAAAAACTTGATTTGAAAAATAAAATTTTATTCATAGATTTTTGCAAAAATTTAAAAGAACCTTAATTGCGTCAAAAATTTCAATATTTTTAAATGAAAAGAAATTAATTGTGTCATTATATACATTCAATGATTTCAATAATTTTATTACATTATTTTTTAATTTTGAAAATGATATTTGTAAAAGAGTTGTTGCTGCATTTATTTGATTTTAATAAGACAATAATAAGAATAATTATATTCTTCTTTCATTTCTTTAAAATTACCTAAATTTAACGATTAAATGGTAATAACATAGTTATTATTTTTTATGATAAATATATTTGTTATTTTTTTCATTATTCTAATTTTAATAGAAATAACTTTATAATATAAGAAAAATTATTCTAATTGTTCTTCTTTAATTGATTCATTGATTAACATTGAGAATGTTGAAGATATATGCAAAATGTTTTTTTATTGATCTCTTTATTTTGATTTTAATTTATCTAATTTTCAATATTTAAAGATAATTTTCTAAATATGTAATTTTAATAAATATTAATAATATAAATCATAAATATATCATAAACAATGATTAAATAATTTCAAATAAAAAGAAAAAAATTTAAATAGTCTTTCAATAAAAAATAATTTTTTTAAATTTTTGTATGAGATAATTTTTTACTTGAGTTGTTCTTAAATGCCATTAACATTTGTTAAATTAGAATTTTAATCAAATAAAAATTATTTGAATATATATATAATTTATCTTATTATAAAATGTTTACTTTAAAAAAATTATTCAATTAAATATGTTTAAAACCTGTTAAATTTCTTATCTATTTATAATTTTTTTTAAACATCAAATAAAGGAATATTGAAAATCTTCTGATAAATTGTTTTTATGAAAAGAATGTTCAATTAAAAAGAGTTATAATTGTTAATAATAAAATTTTTAAAATAAAGAATTATTAATTATTATTCAGGGATTTCATCTTTATTTTTTAATATCATAATTGTAATTATACTTTTAAAAGGTAATATTATGATTATTAAAAAATCAAATTTTAAATAAGACATTTAATTATAATATTGATATAGATTAAATAAATTTTCTAAAATGATTTAATTTATTTTTTTTTGATTATTTTAATAATTTTATTTTTTTTTTTCAATATTTTCCTTGAACTTTCTAACTGCTCCATCATAATCAAGGTCTGGAATTTTTTCATTAGCATATTTAAAAGATTTTACAACATCATATATTTTGAGTGATTTTAATTGATTATGAATTTCTTTGAATTCTTCTTTTGATTTTTGCATTATTTCTCCAATATTTAACATAAATTCACTTAATTCATCCGTTTTTATTTTTTTTTTTTTTTTTTCTAGACAAGAACAACATAATTTTGATCTACATAAATGAATAATTCCTTCATCATCATCATCTGGAATTTCTTGGTAGGAGTTGGTGTCTGAATAATATTTAAAAAAGTAATTTAAACCATATTGATTTTCTTCTTTGTTTTCTAAAGAAAATAAAAAAATAATTAAATAAATAAATATAAAAAAAGATATGTAGATAATTGCATCATTACAATATATAAAATAATGTTTTTCTGAATAATATTGTCTAATTTCATGGATAATATATTTTAAATAATCATTTTTAAATTTATTATATCGTGAATTGTTAATAATATTTAAAATAATGATAATTAGAACAGAAATTATTGATAATACTCCCCATGAAAGAATATAATAATTACCTATTGGAAGTTTTTTTTTACTAAATCTAAAATCAAAATATATATAAAATATTATATTTATAATAGCAATTAGAGAAAAAATATTTTTTCCTAAAGAAAAATGTCTTAAAGTTTTTATAAATTTTATGTCCGTCCTTTGATAAAATTTATTGAGTTTATTATTTGGAATATATGTTCTCCCATATAAATAAACATAATCTCTATATTTTTGTGATTCTTTTATATCATTTTCAATTTCATTTTGTTTTTGAAAAATATAAAATGATTCAACATCCAATTTCATATAAGAATGCTCATCCCAACATATTCCTTTATTAAATAAATCTTTGTTAAATCTACTTTTAATAGAAGGCATACTATCACTAACAGATAAATCAATTAAAATTTTTCCTTCAGTGAAATTATTGGAAAAATGAATATAAGTTGAATCGTCAAATTTTGCAGTTGTATAACTGAAATTTGCATAAAAAGGTTTTTTATTGTGTGAAAATTCAATAAAGTTTATTGGGCATTCTTCAAAATCATGAAAATATAATATATTTCCATAAGAATCAACTCCACATTTTTTTCTATTTAATTTATTATTACTATATAATTCAAAATAATTTCTTTTAGCTCTTGTAATTTTAAAATATTTTCCTTTCCATTTCATAAGATTTTTTCCATTCAATTTTGCCAAAGTTTCAATATTTTTTTCATTTTTACTAACCACTGAAATATTTACAATTGGCTCTTTATTCCAATTATCATAAAAATCATTAAAATATTCATTATGATACTCTTGAAATACAATTGAAATTAAAATCAATAATGCTAATAAAGGAATTGATAATGAGATTAATAATTTATAAAGTTGCTTCATTTTTTCAAAAAATAAATATATATAATAATATATAATACACTAAAACTAATAAATTTCATTTTCAATTGTTATTTATATTAAATAAAAAAATTAAAAAAATCCAAAAATTAACAATTTCTTTCAGAAGATAAACAATAATTAAATAATTTTTTAATTTAAATTAACAATTATAAAATCTAGTAATCATAGTTATTAAAGGTTTTTTCAAGTTAATCATTTTTAATTAATATATTTAATCCTTTAAAAAATTTAATTATTTTTTTTAAAAGTTAAAGATTTTTAAAAAGTAAATGAGTAAAATATTTATTTTTTAAAAATATCACTGTATCTTAATTGTTTATTTTGATTATTATTTAGATTATTCTGATTATTATCATTTTGATAATTATATTGATAATTATATTGAAAATCTTGACTTTGTCCTGTAAAATTATTTTGATTAGGAAATGAATTATTACTAATATCCTTATTGTTTATAATAAAAGGTTGAGAATTAAAATTTTGATTTGGAGTATTTCCTTGATTAGTAAATGTTCTTTGTTCATTAAACTGGTTTTGTGGGTTATAGGTGTTTTGAACACCTTGATTTGAAATAGTTTGTTGTTGAATAATATTACGATTTTCTTGACTTAATGAATTTTGAGATAATTTTGCTCTCTCATTTTTAGAAATTAACTCAATCAATTTTTTTTTTTCATTATCTCTTGAAATTAAATAATTGTCAAAATCATTTGTTATTTCTTGTATTTTTTTCCCTAAACTTTCATAAAAATTTAAACTATTATTTATATTAGTAATATGTTTTTGGAATTCTGTTTTAGCATTGGATAAGAAATTTAAATATTGTTGAGTTTCTTCATTTTCAGAATGTTTTAAATTTCCACATGCATTTACATATTCATTATATTTTGATTCAATGTCAATAAAATCTGTTTTAATCATTGAATTTATTTCACTAATTTTTTCAAACATAGGTTCATACTTTTTTTTCTTTTCTTCCCAAATCATTTTTTCAGTTGTTTTTCCTAAATGTACATTTTGAAAATCAGCTAATGGAATATGATAATATAAATCAGTATATAAATCTCTGATTAAATCAGTTAAATTGAATTTATCTTTATTTAATTTATCAATTGAAAATTTTAATGCTTGATTTGAGGATAATTCTGCTAATTTAGTTTGATCTATATTTGTTGGGATTCTTGCCTCAATAACATGTTTAGGAAGAGAAAATAATTCATAATACTTTGTTTTTTCTATTATTTTTTTCCTTATTTGAAAATCTAAATTTTTTCCAATATTTAAATTATCTCTCAATAATTTACATTTATTAACAAATTCAGGATTAAAATTCCTTTTCCAATTTTCATTTCCATATAATATTCTACATTTATCATCATCTTCTTTATCATTTATTACTCTTTCTTCTAATTGTTTTAATTTTTCCTCCATTTTTTCACTTTGTTTTCCTATTTCACTAATTTGACTTTCTAAATATTTTAATCCACCTTGATTTTGAACTGATTGAATTTCATCAAAGATGCTTTGACTGATAGTATTTGATGAAACACCAGTTTTAAGAGCATTTGGTAAATTTCTATTTTCTAAAAATTTACTAATTGATTCATCACTTTCAAATTCAGATAATCGAGTATTTAAATAAAGTGCTATTTCTTCAAAATATCTATTTACAAAAGGTTTAATATTATTTGGTATTAAACATTTGTTTATTATTGATATTGATGGAATTGGGTTTGTATTAAAATCCACTTCTAAAGGTTTGACTTTAATATCTCCTTCTATAACAGCTAATTTATTTTCTTCTGTTATTTTTTCTCTATCTAATTTATTATTTAAAGTTGAATATTTTTGGAAAAAAAATTCTAAATTACTTTTTTCATTTGTTAATCTAAATTCTTCAAAATGACTTTTAACTTTCATTAAATCTTTCGCGCATTCATTTAATTTTTGAAGTCCAAGTTGAGTATAACCTAAAATATCTCCTAAACCTTTAGCATATTTATCATAATCAATTAATAAAAAGTCCTTTTTATAAATATAAGCTTTTGCTTCAAAATAATTTCTTAAAAATTTTGGTAATGTTTTATCACATGAGAAAGCAGTTATAGAATAATTCATACATTGATCTAATAAAGTATAAGTTCCCATTGACAATTTTGCCATAAGTGCTTTGGATAAATTTTTTAAATCTGCAATTTTTAAAACACATATTTGAGCTAAACTTAAAGCATAATCACTACAACAATTTAAAAAACTTTCTGAAAAATCTGGTATATTCTCTTTAGCAAGATATCCTTTAGCAGCTTTTTTTATTTCTTTAAACAAATAAGATGCTCTTTCAAAATTTTTCATTGATTCTTTTAACAAATCTTGATCATCAGTTTTAAAATCTAAATATGCTAATAAGCAATATGCTATTGCAATATTAAATTTAACTGAACATATTTCATAATATATATTGAAAGAAAAAGTCTCTTTATTACATGATGCTTCCTTCCAAGAAAACTTTATTTGAAGACATTTACTTTCACTTCCTATTTTAATTTTATCATTTAATATTTCCAAAGATTTTAAATATTTAAAACAATTTGATATCATATTATTAATTTTGTCTGGAGAAGTTTGATTACTGTTCATGAAACCAACCATATTTCTTGTTTGATAAAATTCATTTACAAAATTTTCACATTGTTTAAATGCTGCATTACTAAAATTGGTTACAATATATTGTTTCATTGATTCCTTTATTGAACTTTCACATCCAATTCTAAATTTAGTGAGCGGAAACATTTTTATATTTTAATATAAAAACATAAAAAAAAAATTATTTAAACTAATTTTAATGAATACTTCAAAAAATAAAATTATAAAATAATTGAAAATTAAGATTTCTATTTTTCAAAATAAAAAGCAAAAAATAAATTCAAGGCTTATGATTAACTATCTTAGGAGCTCTTCTATAATTATTTCCCCCAACAGCCATTTCTTTATATAAATTTTTTTGATTATTAACATTAATTTGATTGCCCCCATATCTATTATTCTTATTTTGATACCTAGCTTTATAATCTTGATAATTCATTTTTTCATAAATTACTTTTCTCTTAGGGAGAATATCTTTTGAATTAGGTGGTTTTACTCCTGGTCTATTAGATGGCTTTACATTAACTTGATTATTATAACGATTTTGTTGATGATAATGATATTGAGGTTGATTTTGCTTTTGTTGATAATTTTGATGTTGATTACTTGGTCTTCCACTTTGAGGTCTTTGTTTTGGAGGATTGTTTATTTGATTTGATTCATTACCATAAAAATTTTGATAACGATTTACATTTTGTTTATTTCCTGATTGTGGTCTATATGGTTTATTATTGTTGTTTAGATTATTGTAATTTATTTGGTTTTTTTGATAGTTTTGTTGTTGAATTTGTTCACGACGTTTTTGTTCTTCTCTGGCTTCTCTAAGATATTTATCAGCATCTGGATTCTGTTTATATTTTTGAGGTGGGGCTTTTATTCTTATTGGAGCGTTGTTTTTATTTTGATTTCTATCATAATTGTTTAACATATTTGGATTATTTCCTTTTTGTTGATAATAATCTAAATTTTTATTTTGGTTATTTGGATTTTGAATTGGTCTTTGTTGATAATTATTATATTTATCAGGATTTTTATTATTATTGTTATAACCATAAAGATTGTTATTATTATTATTATTATATATATTATTATTTACTTTATAATTATTATTATCATTATTATTCACATATTTATTATTCAGATTATCATTATTATTCACATATTTATTATTCAGATTATCATTCTTATAAGCATATTTATTATTCAGATTATCATTATTATTCACATATTTATTATTCAGATTATCATTCTTATAGATATATTTGTTCTCATTGTTTAATTGTTCAGAAACCTTTTTAAAGTCCATTGCTTTTTTTGTTTCAAATTCATCATTCATCATCATTTCTCCTTCATTTTTCTTCTTCCTTCTTTTTGGTAATGCTTTATTAATATCTTTCATATTTCTTGGTAACTTGATAGTCTTGATCATATTGACATTATCCATATTTTTTTCATTATTCTTAATAATCATAGGAATAATACTATTTTTAATTGATTTAATTCTCTTTTGAACAATATCACAATTTAACAATTGATCTGTAGAATATCTTTTGTGTGTATCAACAGTAAGCATTTTACTGATTAAATCAGATAAATCTTTAGAATAAATTCTTGGAATTGGAGGATATTTTCCAGTTAAAACATTTTTTGCTAAATCACGAAGTGAAGTACCTCTAAAAGGAGGAACTAAAGCACATAATTCATATATAATACAACCAATTGACCAAACATCACATTTATGATCATATTGACTGTCTTTCCAAATTTCAGGTGAACAATAATATGGTGTTCCAGTTTGAGTTCTTGCCAATCCACTTTGAGAGACTTTACTTACATTTAAATCACCAATTTTTAAAACTCCTTTTTTTGTTAAAAAAATATTTGCACATTTTAAATCTCTATGTAATATATTATTATTATGTAAATATTTCATTCCTTCTAACATTTGAATTATCCAATTCCAAATTGTTTCTTCTGTAAAATGTTCTCTTTTTGTTGATATTTGTTTTATTTTTCCTGCAAGATCTCCATCATCAGCAAATTCCATAATAATATTTAATGATCGAGACTGTTCATCATAAAATGCTTCATAATAATATATTATATTTGGATTTTCTAATGAATATAATATTCTTATTTCATTCAATGCACTTTCTTTTTCAGGTTGACTTAATTTTCCAATTTTTACGGTTTTCATTGCATAAGTTTTTCCATCTGATAATTTTGTTACTTTGGAAACAGAACCAAAAGCTCCTTTTCCTAATTCTTTTTCAATACGATAATCTTTTAAAGACATTTTTAATTTATTTGTTTTTTAATATATTAAGATTTGCTATCTTTATTAATTATATTTTTATTGATATTGATTAACCTTATCTTAAAACAATAAATTAAATCAAATTAGAAAAATAAATTAAAAAACACTAAAAAAATAAATAAAATAAATGGCAACCGATGAAAAAAAATCAATATTTCGAGAAGATTTTCCTGGTTATGAAGGGCATATTCCTTATAAATATTCAATTATAGGAAAAACAATAGGAGCAACAAATGATACAATAAAAGACATTTTAACCACAGAACCACCAAAAGATATTTCATTGCTTCCAACAAAAAGTGCAGATTTTTCCTTATATAATAAAGACTATTATAATACTGATTTTAACAGGAATTACCCTTTAGAAGAAGAAAAAATATTTTCAAATAAAAGTAAAGATGCACAGAGTTGGATTTCAGGTGATAAATATAAAATTTATCCACAACATATACCAGGAAATCAAACTTACGTTCCTGGGATATATCCTTCTAATATTCATGGAATGAGTTATGCAAAAGCAACTGCTAAAGCAATTAAAGGTGATTATAATAAAAATGCTGATGTTCCAAATGAAGAAAGATTTAAAAGTTCAAATATGGAGAATTTTGGAAGACCAAAATTGAGAAGTGATTTAGAAATGAAAGAATTAGAAAATAATAATGAAAATTATAGATATGCATTAAATAATCAATATGGTGATGAAGGTAGAAAATTTTATAATGATATTAGAAGGATTTATCATTCTAAAATTGCACAAGTGCCTACTGTAGGTTATGCTGGAACTCAAAGTATTTTTCAAAAACAAATTTCTTATTTAAATTACGATAAAATTATGGAACAAGAAAGAAGAGATAAATATGGAGTTGGATTTAAAGAAGCTGAAGGACTTCCTCCTAAATTTATTGAAAGTTTAAAATCTGTTAAACCTGATACTGATGTTCCTTATGTTGTTGGTTATAAAGGTTTTAGAACAGCAGTTAAAGCTGAAAATGTTCATGGTGAAAATTTCCATAATGCTTCTTTAGAGGGAAGAAATATTGCTAAAATGAGACACTACAGTTAAATATTTTATTATTTTTTTATTCAAGTTTCAAAAATCAAACAATCATTTTTATTCAGATTTTTATAAACTTGAATTTATTAAAGAAAACAATATAAATAATTTATTCTTTAAATCATTTTTTAATGTATGTTCTAAATTATGTCTGAAAATAGCTAATTTAAAAAATGTAAATTTGTAAAGTCTTTAATTTCTTTTAAATAATCAATCAATTTATTAATACATGTTCCTTTTAAATTCAAATAAATAAATTGATGAGAATAACATTATTATTTTCTAAAAAATTTATAATAAATTATTTCCTTTATTTTCATTGTTATAATCATCAATATAAAAAAATTTCATTTTGTGAATTGTTTGATATTTTCCTTTAAATATCTATTTTTGTCATTAATATATATTATCATTTTTTCTCTTTCATTAAAATTTTTGTGATCATATAAAAATATTATAACAAGAAAAAATAAAACAAAAAGGAAAAAAAAGTTAGAAAAATAAAACGAAAGAAAAAGACAAGAATTAAAATTAGAAAAAGAAAAAACAAATCATTTTTATTTAATATAATGAATTTAACACATTAAATTTAATTTTTTTTAATCAATATTATTTATTTTAATTTCAACAACAATAATTAATAAATAGAATATGGGAAATAATTGTTCTGCGAACACTAGTTTTGAATCCCCTGATTCAGAATCAATAAATAAAAGTTCATTTGATTATATTTCTGTAATTGGAAGAGGAGGTTTTGGAAAAGTATGGAAAGTAGAATCAAAAAAAAATAATAAATTATATGCAATGAAAGAAATGTCAAAAGTAAAAATAATAGATAAAAGAAGTGAAAAAAGTATAAAATCGGAAAGAAATCTATTATCAAAAATGAATCATCCTTTTATAATAAATATGCATTATTCTTTTCAAGATAAAGATACATTGTATTTAATCATGGATTTATTAACTGGAGGTGATATTAGATATCATATATGTAAAAAGAAAAAATTCACAGAATCCCAAACTAAATTTTTTATGGCTTGTATTCTTTTAGGATTAGAATATTGTCATAGTAATTTTATAATACATAGAGATATTAAACCAGAAAATTTAGTGTTAGATGAAAAAGGTTATGTAAAAATTACTGATTTTGGAATTGCAAAAATTCAAGCAACAAATAATTCAAAAGAAACTAGTGGAACTCCAGGTTATATGGCACCTGAAGTAATGTGTTGTCAAAATCATACTGTTGTTGTTGATTATTTTGCTCTTGGAGTTATGGGATATGAATTTATGAAAGGTGTAAGACCTTATTTAGGGAGAAATAGAAAGGAAATTAAAGAAAAAATAATGGCTAAACAAATAAATATTAAAAAATATGATATTCCTGAAGGTTGGAGTACTGAAGCTATTGATTGTATTAATAAATTATTACAAAGAAAACCATTTCAAAGATTAGGTTATCATGGGATTGATGATATTAAAAATCATTCTTGGTTCATTAATTTTCCATGGAGAGATTTATATTATAAAAAACTAAAAGCTCCTTTTATTCCTGATGGAATTGATAATTTTGATTCTAAATATTGTAATCAAGTAGAAAAAATTGGTATTGAAACTCAAGAAAGATATAATGAAATAATTGGAAGGGAAGATTATAATGAAATTTTTAATGACTATTATTATTTCAATGCTGAGGTTGTTAGAAATAATTTAGATTATCAAATTTATATAAATCCACATGAGGATTATTTTAATAGACAAAATGATAATATTCATTCAAGGAATAATTATAACTACCTTGGAATGAGTCAAACAACTTCAAATTATAAAAATGAAGGTTTTCATTATTATCATAATAGTTATGATATTAGACTCAGTCAATTACAAGCATTCTCAGATGCTAATAATTATATTAGAAAAAGAAATAATTCAAAAAAAAATACTAGAGCTAGTACTAATAGTAGACAAGGAACAACTGGTAATAATTCTCTTCATACAGTTGGTAATTCTCATTCTTCTGGTCAAAGGTTTAAGTAATTTTGATTTTTATTTTGTAGATTTTTTATATTTGATATAATATTTTTAGAAGTCTTTTAAGTATTTTATAATTTTAATTTTAAATTTTTAATATAATTAAAAAATAAATATAATATCTAAAATTTTTTGATGTATTTTTCTTTTTTACAAATATAGATTAAAATATTTTATTTCATCTTTTTCATATCAAAAAAATAAGAAGATTTAGGGCTAACAATTGGATTAAATAATAAATTTGATTTTCCTAAATAATAAATCTTTTCTTTGATCAGTGAATTAGATGAGTAATTCCATTTTTTTTTATTTATATTAATATTTTCATTTTTTATTTTTTTGTTATCTTCAAATTTGCTAATTATATTAAAATTTTGAGGCTTTTGAAAACTTCTTATTTTATTGGGTAAAGGTGGAAGATAAAAATTTATCTTTGGTTTAAATATTCTTTTTGATATCTGTTTTATATATCTATTATTTCTTTCTATAATTTTATCCCTATAATTTTTCAAATAATTAAGATATTCATTCATTTCCTGTGATTGATCAAATTTAATTTCTTTTTTTTTACTAAAACTGTAACTTTTCGATAAACTAATTGATTCATTGTTTTTTTTATTTTCATTTTTAAATGATAAATTATAATCATTAAATAATATATTAATATGATCTATTTTATTATTTTCTTTCCCACATTGATCTAATCGAGAATAATCTTTCATATTTTATTCTTAAAACAAAAAACTATTAATATACTATATAATATTATTCATAAATATATTTGATAATAAAAATTTTATATTTATTTAACAAGGATATACAACGAAATTTACATAATTTCATCATATACTTTATTTTTTTGATTTCAAAATTCCTTTTTAGTTTTATTCAACTAACATTTATCTTTTTTATCAACTTTTAGTTATTTATCTAATATCAAAAAGAACTTGCATTTAAATTTGAATCAATTTCTACTATAATTTCACCAATGCTAAATCAATAATGAATATTATCTTAAATTACATCATAAAGACTTCATCTTGAGGTTGTAGAAGATCAAAGTGTTAAGTATTAATGAATTTCTCCTATTCTCATAAACAATGAATCTCTTGAATCTACTATATATTGAATACTTCTAAATATTGAATAATACGTATATATATAGTTCTTTTATATCAAATATTATTTTTTATTTAAAACTAAACCTACTTCTTTTCATATTTTTATTATATTTCATATTTATTCTTATTCTTCTAGTATATTTCTTATTATATATTAATTCTAAAATAAAAAAAATGTTATCAGCATTTTATATAATTTTTTGAAATAATTTTGTCTTAAAACTTCTTTTTCTTGATAAATAAGCCTAATAATAATATATTGGAACATTTCTATTTATATTTCTTGGTTCTTGGTAATATCATTAAACTATACCAATGTTTAATTGAGTTTATAGATTGACTTAATATCAAAAGCCAAATTTTTGTTTTATATAAATTTTCCATTTTATAATAATTATCCTAAGTAAAAGATGTATTCTTTTTATGTAATTTATAATTTGAATTGTTATAAATTACATTGAATTGATGTTAAGTTAAGTAGTTCCATTTATTAATAAATATAATTTATATTGTTTTATTAATATATATTTTATAAAATTTATTATTTTGATTTTTCAATTTTGTTGGGGATTGGGGATTGGGGATTGGGGATTGGGGATTGGGCCCAATCCCCAATCCCCAATCCCCAATCCCCAATCCCCAATTTAAATTTATTTTTAATTTAATTTAATGAATAAATACATGAAAATTTAATATTAAAAAAAATAATATTAAATAAAATTTTAAATAAAAATTAATTTATATTATTTAAATAATAATATAAACATTTTAAATATTAATTTCATTTATAAATTTAATAAAAAGCAAATAAATAAAATTAAATTAAAAAAACAAAGTAAAAAACAAAATTTGAAAATAAATTTATTTTATATATTAAATCAATTAGTTAATTGTTAATTAATTTATTTAATTTTCTTCTTTTTCTTCTTTACCTTTTGATGGTAATAAAGCAGGTTGAATATTAGGTAAAACTCCACCAGAAGCAATAGTAGTATTAGCCATTAATTTATTTAATTCTTCATCATTTCTAACAGCTAATTGAATATGTCTTGGAATAATTCTAGTTTTTTTATTATCTTTAGCAGCATTTCCAGCTAATTCTAAAACTTCAGCAGCTAAATATTCTAAAACAGCAGCTAAATAAACTGGGGCACCTGCTCCAACTCTTTCAGCATATTTTCCATTTTTTAAATATCTTCCGATTCTACCTACTGGAAATTGTAATCCAGCTCTGCTTGATCTTGATTGAGCTTTAGCTCCGGTTTTTCCTCTTCCTCCTTTTCCTTTACCTGGCATTTTTATATTAATCTTTTATTTCTTTTAAATGCTTATATATGTTTAATTTAAAAATTTAATCCGAATTTTTTTAAATTATCCAATAAATTTTAAGATATATTTGAGATATGGATAATCTATTATTTATATTTAAAAAATATATTAAATAAAACGAGGTTATTTTTAAATTTATTATTATTTAATTTTCGTTTTTGTTGATTTTAATGCGTTTGTTGTCTTTTTTATTTAATAAAAAAAGAATATTAATTTAACAATAAAAAATGAATATATTTAAAATTAAATAATATTCATCAATAATATTGAATATTTAATATAATTTAATAATTTAAATTTAAATAATTATTTATATTTAATACATTACTAATTTAATATATTTTTATATAAATAAAATTAAATACACATTTTAACATATCATTTTTTAATTTAAAAATAGTTCCATCATATCTTTAAATTCATCAAATTCAATTTGACCATCACCATTTTTATCTATTGTTTTAATAATCATGTCCCATTGTTTATCAGAAAATTTACTACTCAAACCTAAAATGCTTTTAAAATCATTACAACTTATCGTCGCTTCAACATTAGTTTTAGTAAACAACACAAAAGTGCTTTTTAAATTTTCTTCAACTAAAAGTTCTTTTTTATTAATACATGCTCTTACAAATTCTTCATATTCAATACACCCTGTGTGACCTTGATCGATATATTTAAATATTTTAGTTAATTCTTTTTCATTTACTGGTATGAATTGTTTAAATCCCTCAACAACTTCTTTGTACTCCATTTTACCATCTCCGTTATTATCTATCCAATTATAAAAATGTTTTATATCTATTATATCTTCTTTTTTAGTTAAATGATGGACCATATATGCTAAAGTAGCTTGTTGGAAAAATAATAAAGGATCTATTTTAAATGTGCATATATTATTATAAAAATCTTGAACTTGACTTTTTTCAACAGGATGTTTATATAAATATTTCTTAAACCATCTATGTTGAAGTGCTTCACTCGCACTAGGTCGATTTGAAGGTTTCACTGTAAGTAACTCTTTAACAAATGCCTGTCCATCTGCACTTACATTTTTCCATTCTTCTTCTCTCCAATCTATGTTATTATTTTTAACTTTTTCTAATATTTCTTTATCACTTTCGCCCCAAAAAGGTGGTTTTCCGCATAGTAAAATAAATAATAGAACACCTATGCTCCAAACATCACATTTTTCGTTATAGTTTCTTGCAAGAACTTCGGGTGCGATGAAATAGCTAGTTCCTATTTTTTTAGTAAGTTTCTTTTTTTTGTTGAACGACCTTGCTGAACTAAAATCACTTAATCTTATGTGATATAAATCGAAATTTTCTCCGTTGTATGTGACAGGTTCTTTACTTTCTATTAATATGCAATCGGCTTTTATGTCTCTGTGAACTATGTTGTTACTGTGACAATAGACTATTGCGCTTAATATTTGATATATGATATGACATGCTGAATATTCGTTGAATGGGGCGTTTTTTTGAATCATATCAAATAAATCACCATCGTTACAACATTCCATAATTAAATAAAAACATTTATCATCTTGATAAAATTCGTATATTTTTAATATGCTCATATGATCTAATGTACGTAATATTGCGATTTCTTTCATGAAATTTTTTTCGTCTTCTTGTAAATCGATAAAAGCTTTTTTTATTGTTTTCATTGAACGAATGCAGCCTGAAAATTTGTTTTTTACTTTTGATATTGATGCTAATGAACCGGTTGTTAATTTATCTTGATATTCATAATGTTCTGAAGGTTTTCCTGTTGTTTCGCTAAATAACATTTCTCCTTTTATTTGAACGGTTTTAATATCTGCTATATCTTCTAAAACATCGTCGAAATTTTTTTGTTTTTTTCCATCGTTTTTATCCTGTTTTGAATTGCTAATTCCCATTTTTTTTTTATATAAAATTATTATAAATAAATTATTTTTTTCAAAAATTTAATATTATAATGTTATTGAAAAATAAATATTAATAATTATTTTTTATATTTATTTATAAAATTTTATACTAATGGTAATGAATGTAAAAATGGAAGTTTATTTTCTATAAAATTATCATCTTTTGATATTCCATTTTCTTTTATTATTGATATTCTTAATGGGTCTATCGTTCCTATTTTATCTAATCCTTCTCTTGCTAATAATTTTCTTATACTTTGTATTGAATGAACTGCTTTCATTTTTTTAGTTTTTGATATTTTTTCGGCAATATGATATTTTTCAATTTCTTCTTTTTTTTTCTCTTCATTTTCATCGATTATTGGTTTTTCTTCTTTAATTATATTATTATTATTATTATTATTATTATCATTTTTTTCTTTATTTTCGATTTTATTAATATTATTATTATTATTATTATTTTCGTTATGAATATTTTCGTTATTATTATTTTCGTTATTATTATTTTCTTTTATTTCTTCTTTATTATTTTGTTCATTATTATTATTATTTGCTTCTTTTTCTTTTATCATTTTACTTTTTAATAATTCTAATGCTTCTTTTATTTCCATGTCTCTATTATATTTTTCATAATCTAAATTATTTAAATATGATACAATATCATTTATTTCATTTTTATTTATTTCATCTGTGCTTGTTTCAAGATCTTTACATAAAGAAGTATTTAAACTTTTGCTTTTTTTTAAAGAAGAATCAATTTCATTATTATTATTATTTCTAGAAATATTTTTAATTATTATTTTATTGTTATTAATTTCATTATTATTATTATTTTCATTATTTAAATTTTCATTTTTTTCTTCTTCTTTTTTTTCTTTTGGTTTATCAATAATTTTTATTTTATTTAATAATATTTTTTTTTCTTTTTTTTTTTCTTCATTTTTTTTTTTTTTATTTTTTATATTATTATTTTTTTTTTTTTTTTTTTC
>JAEEGK010008676.1_pt1 | contig 23922 bp, 28 predicted proteins | sample 8958771 | NCBI WGS metagenome assembly JAEEGK01 (sample SAMN16246547, study PRJNA631951) | gut metagenome | biome: gut microbiome; feature: rumen; material: SC-attached | host: Bos | place: Iran: Karaj | collected 2018-10
GCCCCGCCGGTCGGCACGGTCCTGCGGATCCGGCCCAGAAGGCCGCAGGTAGGCTTCTGGACGTATACCATAAAATCCAGGAGTTAGAGTTTGAAATGTTGATTCTTGGATGCCTATTCCGTACATAAGGACGGTCATCAATAATAAGATGAGAGGTTCAGGTATTCCAAAGACGAACGATTATTACCGCAGAAACAAATGTCCTATCCAGTGTCTGAGGAAAGAACGCACGATGATTCCAAGACTCCGTTCCCAGGGAAGGGAGGTGCTGGCGGCACGAAGGCTCGCAACATGGCCTCTGTGCTAGCGCTGGCTGTGATGCTCGGAGGGGTCGCGGGCACGGTCCTCTGGCTATTCCTGCAGGCGATATCGCTAGGCACCTCCCTGATCTGGGACTTCGCGCCTTCGTTTGCCGGAGGACAATGGATCGCTGTACCGATATGCGCCATCGGAGGATGCGCCATAGGCCTCCTTCACAGGCGCTACGGGGACTATCCGGATGAGCTGGACGTGGTCCTGGGAAAGGTCAAGCAGGAGAAGCATTACGATTACCGCCCGTTCCTGCCGATGCTAGCATGCGCCCTGCTCCCTTTGATTCTTGGAGCGAGCGTCGGACCTGAGGCAGGTCTTACCGGGATAATCGCGGCCTTGTGCTACTGGATAGGCGACAACGTCTCCTTCGCAAGGAAGAACGCATCTACGTTCACCGAGCTGGGGGAGGCCGCCACGCTAGGACAGCTGTTCCACATGCCTCTCTTCGGTATCCTGGCCGTCGAGGAGGCTCCGATGGACGGTGAGGGGATGAGGCTCCCCAGAATGGAGAAGCTTGTCCTCTACTGTCTGTCCGCAGGTTCCAGCATCCTCGTCATATGGTGTCTAAACCAGGCGTTCAACACCTCGCTGGAAGGATTCCCGAGCTTCTCGGAGGTCGATATCGCTGTCATCGACTATGCGGCTGTTCTGCTGTACATTCCCGCCGGGGTGCTGGTGTATCTTCTGTACAAGGTATCATGCGATGTGGCCCAGAGAAGCGCGGAGAAGGTTCCTTCGGTGCTGAAGGAGACTCTCTGCGGAATCATCGTGGGAATCATGTGCATGATGGTGCCGATGGCGATGTTCTCGGGCGAGGATCAGATGGCGGAGCTCATAGGCGGATTCGGAGGGCTTGGAGCATGGGCTTTGATGGGACTGTGCGTGCTGAAAGTCCTCATGACGGCGTTCTGCCTTCGCTTCGGCCTGAAAGGGGGACACTTCTTCCCGCTGATCTTCGCATGTTCTTGCCTCGGGATGGGAATGTCCATGCTGTTGTTCCCGGATTCGTTCAGCCATGTGGCGTTCGCTGCTGGTGTGCTGACAGCAGCCACGCTCGGAGCCCAGATGAAGAAGCCACTGGCTGTCACGATGCTGCTGCTTCTCTGCTTCCCGTTCCGCATGGTTTTCTGGATCTTCGTAGCCGCAGTGATCGGAGGCTGGATTGCCAGATTGGTGGACGGGAGAAGCGGTCCCGCTCCTGTCGCATACGAAGACGAAGCCTCGACCTGACGGCAGATCCGAATGTTCTGTCAGCAACAGATATGAGCCTGTTCGGTTTCGATAGAAGTGTCGATGCGAATGAGTATTGATCTCAGAGACCCTAACAATAAGCTGTACGTCGTCTGCACGCTGATATCCGTTGCAATAATGATGGCGGCTTCCGTGATTTCCTTGGCCTACCTAGTCGCGGCAGCGCCTGGAGAGGCTTATATACTCACGAGCGGCGACGACTCCTTGGGTGTTACGTATCCGCTCATCTGTGCTGCGGTCTTCGTCATATGCCTCGCACTGCTCATCAAAGACTTGTCGAAGAGGATGAGCGGCTGTCCAGACGACGAGAAAGACGCCCGCTTCATGAGGGCACCTGTAAGCAAGGCGGGGATGCTGTTCTCCATCACCGCATTCACCAGTGTTGCCGTCATACTGCTGTCTGATCTGATAGGGGAAAGCATCACGGAGGACTTTCTCTCTGGGATGACAGATTACGAGTTGATGGTCTGCATGATGTGCGCCGGACCTGAAGAAGAGTTCCTCTGCCGTATGCTGCTGATAGGTCTTCCTGTCGCGCTGGTCTGTCTGCTGAAAGGACATCCTAGATGCGCCAAGAACATGCTGGGCGGATTCGGGATGAGCAGAACGGCTCTGGCATTCCTTATACTGTCCTCAGTGGTGTTCGGACTGATGCATCTGGACGGATGGAGCATCATGAAGTTTCCGGACACTTTCATCTCCGGGATGCTATTCGGCTACGTGTATATCCAGTACGGCGTCCATGCGACCATAGTGATGCATTCGTCCTTTGATCTCATATCGTGCTTCGATGTATTCTTCGACGGGGCAGGCACTATCCCGCTGATGGTGATGTGCGTGCTCGGGGCGGTTCTCGCGGCCAGGTCGCTCTTCAAAATGAGATCCTACGTCCCGAAGAACAGTCTGAACGAGCCGTTCGAAGGAAGTCTCAGGGAGATGTGGGAGCGGGACTGAAGCGGTTGACTGACAATCCCCAGCACAGAGGCTTTAATACCCCAGACAGCACTGTTTCACAGGTTAACCATGTTCTTCGAGAGGGAAAAGGTCGATTCTTTCGAATGCTTCAGCCTGAAGATTTCTGCCATGCGCTCCGCATTTCTTTACGAGGCCGTCTGTGAAGGTCAAGAGGTTTCCATTACAGTGAGCAACCCTTATGTTTCGGAAGATGAAGAAGGATACTCGATAGCCAAGTTCAAGCAGGAAACTGGATCGTTCATAGACCTTCTGAATGAATGCAACTTGATGGATTGGGACGGTTTTCAAGGCAAACACCCTTACGGAGTCAAGGACGGGGTCATGTTCTCCATGTCAGCAGTGGTCAACGGAGGAAGGAGAATACGCGCAAGCGGTTCGGAGAATTTTCCCAAAGGATACCGTGAGCTAGAAAAAGCCCTGTATCAGATGTTGAAGGACAGCCAGAATCCCGATATAAATCATTGAATTGATTAGGGCAAATAATTTTGCTCTAATCTGCCCTAATCAATTACCGATAAACAAAGACCCTCAACAATTATAGATTCTGACCTTGATGCCTTCCTGATGAAATACGAGCTGGTAGAACTGAAGGAAACCAAGATCGCTGGATTCGTAGCCCGTACCAGCAATTCCTCACCTGACATGGGAGCCGTCATCGGAGGAACCTGGAAAAGGCTGTTCTCGGAAGGAGGATACTCTTCGATACCTAACAAGACCACCGGCAAAACGATGGGGATCTACACCGATTATGAAGGCGACGAGCACGGAGAATACACGTTCATGGCTGGATGCGCCGTAGATGGAGATGTTCCTGACGGCTTCGATGTGCGCACGCTTCCCGCTGGAAAGTATGCGAAGTTCGTCGTCATCGGCAACATGATGACGGCGGTAGGCGAATTCTGGAAGGAGCTGTGGAAGATGGGCCTCGATCGCACATTCGTCTTCGATTTCGAGGAGTACCAGAACGCTGACCCCGACAATTGCGAGATCCACATCTATATCGGCGTGAAGGGATGAGATTTGCCGTCCGACGCCTCGACCTTGGAGTCCGTCAAGGAGATTCTGCCGGAGATTACTTCGCGCAAAATGATGGGGGAATATCTTCTCTACAAGGACAGGGTGCTGTTCGGCGGGATCTACGACAACAGGCTGCTTCTGAAGATCACCAAGTCTTCCGCCACGATGCTGGCCGATTTCCCCTCGGACTTCCCTTACGAGGGCGGAGGAGAGATGATACTCTTCCCAGAACCGTACGACGGTGAGCTTCTGAGGAACGTCGTTGATGCCATGGTCAAGGAGCTGCTCAGACGCAAGCGATCGCTTCGTCGGACAGCATCCCTTGTTCATGTAAGATGCATGTATTGCACCCGTCCAGAAAATAAAAGTACAGAATAATCCGATTCTCAACCATGTACAGATACGAGCATTGCTGCAGCAACATCTGTTGCGGATACTGCTGGACCGATTCCCAGATGTATGCCGGAGTCTGCCCCAAGTGCGGATTCGGATGCGTCAAGGACCGCCAGATCGGAGAATTCTGAAACTTGTTCTGCTCCGGGGCGATCTAGCACCGCTCCGAGCAATTGATTCGATCGAGTCTATACCTGAAAGCTTCGACACGACGGAGTATGGATCCATACTTTGCTATCCTCTACACGATATCCCTGTCGTCGATAGTGCTGCAGCCGGAGCTGGACCTGAACCCTGTATTCGGGCACGCGTCCTTCATCGCCGCCTTCATCCGCCTCCCGGTGTTCGTCATTCGACCGGCTGAGGAACGCTGACAAGAAAGCGGCAGCATGAGCCCCATCAATCGTCTATCTTCTTGACCACTCTGGCCGGCACTCCGGCGACGACGGTGCGGGGCGGAACGTCGTGTGTGACCACAGCACCTGCGGCTACGATGGAGTCGTGTCCGATGGTGACTCCCCTCAGAATCGTGGCATGGGAGCCCACCCAGACGTTGCTTTCCAGGACAATCTCAGAAGCCATGACGTCGTGGCGATGGTCCGGATCCATGTCATGGTCTATGGTGGCGAACACGACCTGGTGGCCGATCTGGCACCCGTCACCTATGCGTACTTCGCCCTGGTCCTGGAAGCAGCATCCGGAATTGATGAAGACCCCTTCCCCAAGTGTTATGTTCTTGCCGAAATCTGCATAGATCGGAGGGAACAGCATGAACCTCTCGGGCATCTCTTTGCCGATCAGACGGCCCATGAGGGCCTTCAGCTCCTCCTGGTCGTGATATCCCGAATTGATCTCGGCGGTGACCTTCTGAGCTTCCGCAGCATAAGTATCTAGCAGCTTGAAAATGGGGTCGTCGTATGATATCTTCTCGCCGGCGGCGAACTTATCCAGAAGCACTTTCAGAGAAGGGTCCGACATACCTCCCGATATGGGATGAAGCTAATTATCTGTAACGAAAGGAGAAGGAGGCGAGGGACGAAAAGACGAAACCTGCATAATGCCACTTTCGCTCCAGTCCCCCTTCGTACCCGATTTATATACGAGACATCAATCAGAACAGCACCACTTGTCGAGGCGATAATCTGGACCGCATCATTATCCACGTGGACATGGACTGCTACTACGCCTCGGTGGAGATGAGGGAGGACCCCTCGCTCAAGAACAGGCCAGTTGCGATTCTCTCGCCGGCGGATCAGGTCCAGGTAGTGGGAACTTGCAACTATCCAGCCAGGGAGATGGGCCTTCATTCGGGCATGTCCGTGTCTGAGGCCAGACGTCTTTGCCCATCCGCAGTGTTCATTAACGGCGACCTGAGGAAGTACCGCGCCGTCTCCGAGGATCTGCATCGGCTCTGGTCCGAGTACACCGATATCATGGAGCCTGTCATGCTGGACGAGGCTTACCTTGATGTGACCAACACGGCCCGCGACTTGGATGAGGCCAGACGCTTCGCCCATGAGATACAGCGTCGCGTCCTCGAGGAGATGGGGATGGGATGCTCGGTCGGCCTCGGATACAACATGGTGTCCGCCAAGACCGGCAGCGAGGAGTTGAAGCCTAACGGATATTTCGAGATACTGTCGCCTGAGGATTTCGTGGACCTCATGGAGGATCGCGACATAGGCGAGGTCAACTCCATCGGCCCCAGGACTTCGGAGAAGCTCGGCTGCCACGGGATCAGGACCGTGAAAGACGTCCGCGAGAACAGAGCCGAAGTCGCCAGCATATTGGGGTCGCAAGCCAAGAGGATCATCGATCTTGCCGACGGCATCGACTTGAGGCCGGTGACCCCGCGCATCCCGGAGGATGCCAAATCGATAAGCAGAAGCCTGACGTTCCTCAAAGACATCGACGACTACTGGCTGCTGTCGGATGTCGTCTTCCTTGTATGCGTGGACATAGCTAACATCCTGGACAGGTACGGCAAGCTCGGCAACGGGATAGGGGTCGCGGGAGCGTACAGCGGCAGGGAGCCGTTCGGTTCGAACAAGCCGATGAGGATGTGCCGCGATCCGGTCGAGCTGCACGAATCCGCCATGTCCATCTTGGACGAGATTCCCTTCCGCCCCGTAAGACGCATCGGGGTGTACGTGTACAACCTGGTCAAGCAGGATCCCAAGCAAAAGACGCTGGACTCCCTGATGGGCATCGCGGAGAACGGCAGCGCTGTCGAGGAGAAGCTGGAATCGATACGCAAGAGATATGATCTGGACAACCTGAGAAAAGAATCCGTGGACAGGGACACCATACGTTCGATCGCCGAGCATATGAGGACGCACAGGGGAAGACGTCGATCTTACAGCCTGAACTTCTCCTTGTCGTACTTGGACAACGTGCCGAGCTTCCTGACCAGGTGGGTGTTCTGGATGGTGCGGACCTCCCTGTCGACGAAGGTCTCCTTCTCCAGGCCAGCCTCCATGTAGTCCTCGATGACGTCTCTGGATTGCGCTCCGCCGTTCTGAGATGTGCATCTGCGGAACATGACGTTCCCTCCCTGGACGCCGGTCACGAGGATGGGACGGTCCTTCACACCGTCGAGGTTCTCGATCCACCAGACCTCGCCAGGATTGGGATTGCGAGGCGACCGGTTGTGGCGCGCCTTCTGGCCCTTCTTGTACTGGTTCAGGTAGTCGACCATAGATCGGAATCATATGAAGGCCATATTAAAACGTGTCCGATAGGAACGAAGCCGGTTCGGTGTCTGAAAACAGCGGGCCTGTGCTACCCCAATCAATCGGTTCTTTAACGATGCATACAGATGCAGGAGCTGTCGACCGAACGCATTCGATAAATACCCGACAACTATTCTGACATAATGTCAGTGACACTGTGTCAGTACAGATGTTCGCCTATCCGGTGGAAAGATGCCTAAAAGAACCCCCGAGCTACTGAACTTCAGACGGAATGAGATAATAGACGCATGCGAGCGCCTCTATGAGACCAAAGGCTTCAAGGAGATAACCATGGCCGACATAGCCGAGGAGACCACCTTCACCCGCACGTCGATCTACAACTACTTCCGTACCAAGGAGGAGATCTTCCTGGCGTTGCTCCAGCGGGAATACGACTTGTGGTCGGACGAGATCGACGCCGCGACTGCCGGGAACGATTCCATGACCTCTGAGGAGATGGCGAGCTTCCTGGCCGGAACTTTGGGCAGCAGGAAGCGTATGCTGAGGATCCTCTCCATGAACCATTACGACATGGAGAGCGGGAGCCGCCTCGAGAACCTCACCGAGTTCAAGCGCTCCTACGGCAGGACCCTCTCTTCCGTAGCAGCGTTCGTCAGGAAGTTCCGCGGATGCTCCGAGAAGGAAGCCAGACGCTTCGTCTACTCGTTCTTCCCGTTCCTCTACGGGCTATGCCCTTACACCGAGGTCACGGAGAAGCAGCGCGAGGCGATGTCCGCCGCCGGGATCGATTTCGAGTACAGCTCGGCATACGATCTGTCGTACAGGCTGATCATCGGTCTTCTGACAGAATGCCAAGGCAGAAGGATAGACAATGCCGACGATAACTCTGGACATAGCCCCTCTTACGAAGGAGCAGAAGGCGCAGATAGCGAAAGAATTCACTGAGACAGCGGCCAAGGTCACCGGCATCGATGCCAGCCTGTTCTACGTGTTCGTGAACGAGCACCCGAGAGACTCGATAGCGGTCGGCGGCAGGCTCCTTTCGGAGAGATGATCGCATGGAGTTCCCTAAGATCGCTCTTGGAGCTTGGGCCTGGGGCAACGACGGCACGTTCGGAAGCAGGCTGGACCCCGCCGTCCTGAAGGAGGTCTTCGACACCGCCATGGACAACGGCCTGAACCTCTGGGACACGGCCTACGCGTACGGCATGGGCGAATCCGAGAAGGTCCTGGCTGGCTTCCTGAAAGGGCTTCCCCGCGATTCGTACATCGTATCGGACAAGTTCACCCCGCAGTGCGTTGACGCCTCCTGGAAGGACCCTGTAAAGGAGATGACCGGCATGCAGCTGTCCCTGATGGACCTGGACCGCTTCGACATCTACTGGATACACAACACCTCCGGCGCCCCTGGGTGGACCCGGAAGGTCGCCGAGTACTACGACGGGAGGAAGGACGCTCCCCTCATCGGCGTATCGAACCACAACCTGGCGGAGATAAAGGAGGCCGACAGGATTCTCCGCGAGCACGGGCTCGAACTGTCGGCCGTGCAGAACCACTACAGCCTCATCAACCGCTCGTCCGAGAGCTCAGGCATCCTCCAGTACTGCAAGGACAACGGCATCGCATTCTTCTCGTACATGGTTCTGGAGCAGGGGGCCCTTTCCGGGAAGTACGACTCCAAGAATCCGATGCCTGAAGGCTCCGCCCGCGCCAAGACTTACAATCCGCTCATGGGCAAGCTCGAAGTCCTCAACGCGAAGCTTTCGGAGATCGCGTCGATCCATGGCGTGTCCACAGCCCAGATCCCCATATCGTGGGCCATATCCAAGGGGACCCTCCCCATCATCGGCGTCACGAGCCGGAAGCAGGTGGAGGATGCGGTCAAGGCGATGAACGTGAGGCTGACCCAGGAAGAGATCGCTTCCATGGAGTCCTTGGCCGAGGGCCTCGGGATCAACGCCGTCCGCATGTGGGAGAAGGAGATGAGGCGAGGGGGCGAAGGGCACGAGGATAACCATTCTGATGGGAAGCCCGAACAGGGGCGGCTCCACGTCGATGCTGGTAGAGAGCTTCGTCAAAGGAGCAGGGGAGAAAGGGCATGAGTGCAAGGTGCTGAACGTCTGCGACATGGATGTTTCCCCCTGCACCGGGTGCGTCCGCTGCGGATACGAGGGGCCATGCGTCCTAGAGGACGATAACGACCGCATCCGTTCCGCCCTTCTGGCGTCGGACATGGTGGTTTTCGCCACGCCGCTGTACTACTTCGGCATGACGGCCCAGCTGAAGGCTGCGGTGGACAGGTTCTGCTCCTACAACGGAAGCATCAACCGCAGGAACCTGAGGTCGGCTCTGCTGTCGGTCGCCTGGAACTCCGACGACTGGACCTTCGAGGCGCTGGTATCTCATTATCGCACCCTCGTGAGATACCTGAACCTCAGGGACATGGGAACGGTGCTGGGAGCCGGATGCGGGACCCCGAGCATGACGAGGTCCAGCGCCTATCCGCAGAAGGCATACGAGCTAGGAAGGAGCCTTTGACGAACCCAGAATGGATGAAGAGACCAAAATCGCACGATCGGATCAAGAGGAGATTAGGACATGAGATACGTCGATCTAGGAAGAACAGGGATGAAGGTATCGCGCATATGCCTCGGAGGCATGTCCTTCGGGGTGCCTTCGGAAGACTTCCACCAGTGGACGCTGGACTACGAGAGCTCGAAGAGGATGATATCCCACGCTTACGACGCAGGGGTCAACTTCATCGATACCGCAAACGGGTACTCACGCGGAACCAGCGAGGAGTTCATCGGAAGGTCTCTGAAGGAGCTCGGAATCGCGAGGGAGGACGTCGTCATAGCCTCCAAAGTGTATTTCAACGAGGGGAAGCTGAAGAAGGAAGCCATCGAAAGGGAGATCGAAGGAACCCTGAAGCGCTTAGGGACGGAATATCTCGACCTCTACCAGATACACCGCTTCGACTACGGGACGCCGATCGAGGAGACCATGGAGGCGCTGAACGGCCTCGTGGAGTCCGGCAAGGTCAGGGCCATCGGGGCATCCGCCATGTACGGATACCAGTTCCACAACATGCAGATAGCTGCGGAGAGGAACGGATGGGCGAGGTTCTCCACCATGCAGAACCATTACAACCTCCTTTACCGGGAGGACGAGAGGGAGCTGATGCCCATATGCAGGCAGTACGGCGTGGCCATGATACCGTACAGCCCCCTGGCCAGCGGCCATCTTGCCCACCCTGTGTGGGAGACCGGCAGCGCCAGGAGCACGTCCGACAAGGTCCGCAGGGACAAGTACGACCGCGCCAAGGAAAACGATATGGAGATCGTCGCCCGCGTCCACGAAGTCGCAGAGAGGATGGGCGTGAAGATGGCGGAGGTGGCCCTCGCCTGGCATTACTCCAAGGGAGTCACGGCGCCGATAGTCGGAGGCTCCAAGATATCCCATCTTGACGATGCCGTCAGCGCTGTGGAGCTGGAGCTGTCCGCAGACGATGTCAGGTACCTGGAGGAGCCCTATCGTCCCCACGAGATCGTAGGGGCCGTTCCTCCGGAGGACGCCAGCTGAACGCTTCGATCGGCCGTATGCCCGAATCAAACAAAGGCGGGGAAACCCGTCTGCTTTCCCTTTTCCCTTCCTCTTTACCAGAACGTGACGATTCCATGGCTTTTATGACGACAGGATACAAGGGAGACGTATTACGCTAGAATACAAAAAGCGAGGAACCGTTACCTGCCGCATGTACAGCATACGCGATCTCCAGAGGGTCAGACACGAGGGCGGACGCGCCGAGATGGTATTATGCGACGGCACCCTGGAGCTCATCGCGGAAGGATTAGAGAAGATGGGGCTCTCTCTGCCTCTGAAAGAGGACGACGAGGACGCCATCTTCGAATACCTCGAAAGCCTGGACATAGAGATCGGCCAGAGGGAGAGCGAGAAAGCGTACCCGACCCCCGAGTACGACGAACTGGTGTGCAGGGCTGTCGACGAGTTCAATCTCGAAGACGAGTTCATAGACTACGATTCGGTCAACAGAAGGCTCGGGATAATGCTGGAGCGCATGGACCAAGGAACCTACGTCCCATCGGTACCAGTGAAATGGAAAAGATGAGCTCTGCCGTCAAAATCCTCGTATTCCTATTTACGACGACGCAGACGGCTTATGGAAAAACGAGCTCGTCGAAGACGATGTCTGACACATCCAAATGCTATGGCGCTTCCTGAGGGCTCTGAGACCGTTCTCGCAAAGGTCTTCCGATCCTGTCCATATGGGCGATGGAGCAGCTGGCGATCGCGAAGAGCATCACCGGGATCAGAAACGCCAGGATTGCCAGATTCCCATTGCTGATAAACCCCACATGGTAGATGATGTCGCAGACGCATATCGGGCCAACCATCCAGTAGCCGTGGATGATGTAAGACAATCCGAAGGATGCGAGCATCGAGACGAAAAGCCAGAACGCGAGTATCCCCAGAGAACCAGAGTCCAGAGTGTTGTCCCTGAGGTTCCTGCAGATCTTACAGTGCTCTGATCCAACCTGACGAAAAGAATGAATGGGCTTTCTACGCCTTTACAGCCTTTTCAGGAGGAATCGCCTGGCAGTTTCCCACCAGGCATGGTTTCTGTTCATTGGACAGGTTCATCCGCTATCGGATGCTAATCTTCTCGCCTCTAGCATCGTACATCTTGCGGTCACACAGTGGAGCATATCCTGGAGCCTATAAAGGCGCAATAGGGGGATAGATCAGGATGATGGCAGTCAACAAGGACACCACAAGCCAGAGCTGATCGACGAACCTCGTCATGACGACCCTCCACAGTGCAGGCAATTGCCCGAGGAGAGCGAGGAATCCGCCCGCGATTGACTGCAGGTCACATCTTCGGCTCGTCGCCGCGATAGACGACGACCACCTCCACGGGGACCTCTTCAGTCTTTCCTGTAACGGCGTCCAGGGTCACAGCCCTCACTTGGTGCCTTTCGGCTTTCCCCGCCTTGCTGGGCTCCGGCTTATCCTGGAACCATACCGAGCAGACCTTGGAATCCTCCGAGGCCGCTTTGGAAAGAACATATGCCCCGCACCATGCGGCTTTCTGCTTCGAGGAGCATCTGTCGCTCATGAAGTCGTCCCCCGTTCCGACTGTGACCTTTATGTCCAGCTCCCCGTCATTCGTCTGGATTCTGGCCCTGTGTATCATCGGCCCGTCGTCGCCGGTTATCCTGTCCAGCACCTCTTCTGGGGAGCATCCCCTGAACTGGCGGAGATTCTGGGACAGCACATAGGCCAGCGCATACCTTCCGCGCATAAGCTCCTTGAATTCCTCTACAAACCCTTCGCATCCGTTCTCGACGTCCATTTTATCGCCGAGATGGGATTCGTCTCGCCCGATAGTTAACAGGAACGTGTGCGTGCACGCGACAATCGATTAGAGCAACAATCAGGGTATCGATTTGCCCTGATTGTTCGGTCGTCCTTTATCTCCAGTCACTGCATCCAAATAAATACGAACCGGCATATTCAAGGCCATGGACAAGAAGATTGTCACGATCGTCGTTGTCGCGGCGGCCCTTATAGCGGTCGTCGTTGCCGTGGGCCTGCTTCTTCAGGACCACGGTGGTAGCAACGAGGACAAACACAAGATAGTCTCTGGAGACCGGGTATCAGTGAACTACACCGGGACTTTATACGCATACTACGGCGAGGAGAACGCAGCTGTGTTCGATACCAGCTACGAAACCGTCGCCAAGGATCCCACCGTTCTGAAAGCCAACGATTTCAGCGTAAGCCCCTCATACTCCACCCTCGACTTCGTGGTGGACAGCAAGAACTCCCTGAAGATTTTCAAAGAAGCGGTGGACGGACATTACGCTGGAGACATCGTAAAAGTGCGCCAGGCCGCCGAGGAAGGCGATTCCACAACCTTTGAGACCGGAACCCTGCCGCTGAAAGGGAATATCATGTCCAACGTGTTCCCTGTTGTTACCAGCCAGTTCACGAACATGCATCCTGAAGTCAAATTGGAAGCTAAAACCCCTGTCGATTTCACCGCATCTTGCGGATGGCCTGGAAAAGCAACCCTCTCCGAGGACGGCACCGAAGTCATGATGGAATACCTTCCGATCAAAGGACAGAGCTACAAGGCCTACGACAACACCAGGACCACGGTGTATTACAAGGTCACGGACGTGGGCGAGAGCACCATCATGTACGACATAGAGATACACAATCCCATATACCTGGACGGCACTTCGATCCAGATGCTCAAGCTCGACATGGGCTCGAGGAACGTGTACATTACCGCGCTCGAGGACGACCAGATGATCTACAAGTTCGGAAAAGAGGCCTATGGCCAGCCTCTGTACTACCTGATCGAGATCGTTTCTGTAAACGCTTGAATCCTCCGGGTCTCGGTTCTCGCCGGGATCCGGCTTTCTTTTTTGATACAGGGCAACTGATTATTACCATAACACGATACTTTTTTATGAATCACAAGGTGAAGGTCACCGTAATCGACAAGAAGCTCTTCCCGGAGCTGCAGAAAGAGTACTGCTCCGAACCACAGTCAGGCCCTTGCCCGTGCTACAACGTCGGAGACGAGTTCGTCTTCGAAAGGGACGAGAACAGCGACCACTTCTGGCACGGCGGCCTTAACACCCTCGTGAAGACCTCTGGAAACCCCGACAAGGTCGCTGGAGGACCTAAGATGCCCCACTGCTCGGAAGCCTGGGACGCCATCTCCAGATACATCTACGCCGGCCTGCAGGGAGGATCCATAATGAAGGGCTGGATGAAGGACGAGAACGTTATGATCGCCTGCTGCTCCGACGGAACCAGACCTGTGATTTTCAAGATCGAGAGGATCGACGAAGAGGATGCTCCGAAGGCGCAGGAACCAGCTCCGGCAGCCGTGCCCCAGCCAGATCCATCGTCGGACAGGCAGAAGGAGATAGCCGCGAAGCTGTTCAACATCAAGGCGAAGCCAGCGGCCCCGCCTGCGCCCGCTCCTTCACCGGCAGAGCCCGTCAAGACATCCGACAAGGAGCCGACGCCCGGATTGCCGGAACTTTTCGAATCGCCCGAGCCTTGGGACCCCAGCACTGACGGGGATTTCGTTCCCACGCTCGATTTCAACAGGTACTGGCGCCTGAACTACTCCCTGCTCTCGGCGGAGGACAGGAAGGCCTACGAGGCGCTGGAGGAAGGCATACGCAGAGGATTCCCCAGCATCAAAGTGAACCTTCCTCCCGATACCGACCGCATCACTGCAATCGTGAAGGCCCTGGTGAACGACAACTGGTCGCTGTTCTACATCGACACGGGAGCCACCGTCGTGAAGGATCCGGAAGGCGTGTACGTCTGCTTCCATTACAACCGCTTCAAGGAGGACAGGGAGAACTGGATGAAGGCCATGAAGGATGTGGCCAGGAACGTGTTCGAATTGAGGGTAAAGGACTGCAGGACCCGGTACGACGCCGAGATGGCCATCCATGACTTCATCACCGAGAGCGTGACGTACGACAAGTCAGACCCGGAGATCGCTTACAACCCCCTGGGACCGCTCCTCTGGCACAAGGGAGTGTGCGAGGGGATCTCCGAGGCGTTCACCTTCCTGGCAAACGCATGCGGACTCAAGGTGGCGATGACCTCCGGCAAGCTCAAGGGCGGCAGCCACCGCTGGAACATCATCGAGCTGGACAACAAGAGGTACAACCTCGACGTGACGTCCGACCTGGGCGGGCTCCACGGCTGCTTCAACTGCAGCGACGCCGTCCTGGCTAAGACCCACACGGGGATGCCCAAGCTTGGATGCAACTCGGACGACATGAACTTCTACAAGCTCAACGGCAGCATGTTCAAGATGGCACATGAGGCAAGCAAGTACATCGAGACCCAGGCTGCAAAGGGAAGCGGCACGATGTTCGAATTCATGGTGGAATACGGGGTGAACCCTTCAGAGGTCACCCGCATCGCCAAGAAGGGCGCCGGGAACCGCGGGATGACGGTCACCAACCAGAACAGCATCAATTACAGGATCACGATCAAGTGACAGGTCCTTCCAGCCTCTCCAGAGCGGCGATGGCGTTCTTGTCCCCCTGCTTCGCGGCAGAGCGGTAGAGCTCCATCGCCCTCTCCATGGAGGCCTCGACGCCGATGCCCTTCTCGTACATGTAGCCTAGGCTGAACTGGGAGAACGCGTTGCCCTGCTCGGCAGACAGAGCGTACAGCCTCGCCGCCTCCTCGTAAGACCTCTCCACGCCTCTTCCGCGGTAGTAGAGCTCGGCCAGATGCATCTGCGACCATTGGTCGCCTTGTTCCGCAGCTTTGGCATGCCATTCTGCGGCGGTCTCGTAGGATTTCTCGACCCCTTTCCCGAACTCGTACATCTCGGCCAGAAGCCTCTGGCCTGTGGCGTTCCCATGCTCGGCGGAGCTCCTGTACCATCTCAGGGCCTCTACCAGGATGCGAGGCACTCCGATGCCCCTCTCGTAGCACTGTCCGATCTTGTATTCCGATATGGCATGGCCCTGTGAAGCGGCCATGTGATACCATTTGGCAGCCTGTTCCGGGGATTTCGGGACGCCGGTGCCGTGCTCATAAGCGAATCCCATCTTCGACTGGGCCCACACGTATCCCATCTCTGCGCCGCGCTCGAACCATTTGGCAGCCGTCTCGCAGGACTTCTCTACGCCCAGCCCCTTCTCGTACAGGAGGCCGATCTGGCTGGCGGACCATCCGTCGCCGTTGTCGCTGGCTCTCTTGTACCATTCGATGGCCTCTTCGTAAGACTGGGGAACAGCCTGTCCCTTCTCGTAGAAGTAGCCGATGTTCCTCAGGCAGATAGGATCTCCGGATTCGGCGCCGAGCCTGTACCATCTGAGCGCGCTCGTGTAGGACCTCTCGACTCCGACGCCCCAGTTGTACAGGTTTCCGATGGACTACTGTGAATACACGTCTCCCTTGATAGCCGCACTCTGGAAGTAATGGGCCGCCATCGACTCGTCGACCTCGACGCCGGCGCCGACGAGATACATGTAGGCCAGCAGGGCGTCCGCATCCGCGAAACCCAGCTCTCCGCATCTCGTGTACTACTCGACGGCCTGCTCGTCGCTCTCAGGGACGGTCCAGCCGGATTTGACGAGCCTTCTGAAACGTATCGCGTTGGGATTGTCGCTCCCGTTTCCCAGAACGATGACGATCTTCGCCTTCCTATCGGCTTCGGATTCGGGATCTGGTGGGGATCTTCTTGCCATCGATGTACGAATCGTCGGGTTCTGCAAAATAGTTTTCTTGGACTCGTAATAGGGCAACGAAATGCTCTCTGAATATTCACTTATTCGTGACTGCAGGAACATTCAAGCAAGAACTGCTTCGCCCTCTCGTACTTCTTCTGCCTGGCCTGCTCGTAGTCGTTCATCGGACGGCAGTACCTGGTCTCGTCCATGTTATGCTTCAGATCCGAAAGCTTCACCTTGATCGCGACCGGATTCTCGGCGATCTTGTAGATGTAGTCCATGTAAGGAACAGCAGGATCGTGCGTGAGGTATCTCAGGGGCTCGATGACCTCGTCGGGGATGCCTTGATCCTTCAGGTCGTCGAACGTCATCTCCGTGTCCTCCACGACGTCGTGGAGCAGCGCCACAGCCGTCGAGACCTCGTCATCCATCCTGGAAGCCACCTCGTACGGATGGAAGATGTACGGGGCTCCGCTCTTATCCAGGACACCATGGTGAGCATTGTATGCGATGCGCATCGCGAGATAGGTAAGCGGCGTGTAAATCATGTCTGGATATAGCTGGCTGAATATGATAATATTTCTAGACATCCAAGCAAAAAGTCTGGCTCTCACCGTAAAATACCTAAAAATAACCTGTCCTACAATTCTGTTCCCTAAGTAGTATAAATAAGAATCTGTTTAAAACGTCTTTTCATGTTGAATTGCCAGTCCGACATCTAAAGTACACTTAAAAGAAACTGCAACTCGTCTTGTTATGTCCGAATATGTGCTCGGACAACCAAAATTGAGCAAAGGTTTCAAAAACCCATTAGACGATTCCTAATCGCTTGATATGCGAGACCCTGTATCCGCAGGGAGATGAGCGAATCAAGGGAGTGAACGATATGGGAGTATTCGATAAACTGAAAGACGTCGGCGAGAAAGTCGGAGACAAGATGGACGACATCATCACCGGCAAGGACGAAGCCGAGAAGGCGGCAGACAAGGTCGAAGACGCTGTCGAAGATGGAAAAGAAAAGATTTCCGAAGCTATCAAAGCCTTGGACCTCGACAACCTCGACATGGATGGCCTCCAGAACCTGCTGAAAGGAAAAGAGTCCGACCTGGACTCCGTCGCAGCCGATATCGGAAAGAAAGTCCTGGCCAGCGACACCAGCAAAGGATCATTCGACCTGTCCAGCATCAAAGACCTCCTGAGCAAAGCCAACGAGATCAAAGAGATAATCTCCGCTATCTCCAGCAAAATCGGCGCTCTGAAAGGCTGATCGCGTCATACGGTCGTATTACGCCGATAACGTAGCAAAACCCATCTCAAACACGGGCCCTTGGGGCTTCATGGGAGTTCGTCTCCCTACCCCGAAGGTTCCCTTTTAATTATATAAGACGCCGTATGGCGGAAAGTACCCTCGTGATAAAAAGCCCCGACCGGAATCCCGGGGCTCCGCCCCGGACCCCGAATCGGGACAGGCATGCGGTTCCTTGCCATGCAGCGGGGCGGGACCAGACAGATGATAAAAGGCGGCTTCTCGATTCATTGTCGCCAAACACCGAAAGGAGAAGCCGTGCATAGAGCGGCGAGCGGATATTTCATCCCATCGCACCGCCCCGGCCTCCTGCGGGGACGGCAAGGAGGCTGAAATGTGGGCAATCGGGGCCGATGTGCACAAGAGGAGCACGACATTCTACGCGCTCGACGACGACGGGGTGCCCGTCGACGGATTCAACAGGCTCTTCAGGAGCGTCCGTTCTAACGAGGAGGGCTACCTGGAGGTCCGGAGATACCTGGACGGGAAGGAGTACTCCATCCTCATGGAGAACTCCACGAAGACGCACGACGTGGTCTGGACCATGGAGAGCCTGGGGATGGAGGTCCTGGTGGCGCACTCCCCGGACCTGAAGAAGATAACCAAGTCTGACAAGAAGACCGACGAGAACGACGCCAGGGACCTTGCCATGTACCTTCTGGCGAGGCTCTCCGGAGCCGACCAGTTCAACCTGAGCTACATGTGCAGCAAGGAGGACATGATGGCCCGCCAGCTGTGCAGGGCGGCGAAGCAGGAGATGGTGGACCGGGGGAAGATCAAGAGGAGGATGAGGTCCCACGCCTTGCTGTACGGGATCGACATCGACCGCTTGGACCCCACGACGGCCTCGGGACGGAAGCGCCTGCTGGAGCTCGACGACCCCGTGCTCGACAACCTGGTCCGGTCCATGGAGGACAACCTCTCCCGCCAGAAGGCCCTGGAGGAGAGGCTGGCCAGCATGTTCTCCGGGAACAGGACGTTCGAGAAGATAGACGCCATACCGTTCTTCGGGCTCATCACGTCGGCGTATCTGACGTCGTACATAGGCGACATATCGAGGTTCAAGGACTCGAAGGCGTTCGTGGCCTCCCTGGGCCTCGCGCCCAGGGAGCGCAACTCCGGGGAGAAGACGAGCCATTGCGGGATAACCAAGAAGGGCGACCCGCATGCCAGATGGCTGCTGATCCAGGCCACCATCGGGCATGTCCGCGGCTGCGAAAGCTCCCCTGTGACGCGGTTCTTCAACAGGAAGAACGGCGGCAGCCTCAGCGAGAGGGGCGAGGCCGAGCTGACGCCCGTGATGAACAGGCAGGCGATCGTGGCTGCGGCGGCCAAGATGGCGACGATAATCTACACGCTGGTGGTGAAGGACAGGGACTGGTGACTGTGAAACGCCCTGGATCGCGCCCCGATAGGGCCCCGGGCAAGGCACGCATACCCTTTTGGCGGATCCCCTCCGGGGGATGGAGCCGTTTTGGAAAAGGTGCGAAGCAGGTGGGCCCAATGGACGTGATGGTACCGTGGGATGCCGCAGAGGTGGGCCCGAGCCGAGAGCATAAAGTCGTCACCGGGTAGCTTTCAGGGCGGAAAAGGCGATAATGCGACTCTGTTCCAGCGTCAGCTTTAAACTCCTGACGTGTTTCTCGGTTCAGAGTCGCTTTTTATCACCTAATAAAATGGTTTGACAGGCATTCAGTGTGAAAGGTAGTCTATCACCCTGGACTTCACGATTATGGCGAGACGGGGGTCGTCCTCCAGAGGCCTGGTGTATGACACCTTTAGCCTCTTGCCATCGATCTCTATCTCGCTGCCGTCGCTGTAAGACGGGATTCCGATCTGCTCTGGGATCTCCTCGCCAAGATGCAGACCCATTGCTATGAACAGGGGAACGCAGACGATGTCGGACACCCCCTCAGAGACTAACTTGGACAAGGAATCCTTGATAGAGGGCTCGCAGAACTCGTTGAAGGCGAACTCCACGTGCTTGTACCCGCGCTCTTCGAGGCGCTGGGCATTCCTCTCGATGACCGCTTTGTTCATCATGCTGGGGTCACAGGTCCCGTGTCCGAGAACGAGGATCCCGGAATCCTTGGTGCCTCCGGCAGTCATGATCCTGTCGCATACGACGTCAGTGACCTCGGAAGAGAAGTTGAAAGCGCGAGTGACGTGTATGATGACCGTCTTACCGTTAACATTCACCTTGCCGGTGTTGAGCTGCTTGGGGAGCCCTAGCTTCTCAGGAATGAGCTCACGGGTAAGTGTGCCTTCGGCCACATAATAAGGAACGGCTATGATCCTCTCGACCCCTTTCTCTACCATCTGCTCGACAGCTTCAGGAATCGTAGGGGAGCTTATGCGGAAGTAGGAGATCCCGACTTCGAAGTTGGTGGAAGCTCTGATTCTCGCTGCCTGTGTCTCAAGGACCTTCTCGAGATTTCCTTTTCTGGTACCATATCCTATCAAAAGTATTCCGTCTTTCATTGAGAATCACTCGCGTTTAAGGTGCTCTGCTAAAATTCTAGAGACCGTGAACGCATCGCCATGCATGATAGGTAATAAATAAATTACGTTTAGTGTTATTAAATAATATTATCAAATTTTATATTAGCAATAATGGTGTATAATTTTCTGTTTAATGATATCTAAACCAGGACGCATCGAAAATCTGCATCGAAAAAACTGTCCTAAAACTTACTTTTAAAATTTTAATTGTAAATAAGTCTCGAAAACATTCGGGAGATTTGTTTTCAGTGGACAATCAAGCATTATAGAAGTTCTAAAATTAACAATAATTCTAAAATCCGTCAATATGTTCTATTTACATCGGTTAAATTTTTAAACGAAATTATTTAACGAGTCATCCATCGTGTGTCTTCATTTTGCCGACATTAAGTCGACGAATAATTGACTGAAAAATAGAGTTTTCAACCCGGGCTTAACAGATGTGATCTGATGCGATCCTGTTCACGGAAGCTATTCTAAGAATTGCTTCAAAGAATCAAAGTGGCCTCGGGATTTATCCAGACTATCTTGAAAACAACATCTTTACCGGACACATGTCAAAATTTGAGTGATAGACAAATATCTAATAAAATACTGAATAAATGATGATTATCTAATTATTGATTAATAAACATATTTTGTTAACAAAATTTTATAAAATAATAGACAAATAAATGGTCTAATATAATTAGATTTAAATAATGACTCGATGATTTTGACCCGTTCTGGCACGGCCATAAAGCCGAAGCTGGACCTGCTCTCGCAGATTGGCTTCTCGACATGCATCAGCGTTAGCTTTGGCTATGGACCGAGAAGCAGAAGGTGAGAATGATGAGCTATATCAGAAAAGCGATGCTCTTGCTGCCCGCATTGGTCGCATCGCTCATAGTAGTAATAGGCGCCACGTCCGTCGCCGCAGCGACCGGTCCGTACGACACGATCGGTTCCGGAGACGTGTGGGTCGTTGTCGCCTCGGTGCTTGTGTTCCTAATGATCCCCGGCCTCGCCCTCTTCTACGGAGGCCTTCTGAGAAAGGAAAGCATGGTTTCGATCCTCATCCAGACCACCATAGTGGTCATAATGTCGGCAGTCGTGTGGATCGTCTGCGGATACTCGCTGGCATTCAGCGGAGGAGAAGGAGGCATAATCGGGAACCTGGACTACCTGTTCCTTGACGAGCTGATAGACGACATGGCCGCAGGTGGCGGAGTGGACTCCCTACTATTCGCCGTGTTCCAAATGAAGTTCGTGCTGATCACGGCGGCCATTATCATCGGAGCTTGCGCCGAACGCATCAGGTTCAAGACCATCGCCATACTCGCCGTCCTGTGGCCCCTGCTTGTCTATGCTCCCGCCTGCCACTGGGTCTGGGGAGGAGGGTTCCTCTCGGATAACTTTACGATAGTCGATTACGCAGGAGGCACGGTAGTGCACACGCTCGCAGGCATGTCCGGGCTAGCCCTCGCCGTATTCGCAGGGCTCAGAGCGAAGAAGATCAGGGAGTCCCATCCCCACAACGTACCGCTAGTGTATCTCGGCGTGTTCCTTCTATGGGTCGGATGGTACGGGTTCAACGGAGGGTCCGGACTAGGTACCGGAGGAACCATCGTCAGGTCCATCGTGACCACAACTGGATCCGCAGTCGCAGCTACGTTCGTCTGGATGGTCGCTGAGTACTGCTTCAAGAAGCAGATCACCGTCATCGGCGTCGGCACGGGCATCCTTGCAGGGCTAGTGTTCATCACACCCATGGCTGCCTACGTCAGCGTCAGCACATCGTTTGTAGTCGGAATCGCCGGAGGAGCGATCTGCTACGCCTTCTCCCATCTCATACACGTTACCCTCAAGGACCGCATCGACGACGCGCTAGACGTGTTCGCGGTGCATGGGGTCGGCGGCATTTTTGGGACGGCCCTCACCGCGCTCTTCGTGCAGGAGGCGTACGGATCGCCTGTCAACGGCCTGCTCTTCGGAGGGAGCGCCGACGTGCTCATCGGTAACTGCGTCGCAGTTGCGGTCTGCGCGATATTCGCCTTCGTGGCGACCTATGCGATAATATTCGTAGCCGACAAGATCGTTCCAGGAAGGCTCAGCGAAAGGGAGATCGAGGAAGGCCAGGACCTTCTGGAGCACCACGAGGACGCATACAGCTGAACCGATGGCTCGTTGCAAACTTGTTACGGGCCGAGCGGCCCGGCCTCATCCCCATTTCTTTCTAAATCGCGAAGGCAGATGTCCGAATCGCGGAAAGATAGTCAACCTCTATCCTTCCCCTAGTGGATGAAATGAGAGAATGAATGGCGGGTGCCGAAAAAACCGGACACCCTTTTTAAAATCAGGATTTTATGTCATCGCTCCAATTATCGGCGATGGATTCTGACATCTTTCCTTTGCTCCTTCTAGCAGTTTTCACGACGCATCCGACGGTGTCATACATACTTTCCATGCTTTCTCCCGTGGTTGCGAAACCTGCTGCACGATTCGCGTCGATTCCGATCTTGGAAGCCTCAGCCACAGAGTCGATGTTGGCTCCGATGAAGAGGAACTCCCAATCTTCTTTCTTCCTGGTCTCGACCAAGTTCTTGACGACATCCGCTCTGTATTCGCGGCTGGCGTTCTCAAGCCCGTCGGTGATTATGACGAACAGCGTCTTACCAGGTCTGGCGGCCTCTTCGGTTCCATCCTGGATGGCCTTCGTATTATTGATTGTCTTACCGACGGCATCGAGGAGAGCTGTGGATCCCCTCACATAGTACTCTTTGGTCGTCATCTTAGGTATCGTCTTGAGGGACATCCTGTCATACAGGATCTCGTACTGGTCATCGAAGAGTACTACGGTGACCAGAGCATCTCCTTCTTCTCCCTTCTGCTTCTCGATCAGGGAGTTGAAGCCGCCAATGGTATCGCTTTCCTTACCGCTCATACTTCCGCTTCTGTCAAGTATGAACACCAATTCCATCAGGGACTGATCCATGCTTTTCATATCGATGTACTAATAATAAAATTAACCAAATTACATGGTACGTAGTAAGACCGAAATTCTGCAGAGGAACTTTACCACAGCCAGCAAGAAAACGATTTTTGAGTATGGGTATAATTAATAAAGGTGATATCGTAATGTAATTAATAAATTAATCCAATACTGATTGCACTGTATTTTCGAATAGATATTGATGATTTTTAGAGGAAAATGCCCCGGGATCACTGATTTTCGAGCGTTTATTTTCAGAAGCAATATTAGTTAAGGTAAAAACGTTATTTGAATTAATTATATCACTACTCAAAAATTCTCTCATTTTCGAAAAAAATTGAAGAAATTTGATTAATTCTAGCCTATCCGGAAGGCAACTCTTTCCGAACCCAAAATTAACACGAATGATACTGGGTAAACAGTGCATTTTATGAGAAGTTAGGGGTACATTCGGGAGACCGTCGCTGATTTTTTTGCACTTATTTTTGGCACATTTCATGGCCGTTAAGTCAACTTTTGACATTTTTCTAAATTCCCTCAATTTTTAGTGCTTTGCGCTCGGTTTTTGATATTTTTTCATCGATTTTTATTAGTACGTATTTTATCAAGTTAGTTAAGTTATTAACTTAATTTTATTATGTATATCCAATTTTATTAATTTTTGAGCAATATTTTGCATTTTCAAAAAAGGTGCATTTTGCGCTCATTCTTGAAACGAAATTGCATGAATTTAGATTTACATTAATTGATAATTTAAATAACGAAATCACCTTTACTAATATAGCTACTATATTTTTCGCGCAATTTTCAGCAGATTCCGCCGCATTGCACGTGTTTTTCATCAAGATCCTCCTTAATTTCAAAGTATCTAAATTAATAAATGTAATTAAGTATTCACCTTTACTAATTTAACTACTATAGAATCTCAAGAAAAACACAGCTACATCGAGTCTGAAACTTCGGATCTGCATCGTGCTTTCAACAAAATTCATCATATTTTTCCAGCAATTAAATTAATAATGACAATTAAGTAATCACCTATACTAATATAAGATACTACTAGATTCCATTTTCGGAATGAAAAGTAATCAAAGTACGATTATTTCACTCTAACTCCCGATTTTGATGGTATACATCCCTCGATTGATGCTCTTTCTCCAGGTGCCCGTATGTCTGGCCATGTCCCGATCAACGTCGGGACAGCTATACCGCCATTGTGGTATAACCGATGGTCGGCCTGCCCCAGGCCAC
>JAEEGK010008677.1_pt1 | contig 23921 bp, 11 predicted proteins | sample 8958771 | NCBI WGS metagenome assembly JAEEGK01 (sample SAMN16246547, study PRJNA631951) | gut metagenome | biome: gut microbiome; feature: rumen; material: SC-attached | host: Bos | place: Iran: Karaj | collected 2018-10
CCCCAATCCCCAATCCCCAATCCCCAATCAATTAAATTTTGATGATTTTCAATTAATATCTTATTTTTTCTTTTAATATAAAAAAATTATATTTCTATTAAATATGTATTAATCATTTAAAACATTTTGAAGTATCTTTATTAAAATAGAAAAAAAATTAATTTAATTACCTTCCAAAAATTATTTTAATATATTTTTTTAAATTTCATTTTAACAAATTAATATATAAAATTAAATAATTTTCTATTTTCTTTTGATTGATTTATTACATTTTAGGTAACCTAATAAATAAAAATTATCTAATTTTTATTCTTAAAAGCAGATTTAATAATATATTTTTAATGGGGAAAAAGTTATTATAAACTTTTTTCAAAAATTGTTTTCTTAATGAATTTATAGAATTGATTAATTATTTTTTTTTAAAAATTCTGAATATGTTAATATTTTCTTTTTTTCTTTATTAATACCTAAACTATTATTTTTTGACAATAATTTAGGTTGTTGAATTTTATTATTTTTATCTCCTATTAAATTAGGAGGTTTAATTTGATTTTCTTTTTTATCGTCATTAATTAATTCTTTTATATCTTTTTTTGGAATATTTTCATTCTCTTCTTTTTCAACTAATTTAACAGATATTGCTTCAATTATATTTTTTGCAATTTCACTTGCTTGTTTTTTTGTTTCATTCAATTCAATTTTTTTATTTTCTTTTAAATCATTTATTAATTTATCTTTATTTTCATTTATATTTTCTTTATCTTCATTAATTTTGGTTTTATTTTCAATAAAATTTTCTTTATTTTCATTTATATTATCTTTATCTTGATTAAAAAAATTTTCTTTTGTTTCTCCATATAAATTTTCTTGTTCTTCTTTAATAGTTTTTAATTTTACATCTTCTATAAGGGGAAGTACTTCTTCATAATTAAATTCTTTATCTTCTTTTTTTTGTAAATTTTTTGATTGGAACATTTTACTATTTATCATTTCACTATCTTCACTAATATTAAAACTTATAATTGTATCATTATTTAAACTTTCTTTTAATGGATTTTTAATGTTTATCTTTTTTTTTTCTTTATTTTCTTCATTATTTGAATTTATTTTATCTGTATTCATTTCATCTATTTTATCTTTATTTAATTCTTTATATTGATATAAATTATTTTCATTCTTATATTTACCAAATAATATGTTATTATTGTTCATTTCAATTGATTTAAATAATTCAATTTTATATCTATTTAGTTTCTCTTCCAATAATTTTATTTTTTTTTCTTTTTGAATAAAAGTTTGATTATCAGTTGAAGTCAAATATTTTTTTTTTATTTTTTCAATTTCTTTTAATATAGGTTCAATATTATTATTGTATGATTCAATTATATTCATTTCAAAACTACTTTGATCATTTATATATCTGTTAATATTATTTTCACTGTTTTTATTTATAAAATTATTTGTTAAATTTATTTTATTATTACTATAATTTTCAAGGTACTTTTTTTTAATATTTTCTATATTTATTTCTTTATTATCATTATAATTATAAGGATTGTATTTTTTATTTTTTGAAGAATTATAATTTAAATTATAGTTTCTAGAATAATCTTCTCTGTTTAAAATACTATTTATTCTTCTTAAATGATTATCTATACTTTCATTTTTATTGAAATTTATTCCTGAGTTTGAAGTATTTATTATACTATTATTATCTTTTGATATAGAAATTGAATTGGAATTTTGAAATGGAGAATTAATATTTTTATTTTTATATTTTAAAAAAAGATATTCATGATTTTTAGAAATATCTTGTATATTTCTTTTGAACATTATTTTAAAAATTATTTAATTTTGAAAATTAAATTTCATTAAAAAACATAAAAACGAGAAATAAATAAAAGATATATTAAAAAAATACTATTTATATATAAAAAAATTAAAAGTCAAAAAAGATAAAAATTTAAAAATATAACGAATCATAACCATAAAAAATTATAAATTAAATTAAATCAACTTCTTATATATTATAAATTATGGAATAGAAAATTTACAAAAGATTAATTTATTTAGAGGAAATTTAATTTATCGTAAAAAAAGTAAAATCTCTTTTTTTACTTTAAAAATTCTTTTTTTTTGAAAAATAAAGTTTTAAATGATAAATTTCTTTAATTAAACATTTTTTAAAATATATAAGATAAACTTAAATTACATGTCAATTTTTATTTAACTAAACAAAAATTGACTTTAATTAAAAAATTTACATTACTTTCACTGAAGTTTTGATTTATTTTTAAGCAAAAAAAGTTCATCAACAAGCTTTCCATTAATTTCATAATCAATTTTATTTTTTTCAAGAATAAATTTAGAAGTTGACTTTGAACATTTTATTATTCTTAATTTTTTAGGTTTTTGATTTTTCACAAAAGAATTTTCAATTATTAATTTCTTTTTCCAAGTTTTTTTTCCTTTTTGATTACAATTTTTTTTAATAATTTGAGGATTATTTTCATCTATGATTATATTCATCTAAAATGAAAAATAATAATTTCAATGGTTTATTTACTATTTAAAAGGCGGTAATTCTTTGTTTTAAATTTAATATAAATCCCAATTCAAATTAGAATATAAATTATATATCTCTGATGTAGGATTAATAACCCTTTTTAACTTTCTTTATCTTTTTATTTTTGTTAATGAAGTTATTTAAATTTAAAAGCTGAAAAAGTAATAAAAATGCTTTTTCTTTTTTTTTTGTTAATTTTTCAGAAAGAAATTGGAATTTTTTTAGAGGCCATAAGTTAACCCTTTTTTCTTTATAATATTTTTAAATTAATTGAAAATTTTGATTTTTAGTTTTTATTTTTCCGTTAATAATTTTCTTTATCTTTCTATCTTTCATATAATAAAAAAGAGAATTTACTTTTGAGCAATCAATCATTTTATAAAATTAAATTTCAATAAAGGAAGATTTATAAAAATTTGATTTTAAAAAGTATTTTTCGTATTTTATGTTTTTTTATCGTTAAAATGATATTTTTTTTATTTTTTTAATTTTTTAACGTGTTTTGACATTGTTTTTCAATATCATTATAAATTGAAGAAATAATCCTACTTAGACTGTATCATTAGTTAAATAAATTAAATAATTAATAATTTAATTTTGCTCTATTTTAGTTTATTTTATTTTGTTAAATGCTTTTTTTGATTATTGAATGAATATTTTAAAAAAGTTGATTAAAAAACTGATTTAAATCTATAAGAAAAAAAATATAAGTTTCTTAAATGAATGTTTTATCAAATAATAAAATATAAAAAATTTTATTGTTTATCTTATATATTATATAAAAAAAATAAAAACAAAAATTTAAAATTAAACTTATTAAATAATTAAAAAATATATTTAACTTTCAATATTACCATCAATAATTTCCCATTTTCCTCCATCAAATAAATTTTCTGTTCTACAAATAACTTTTAAATTATTAATAAATCTATTAGAATATCTTTCAGGATCCATACTTGAAATATCCATACTATTAGCTTTAATTTTTTTCAAATTAGTTTCAATTTTTTTTCCAAAATCATATTTTTGAAAAAAATCAATAATAGAAATAATATACAAACAATCAGGTTTTAAAGAAGGAAAAATATATTTTCTAATATTATTTAAATCATATTCATTAAATTGTTCTAAAGAAAAAGTTCCTCTTAAAGAATTTTTATCTGGAATGTCTTCATGTTGTTCTTTATTTTCTTCTGTAAATTTATCTAATTCAATTAACATATTTTTTTCATGTTCAGTACCAAAAATAATATTCATTTCATTTCTTGAAATTCCTATTTTAACAATTAAAAGAGAATAATCCATAATACCTAAATTTTTAAAAAAAATTGAATCTTTTTTTCCAATATTAAATATTTTTTTTTGGTCATCTTGAGTAATCATTAAATATTTTTCTATTTCTTCAAAATCAACATCTTTCATAACACTATTACTTTTATTTAAATTATACTTTACTTTTCTATTTAATTTACTTCCTTTTAAATCATAAATACATAAAACATTATCATTAAAAATTCCATAAACATTCCTCATTAAAATAAAATATATTTTATTACTAGTACCAAATAAACCTGTATTTACAGTAATTTGATATAAACCATATATTCTTCCTATATATGAATCTGGATTATCTAGAAAGTGATTATATAAATTAAATAAGAATATATCTTTTATTATTTCTACTTCTTTTTCATTTATTGTTTTTAAAATAAATTTTTTGTCATAAGAATTTAAAAAAAAATTTCCACTTCTTCCTTGACTTTTCTTTATTAATTCTATATTTTTTTCAGGAGTTAATGAATTTCTCATTTCTCTTATATTTATATTATCTATTTTTCTTAATAAATAAAATAGTTTTGGAGCATATTCATTAAATAAAATCTGAAAGTTTTCACTTTCAGAAATAAATTTATCATTTTTTAAAAGATAATTGTTTTTCATTATCATCTCTTTTGAAATAGTATATGATTCTTCTTCATTATTTAATTGTTCACTTACTATTATTTCTTCTTTTTCATAAGAAAAACTTTTTTCAATAGCAATACTAACAGAAGTATATATTTTTGAAATAAATAAAGAAATTCTTTTTTCTTCAATTATCTCATTATCAAGTAAAGGTTCTGTTTTTCTGAAGCATTTATTAATAATATTTTTTCCAAATAATTTAACTAAACCAACAAAAATAGGAGTAGAACAAGATAATATAGTAATAAAACAAGTAAAAATTCTTATAAATTTACCTTTGTTTTCTTTCTTAGAAATATTATAGTAATAATCTAGAAAATATAATATAAATAATAATATTGCCAAAATAAAATAAACTATTAAATATATTAAATGCTTTAAAACAAAACTTTTAATGTCTTTTTCATATTTAAAAGAAGTATCTTTTATTAAAAAATAAAATTGATAAAAAGAATAAAAAAAAGTTAAAAGAGGAATAAAAATAAAAAAAGCAAAAAATATACTTTTTAAAACACTTTTTTCTTCTTGAATATGTGCAACATCAATTAAACAAGTAGTCATAGGACTAATTCCATTAATTTTTAAAAAAGAAGAAATTAAACACATTAAACCAGAAAAAATAAGACTGATAATTAAATAGAATATAATAGCTTTATCTGATTTTTGAATTCCTGAAAAAGGATCAATCACAATAAATTTAATTTGAACAACTAAAGAAGTTAATATTAACCAATCCATCATATAAAAAAAAATTTCAAAATACGAAATAATAATACATTTATCACATTTATCATGCATTTCTTGCATATTTTGAAATGATATTGCATTAATAAACCAAAATATTGAAATTAATGTTTCAAATATTGAAAGAAGTAAATATAATTTATCAACTGAAGAAATTGATATTTGTTTTTTTTTCTTTATAAAATATTCTATTATAAAACATATATTTACTAATATTCCTATTATACTTAATATTATTATTACTGAATTATTTGATAAAAAACCTATTGAATCACTTCCATCACTATCATCAATATAACAGGAATAATTTTTATCAATTGTCATTTATTTTTTTATTTTTTAAATTAACAAATTTATTTTTAAATATACAAAATTAATTTATTAAATCAAATTATTTTTTATCAACAAATAAAAAACTTATAAAAATATTTCAATGCATTTACTTCTTATATTTCTTTTTCTTTTTAATAATCTGTTTAACAATTTTCCATCTTATATTATAAATATCTTTCTTTTTTCTTAAACTTAACATATAATCAATACCAGATTGTAATTTTTTGGGAATTTGACTTTTACTTCTTGTTTCTCTTCTTGTAAATTGTTTATTATTTTTATTTTCATTTTCTTTAAAAGCACCTTTTCCAAAAATAAGATTATTTTTCTTATGATGTTTATTATATATTTTAAATTCTTCATCTTCATCATCTGAAAAATTTTCAAAAACTTTATCATCTTCAGGAGCACTATTATAACCAGATAATATTTTTTTTTTCTCTTCAAAAGATTGTTTTTTATTTTCTTTATTATTAATTTCTTTATTTTCTTTTTCTTCATTTTTACTATTATTAATAACATTATCATCTTCATTATCATTTTTATCTTCTATTATAGAATCTAAATTACTTGATTTTTTTGTTCTTCTAAAAGTTTTTCCAATTGAATTTTCTTCTTCAGGAAGTGTAAGATTATTAAGAATATCTCTACTAAATTTATCACTTAAACTTTGAGGTCTCATTTTATTTCTTAATCTAAATAATAAATCAATTTCTTTTGGTTTTTTTTTTATTTTATCACTTATTAAAGATTCAATATCTGATTTTTCTCCAATTAATAAATTTATTAAATCTTTTTTATTAACTAAAATTTCTCCATCTCCTAATTTAATCATACAATTTATTTCAAAACTTGATTTATGAAAATCAGGAATTGAAGATTGTTTTATTTCTTTTTCTTTACCATAAATATCTTTCAATGGGAAACTTTTTTCTATATCTTGAAGATCTATATTATCTATTATTATTTCTTTATTTGATTTTTGAGAATGTATATCAAATGGATTTAATATATCTGAACTTTCTTTTCTTAAATTTGGATTTTCTTCACTGTTTATTATTTCAACATCACTATTTGCTTTTTTATGATTTATTTTTGGTGATTCTTCATAATTTATTTCATAATTGTCTTTTGGACTTATTACCTTTATTTTATAAGGAATATCATTATTACTTTTTCCTGGGTTTTTTATATTTGATGCATTTGTGCTTTCTTTATTTGAATTATTTTCTTCTATTATATTATTACTATTATTTTTTTTTTCATTATTATTATTATATATATCATTAATGTTTAGATTATCATTTATATTATCTTTGTTATTTTCATCCAAACTATTTTTATGAATTTTACTATCATCAAAACTACTACTTTTCCTGTTTTTTTCATGTTTTTTATTTTCTTCCAATTTATCTTCAATCTCAGATATAAAAACAAAAATAGGAGAATCATCAATATCTTTTACTTCAATAATATCAATGTCAATTTTAGGATCTATAAATCGATTTCTCATATGAGAAATTACTTCTTCTGGTTGAGGAGGTAAATAAACAATTTTTTTAGGATCATATGAAATACTTAAATCTTTTACTTTCATTGGTATTTTATTTGCTTTATCATATATATTAAATAAATAATATTCATCTGATAATTCATCGTGATTATTTTTTAAATCATCTACTAAAATTAAATTATCTTCTTTATTATTTTTATTAAATAATTTGATAAAAGTTTTTGGATCTTTTAATTTTTGAATATCACTTTTTAAAACTTTAACCGAGTCTTTTTTTACATTTGGAATTTCATATTTATCAAAATTATATTTTGGATTATTTGATAAAACTAAATTTATATAAGATTTATCAAATAAATTCATTTTTTTATTTTCATCTGGAATTAATTGATATTCTTTATTTTCATGCAAATTTTTTAATAACTTTTCAGCATAATCTTTTGAAGATCCTTCTTTATCATATTTAATTTCTTGATTTATATTATTTACAATTTTTAAATTAGATTTATTTGTTTCTACATCATTTCCAACAAAATCTTTCAATTTTATTTCATCTTTAGAATTATCATTTATTCCATTTAATAAATCTTTTTTACTAATTAAATTATGTTTTTCTTCATTATTATTATTTATATAATTAACTTCAATAAATTCAGGTAATTGTTCATATTTTTCAACATCATTTTTATTTATTTTAATTTTTGATTCAGGTTTAAAATAATTATCAGAATAATTTTCAATAGCAGGAACTTCAAATTCATTTATATCACTTTTATCTTTTTTAATATCTTCAATAACTTTTTTTGGAAATAAAAATTTACCTATCTGCTTAAAGGGAATAGAATTTTTTAAATCATTTTCTAATTTTTTATTTATTTCTTCTCCTTTTTTTGGTTGATATACTTTTTCTTTTTCATCCATTTTTTCTATTAATATATCTTTAGGTTTTATATTAAAATTTTTTCCTTTATAATTACTTAATTGAATAGGTTCTTTTAAATTTGAATTGTTTTCAAGTTTATCATTTAATTCTTTTAAATTTACAATATATTTTTTTCCATTAGCTTTATTTATTAATTTAATATATTTTTTATTATCATCTTTATTTAATTTCTCAATTTCTTTTTTTGAAACATCTATTGGATTTTTATTTAAATATTCATTTACTTTAAAATTATCATTTCCACTTTTATCATTTAAAATTTGATTTATTAAATTAGAATTAACAAATTGATTATCATCAATTTCTAAAAGAGAATTATTATTAATATCATTTAATAATTGATTATTAAATTGATCTTTAATATCTTGAATTTCCTCTTTTGAAGGTAAATTAGTTATTTCTTCTTGATCAGGAAAAGTCATATTTATTAATTGAACTTTTCTCCATCTATTTCGAGGAAATCTACTTGGAATATTACTTATTTGATTTAAATATTTCCAATTATTTAAAGCTTCTTTTATTTTTGGAATTGGACATAAAGTTTGTTCATCATTATTTGATTGAATATTAATTAATTCTTCTCCTTTATTTATATAATTTTCTAATCTTCTTTTTGGAATTTGAATTATTTCATTATTACTGTTTTTTATATTATAATAATTATCTTCATTATCTGATGAATCTGTTGGTTCTTTAAAAGTAACTTTTAAATTTTTTTTATTTTTTTGTTTATTTTTTAATTGATCTTTAATTAAATTGATGTAATCTTTTCTAATATAATTTTTATTATTATCTTTATCTTCAATTGGAACATAAATTTTATTCTCATTTTCCATTTCATTAATATATTTTTTACTTCTTAATTCAATGTCTTTTAATGTTGAATTATATTTATTAATAACTTGCTTAAATTGAATATCAATATCATTTAAATTTTGTTTATCACATTTTTCACTATAATCATCTTTTCTTAATATTTTAAATTTTTTATTTTCCCAATTTTTAACTAAATCATTCATTTGTAAAATAGAAGATTTATTAGATAATCTTCTAATTCTTTTTTTTCTCTTTTTTTCTTCTAATTTAGTTAAAGAAGCTAATTTTTTTAAATTCATAAAAGAAGGTAAATCTTTATCATCAAATCCAGCTAAATGTAAAATTTTTTTAATAGAATATTCTGAAATTGGAGTTCTACCATTCATTGAATATGATTCTATATTATTTAATATTCTTTTTAATTTAGGATCATATTGACTTCTTGTTAATAAAAGAGAATGAAAATATTCATATCTTATTTTTGTTATTACTATTTCTAAAATGGAAAGGAATTCAATAAAATTTGTATTTGATAAAGAAAATATTTTTTGAAAAGATTTTTTATTTATTGTAATTGTCTTTAATGGCTTTTCTGTGTCGGGAAGAAAACGAGAATCAGGTTTTAAAACTGAAAAATCTGTTTTTGAGTTTAATAAATTTGAGTATTTTGGATCTATTGAATAGATTATTTTGTTTGAATTAGATCTGTTAATAAGTAATTCAATGGTTGACATTTTTTTTCAATTAATTATTTTTTGAAAAACAAACAAAATAATAATTTTTTTTTATTATTTTTTATTGAAAATTAATTAAAAATTTTATCATTTAATTAATTATATATTTAAAGTATTAAAAAATTCTAATTTAAGTTAAGTATATTCTAATTATGAAAAGTGAAAACTTCATCAAACTTTTAAAATAATATAAAAATAAGATATTTTATATTAAATTGTATAAATTAGTAAGAATCACATATAAAACCATAGAATTGTTTGAAAAATCAAAATAGGATTTTGTCTGATTTAATATATATTTAAATATTTTTTATATAGTTTTTTTCTTGATTGAATTTTCTTTTTTTATTTTATAAAAAATAATATTTATTTAAATATATAATCAATTTAAAATAATAAATTATTAACTCACTTAAAAAATATTTATGTTTTATTATTCTTATTATTGAATAAAAAGAATTAATTAAATAAGAAAATAATAATATTAAATATCTTGATTTTTCATAAAATTATGATATGTAGGGACATTTGGTTTTGGTTTAGAATTAGTTTTAATTAAATTTGGAGTTCTTATATTACTGTTATTAGATGTTGAATTTTCTCTACTTGTAAAAACTTGATCATAAATACTTTTTTTAGAAACATGAGGTTTAATTTTAATAAAATCTAAATAAGTATAAGAATTATTTGAACTATTTAAAGAAGTATTTCTATTTGATTGTATACTATCATCTTTTGTATATTTATCAATTTTGGTTTTTATTTTTTTTAATATTTTTAATCTAGTTGATATTGGGTATAACTTTTTAAAATCATTATATTTTTTTTCATTCCAAGATTCATCTAAGTTTAAATTAAAATTTTTTGAATCATCTTTATTTAATATATTACTATCATTTATTTTATTATCATCAAAATCTTCATTTTGAATTACAGATATTTGAGTTAATTTGTCTGTTTCATAATATTTTTTTTCATTATTGATAGGATTATCGAAATTTAATTTAATTGGACTTAATGTTTTATAATTAAAAGAACTTTGTTTATCAAATTTTAAGTTTTTATCCCAGTTATTCTTATTATTTTCATTTAATAAATTAGTTTTATTATCATATTTATTATTATTTTCAATGGTAATGCTTTCGGTATTATTCACTTTATAATTATTATTTGAATATTCTTTAAAGTATTTTGTTTTTATTTGATTTATTTTATCAAAAGCACTTTTTGTAGAAGTATAATTATAATAACCGTATTTTTGTTTAATATAATCTATATTTAATTTAGCATCATTTGTTGAAGATAATAAAGAAGGAGTAGTTTTAAAAGGTAATGAAGTTGTTATTGGAATTGGATTATATCTTGTATTTTGAAATAAAAAATTTCTTAATCTATTTCTACTTTCTAAAGAGGTTAAAAAAGAATTTAATTTCATTTTATGTTTTATTTCTTTTATTAATATTAATATTTATATAATATTTAAATTGCAATTTTTTAAAAAAGAAATGCTATTATTCCTATAAATTCTTTAATTTAATTTACAAAATTTTCAAAAAAGTTATAACAGAATATATCTTTTAATTAAAATTTTATGGATTAAATAATGTAAAATTGCAGTGTATTTATCACATAAACTAATAGAATTATCTTTCTCTTTTTCTTTTTCTCTTTTACTATAAGGATTATCAAATTTATTAAATAAATGTTCCCCATTTTTAAGTTTGAAATATTCTAATTCAGTCCTTTGATTTTCATTTAAATTAATTCTTCTTTTATCTAATTCATTTTTTTTTCGAGGAAATTGTTTTATTTCTTTTTTTTTCTTAAAATTAAAGATACTTTTTACAGAAGAAGAATTAGTTTTATTTATAAAAAAATGATCATTTGGAAATCCAATACTTTTTTCATAAAAAGTATTTTTCATTTTTTGAGCTTGGCAAATAGGACATTTATCTACATTTCCATAATGTTTAGAAAATTTAAAATCTTCAAAATGATATTTTTTTTCATTATTTACAAGACGATTATTATTATTATTATCTAAATGTTCATTTAATAAATTATCATTATTAATAGGATTTTTATAAGGAACTTTAATTACACTTAAAGTTCTATTTCCATTTGAATAATCATTATCTTTAATTGAGCTTATAGAAAAATTAGATGTTTCTTTTTTGTGATTTATTATATTTTTAGGTACAATAATGGAATTAATACTTCTTGAAGAATTCAATTTTTTTCTATTATCTATTTTTTTATACATTTCTATATTTGATTTTCTTGAAGTTTTTGAAGAAAAAAAATTTTGATAATTTAAATTATTCATTAAACTTATATTTATTGGTTTATTTTTTAAAGGAGATAAAGTCTTTTTTTTATTATTTTTATTCATTAATTTATCAGAATTTATTTTTTTTTTTACTGCCGGAGATTTAGGATTTAATTTTGTTATTTTAATTAAAGATAAATTATTATTATTTGAATTTATACTTGAAATTCTATCTGTTTGTTTACTTAAATTCATTTCTGATTGTAAATTTGATTTTAATTTCATTAGACTTTCTTTTTCAATATTTAATTTATTAAATTCTTCTTTTTTATTTTCTTCTTCTTCTTTACTATCTTTTATTATTTTTATTATTGATTTTATATTATCATCACTTCTACTTTCATTTAATATTATTTTTTGTTCATTATTATTTTTAGAATCATTTAAATTATCTTTATTTTTTGTTTCTTCTTCACTTTCAATATTTTCATTTTCTTTATATCTTTTAATAATATTATCATTTATATTATTTTTTTCTTTTTGTCTTTTTTTATCTTTTAATTCACGTTTACTATTATTATTTTCTTTGTTATCTTCTTTATTATCTTCTTTATAATCTTCTTTATAATCTTCTTTATTTTCTTCTTTATTATCTTCTTCATAATTTTCTTCATCATTTTTATTATAATTTTGAATATTATTTAATAAATTAGAATTATTATTTAAGCTTTGTTCAAATTTTGAAATTTTTAATTCTTCTTTTTTTTTATTTGGATAATTAATTTGAAATTCTTTTGTTTGAATTAAATCTTTTTTAATTGAATTTGGAGTATTAGAATTTATTTGTAATTCTATTTTTGAACTTAATAGTTTATCATTTAAATTTTTTTTTTTTGGATATGTTAAATTAAAATTATTTTCTTCTAAAATATTATTTTTTGGTTTTTTATTATTTACTATTTCAAAGTTTATTTTATCAATTTTATTTTTTTCTTTTTGGTTATTATTATTATTTACTATTTCAAAGTTTATTTTATTAATTTCATTTCCAATATTTATTTTTTCTTTATTATTTTTTATTTCAAAAAATGTATAATCTATTTTATTTTTATCATTATTAATTAAGGTTTTGTCCATTATTTCATTATCTTTTTTTTTTTGATTAATCATTGAATTATTATTATTTACTATTTCAAAGTTAGTATTTTCTATTTTTGTTTCTTTATTATTTTTAGCTATTATTTTTTTTTCTTTTTCCTCTTTTTCTTCATTAATTTTTTTTTCTTCTATTTTTTCCTTTTCTTCATTTTTTTCTTTTTTATTCTTTATTTCAACTTTTGATTCTTTTTTTTTTTCTTCATTAATTTTTTTTTCTTCTTCTTTTTCTTCATCAATTTTTTTTTCTTCTTTTTTTTTCTTTTCATCATTTTTTTCTTTCTTTTTTTTAACTTTTGATTCTTTTTTTTCTTCTTCTTTTTTTTCTTCATCAATTTTTTTTTCTTCTTTTTTTTCCTTTTCTTCATTTTTTTCTTTTTCTTTCTTTTTTTCAACTTTTGATTCTTTTTTTTCTTCTTCTTTCTTTTTTTCTTCTTCTTTATTTTTTATCTCACTTTCAAATAATTTATTCATATTATCATTCTTTTTAAACTCATTAATTTTTTTCAAATTATTAATGTCTTCATTTTCATTATTATCTGATTGTTTATTCACAATTTTAAATTTTAAATTAAACTTTTCTTTACTTTTTTTTTTCCTATCAACATAATCACCATTAATACCTTTATCATAAATTAAATCTTCAACATTATCTAAAAGAATATTTCCATCTTTATCAAATTTATATGAATGATCACTTAAAGAACTATAAGTAATTATATGAGTATTATGACTTTCTTCCATAATATTAAATATATTTTTTTTATTATTTTTTTCATATCAGAAAATTTTTTATTTTAAAAAAAAAATAAAAATTTTTTTTGGTAAATTTATAAATACAATTAAGTCCTTAATGTAATAATTATATATAAATAAATATATACTAAACTTTATACTATTGTGGACACTTTATTTATTCTTACAAAAAATTCCCACAAATATTTTTATATAATATATTATAATTTATGATAAATTTGTTTTTTGAAATTTTTATTTTTTGTTTTTTGAATTAATTTATTTTAACTTTTGATTATTTTCCATATTTTTTTTTATTTCATTCATAATTCCTTTGAAATTAAAAAATTGTTCATTCATTTTTCTTATGTCATCGCAATTAGAAACAAAACTAATTAAATAGTTTAAAACAGAATATAATTCAATATCTGATTTATCACCATAAAAAGAATTAATTAATATTCCATTAGATAAATGACACATAAAAGAATAAAGAGAATTATCAACAATAACTATTTTTTCTAAATTATCAAAAATAGATAAATCTTTAATATAGATTTGTCCATTTATATTAATGCAGTTTTTTCTATAAAACGTCATTTTAAAAATTTGATTTTCAGGGTCTAAAAATTTGACAACAGAATTAGCATATTCTTTTGTAGAAGCAGTATAAATGAAAATATCGAATTTATCTTTTAAAGTATTTAAAAAATCATATATTCCAGGTCTAAGAAAAATTCCAACTGAATAATTATTATTTTCATCATTAAAATTTATTATTGTATCATAATTATTTAAATTTTTAAATATACCTTCAAAATCAGCATGAATTAAAGTTTCATCTAAATCTAAAAGTAATATTTGTTTATTTGAATCATTTAATATATTTTTAATTTTATTTCTTAAAGTTTCCTTGTTTGATTCTTCTTTTTCTTTTTGTTCAATTTTAAGATCCAACATTATTATTGAAGAAAGAACATTAGTAACATAATTTTCATAATTTCCTGCATAATTAAAAGATGAGTCAACAATAGGATATAATAAATTATAATTTGATAAATTTAATTGAATTGAAGACTCTTCTTTTAAATTATTATCTAATTTATCATTTTTTATTTGTGATTTAGGTGAAAAATTTTCTTCTTCAATTGAATTTATTTCAAATATTCCTTTACATTTTATTGGATTTGAATTATCTGAATCATAATCTTCTTTTGCTGACTCACATGAATATCTCATTTTTAATTTTAGTTTTTATATTTTTTTCCCCTTTTAAAGTATTTTTTGAAATCTATAAAAATTATAATATTAAAGTTTATGACGTGGTGATTTTTAATATAGCTTTTTTTATTATGTTTTGGCTTTACTTTTTAAATCATTTTTTTTAAATTTAGATTTTTTTGCTTTTTTGTTTTTGAAATTAAAGTTTTATGATTTATTTATTTTTTTTTTGATTTTTTTATAAATGAGTTTCTTACTACATGTTTATTAATTCTTGTTTAACAATATTGATATATTTATTTTTTTTGATTTATTATTATATTTATAATAAAATCAAAAAACGTTTTTTTAATATTTTTTGGTAATTTTAACTTTTAATATATTTAAATGATAATTTATGGATTTTATAATTTGTTATTTTTTGAAAAGACTTGATTCACTTTTCCTTTTTTTCAATAAAATAATTATTTAAAACTCATCATAAAAAAAACAAAATAAAAAAATAATCTAAAAAATTTAAATAATAATAAAAATTAACCAAATGAAAAAAATAAAAAAATAGAAAAAATAAATAAATCCCTAAAAAATACAAAAAATTGAATTTCAAAAAAACAATAAAAGGAAAGCTCAGAAATTAAAACATTAAAAAATCAGCAAAAAGAATGTTTTAAATGAGAAGGAATGTATTTATATTAAATTATTTTAGGTATAATATAGTATTAAATCTTCCATAATAAAAAAATTTATAATATAAATAAATTACTTTACTATATAAATAAGTATCATCAAATTTTATCAATATTTTTCTTTCTTCATTAATAGATTTTTAGGATAAAGATAAAATTAATTAATTTTATCAAAGAAATCAAAAAAGAGAAAACAATAAAGGCAGATTTTATTTAATTTTTAATTCATTCTTTTAAAAAATTGATTCTCTTATAGATGAATATTATTTATTATAAATTATACTTTTAACTTATATGTCAAATATTTTTTATTTTTTTAAAATTTAACAATTATATAATAATTAAAATATATAAAAATTTAATGATAATATTCAAAACCCGATAATTAAATTATACATCCTTTAACAAAAAAACAACGAAAAATTATTAGAATCAAAAAATAAAAATCTATTAATAACAAAAAAAATCTAAAAAAATAAACATCTTTAAAAAAAATAATAATATAAAAATAAAACAAAAAAATATATATATAAAAAAATGTTACATAATTTCCTTTCTCCCCAACTTAATAAATATCTCATCCTCATTATTTTATTGGTACCCTTAACAAGAAGCGAAATAGTCTTTGTTTTTGAACAATTCCGTCACGGAGCTCGAGCTAGTGTTTTCATTGGAAGACACAATAAAGACAAGTTCAAAGTATCTTGGATAGGTGACGGTGAATTGACAGGACCAGGTATGCGTATGCATTACCTCATAGGAACTCATTCACGTGATAGATACCAAAACCTACTCTCCAAGAAGATAAACCCTAAAGAAGTAATCGTCTATTCAACAGACTTAAATCGAACAATACTTTCAGCACAGTCACAATTACTTGGAATGTATCCTCCAGAACCAGGAATAGAATTAAATGAAAGACAAATACATAAAGCTCGTCCTCCTATTAAATTTATTCCTGGAATGGAAGAAGAAATTAAACATTTAAAAAATTTGTCTATTCCACAAAAAATACAAGGTATACCTATTAATATTTTTGAACATGATAAAAAACCTTATTTACTTACTGAAACTAGTGAATGTCCTATAATGCAATATGTAAAAGAGGAAAATTTCAAAAAAAAAATTGTACAAGATTTCCTAACACAATTTAATAAAACATATTATGAAAAATTATCAAATTATTTCAATAATACAAATCCAAATTTTTTATTTAATTATATTAACATGTTAGGAATAACAGATCATTTTATAAGTGTATATGTTCATAATAGAACATTAAAAGGGTTTCAAAATATAGGAATAAATTTAGAAGATTTTTTTACTCAATGTAAAATATTCAAAAATATAAGTTTATTTGAAATAGAAAGTCCCTTAGAAATAGGAATAATGGCAACAAGTCCAGTAATGTCAGATTTAATAAAATGGATGGATGCAAGAATAAAAATGGATATGGCTAATGATACTATATTTAATATTAATGCTCCTAAAATGGTTATGTATAGTGGACATGATATGACTTTAGTTCCTACTGAACAATTATTATTTAAAGCTTTTGGTGTTAAAGCTCATTATCCTGAATTTGCAACTAATCAATTTTTCGAATTACATAGAAGTGATTATGTTAATAAAAATTTAATCACTGTTGAAGATTATTATGTTGAATATTATCATAATGGAATTCTACATTTAAATGTATCTTATTTGGAATTTAAAAAGAAAGTTCTACAATTAGTTTGGTCAATGGATAAAATTAATCATTTTTGTAAAGTTAAATTTGCTAGTACTTTAGATTATTGTGTTTATTTTACTCTTGCTATTTCTTTAATTTTTATTGCTTTTGTTGTTTTCAGAAGAAGTAAAATTAGAAAATTTAGTAATAAAATGAGTAGTAATATTGAAAGTGGAAATCATAAAGTTTATAGGGAAGAAGATGAGTTTGATGATAAGGAAAAAAGATTTATTGTTTAAAGATTCTTCTCTCTTTTTTTAATTTTTTTTGGGTTTTTTTATCTTTTTGGTTCTTTTTATTTTCTTTTATTTAATTAGTTTTTTAAAAAAAGGTTTTTTGACTTTTTCTGATATTTTGGTTTTGTTGTTTTGTTATTTAAATTTTTATTTTTAATATCTTTTATATTTAAAAATTTTCTGGTAGATGTATTTAAATTATTTAAATTAAACAATTTTCTTTTTTATTTAATATTTTTAAAAGTATAATAACATATTTCTAAATTTTTCCTTATGAAATCAAAAACTGATTTTTTAAAAAATATAACAACAGCATTTTTTATTATCATTCTCATTACTATTAGTTTTAAACTTCTTAAAATTAATTTTTTTCGTAAGATCCAAAAAAATAGTTTTACATTGATTTTCATTATCAAATAAAGCACTAGTTTCATAATAAGGAATTTTATTTTCATTTCCAAAATTTTTGGCATCTTTAAATAAAACTTGTCTTTCATTTTCTAAATCTTTTTTATTTCCAATAATAAAAATAGGAATATCTTTTCCTTTTAATTTATAAATTTTATTTAATCTAGTTTTAGTACCTTCAAAGCTTTTTTTATCATTAATAGCAAATATTAATAAAAAACCATCTGAAGGTTGAACCCAAGTTTCAAAAAAATTTTGATAATCATCTTGTCCTGCAGTATCTATTAATTCTACTTCTATTTTTTCATTATTTATTTCTGGATATACTTTATAGTGATCTTCTAATGTTGTGTCTGTTTCTTCTGGGTTTAAATTTTTATCTAAACAACGATATGTTATTGTCGTCTTTCCTACTGTCGCATCACCTAATATTGCTATGTTAAATTTCTTAGATATTTGTGATTCTTCTTGAAGTTCAGACATTTTTTTTTTGATTTTTTGATTTTTTTTTTATTTTTTAATTTTTTTTATCAAGTTTTATGCTTTTTTTCAATTTATTATTTATTTATCTATTTAATTGTGGTATAATATAATTTTCTTTTTAGAAGTTTTATATAAGTTTTTGTTTTGTTTTATTCAAAGAAATTAGAATGTTAATAATTTATAAGAAATATTATTAGAGATTAAAAAAATTATATTTAAATAATTCATATATAGAAATTTGATATTTTCTAATAAATATAAAATAAATGGTAATTTTTCCCTGAATTAAAATATAAATATATCTAAAATGGATTTTCTAAAGAAATTGATAAAATAATTATATTATTCATCATTTTATATAAGAATATTTAAAGCATCTTATGCTATATTTATTTTTTTTTATTTAAAAAAGAAATAATAAATTTATAAATAGTATTTTTCATAAAATTGAAAATATAAAATTTTTATTTTATATATTAAAATAAAATTAATAAATAATATATTAATTATTTAAAATTCATTTTTTAAATCAATATATATTATTATATGGAAGAGATATCAAAAAAATTAGATAATTTATTATCAAAAGCAGGACAAGAAAATCGTTATCAATATATAATAGTAATGTTATTTTTATTTCAATTTCTTTGTTCAAATTTTTTAAATTCAAGTTTATTATATTTACAATCAACACCTTATGTTATAATAAATCATGAAAACACAAGTCAAAAATTAAATTATACAATATGTGATTTAAAAAATATTACTTATGAAATTGATACTTCAAAAAAAGTTTCTTCACTTATTATAGATTATAATATTTATTGTGATAAAACTAAAGTTTCATTAATTGAAATTTCTTTATTTTCTGGAATGATAATAGGAGGTTCAATAATGTATTTATTTGCAGATAGAATTGGGAGAAAAATAGCTTTATTATTTTTTATTCCTATTTATATTCTTTTACTTTTTATATTTTTCTTTATTAAATCAAGTTTTGTATTAACTTTACTTCTTTTATTTTTTATTGGAATAATAACAAATATAATTATATTAACAATGATTATTTATATTTGTGAAATAATTAAACCAAAAAATATTCCTTTATTTTTAACATTAATATTAATTGGAATTCCTATTTCTTCAATATTGAATGATATTCTTTTTGAACTTTTTAAAGAAAATTGGAGATATATAATATTAATAATTTTTATCTATAATATTTTAATATATATTAGTCTTTATTTTTATATAATAGGAAGTCCAATATTTGCATTTATGAATAATGATATAAAATTATTTAAACAACATTTAAATAAAATAGCTCTTAAAAATAAAGTTAAATTAGAAGATAATGATTTTAATTTTTTAGAACCTTATATGGATCCTTTAAATCCAAAAAAACAATTAAAAAAAATAGAATCAAATGAAGAAGAAAAAGTTTCTTCTCTTTTATATATGGATAAAGAAAGTTTTTTTTCTTATGAAAATGAAGAAAATAGTAAAGATGAATTAATTGAAAATAATGAAGAAGTTGATAATGTTGCTTCTATCAAATTTTTTTTTGCAAAATATAAATTAAAAGACTATTCACATTTAGATTTATTTAAAAAAACAATTCAAATTTCTAATTTTTCAGTTATGTCTTATTTATGGATTGTTTCAGAATTAACAATTGAAGGAATAAATTTTGAAAATGAAAAATTTAAATTATTTAAAGAAAAAATAATAGTAAATATAACAATACATATTTTAGAAATTATATTTTTTTTTATAATAATTTACTTGTTATCATCTCGTTATTTTGGTATTCAAAAAACTTTAATTTCACTTCAATTAATTTCTTTTATAATAATATCAATATCATTATTAGTACAGGATAATAATGAAATTTTTTCAAGAATAATATTATTTTATTTATTTAGAATTTTTTGGAGTGGAACTTTTTTAATAATTAATATAATGTCAACTCAAATTTATCCTACAGTTATTAGAAGTAAAGGTTTAGGTTTAAATAATTCTTTTGGAAAATTAGGAAATATGATTTCTCCTTTTTTATTTAATAATTTACAATTAAATGATATAATTTTATATTTTCTTGTTTTTACTTTTTTTAGTTTATTATTTACTTATGCTTTACCAAAAAAAATTGGTTCAATTACTTTAGATTATGTTAATGATGAAGTAAAGAATAAAAATAAAAATAAAAAAAGTATTGAGAATGATGATTCTGATGAAGATGATGATGATAATTATGATGTGAAATATAGGAAAAAAATTAAAAGTAAAAGAAATAGTTTAATTTATGATAATATTGATACTTCTAATAATCAAGTTACTTTAAGAGATAATAGTGGAAAAATAAGCACTTTGACTGATAATAATATTAATAATGAAAATAATATGAAAGAAAAAGATGATAGTTTTTGAAAAAGAAAAATAATTTTTTTATTTTTTGAAAGTAGAATTATAAATATTTATTTATTTAATAATTTAATTTAATGTTATTAAATTAAAAATTTAAATTCAGAAGAATTAAAAAAAAATAGAATAAAAGAAGCAAAAATATAAGAAAAAAAATAATGAAAAAATTTAAACAGAAAAAAAATAATTAAAAATGACATCTTCAAACACAATAAACTCAAACATCATATCAAGTCAAAGATCATTAAAAATACCAATATTAACTAAAAAAAAAGAAAATAGTCTTTTAGACCAAAAAAGAAATAGAATAAATATAAACCCAGAAAACATAAATAATGAAATTGAACAAATAGAAACTTCAAATATTAATCAAATGAATTCAAATATAAACTATTTTCCTTGTGTAAATCAACCGATAGAAAAAAAAATGTCAATTGATATAAATGATGATTATATTCATAATGAAAATATAAATAAAAAAATAATTGGTTGTAATTGTAAAAATTCAGGTTGTTTAAAAAGATATTGTGAATGTTTTACAAGAATGAAATATTGTGATAATAATTATTGCCAATGTAAAAATTGTTTAAATAAAATTGAAAATGAAAAAGAAAGAAAAGAAGCTATTCAAAATTATATTATGAAAAGCCCTATTTCTTTTAAAAAAATCAATTTAGATATTAATAATTTATGTTGCTTTTGTAAAAAGAGTAATTGCTTAAAAAAATATTGTGAATGTTATCAAATTGGAATTAAATGTTCTTCTAATTGCAAATGTATTGATTGTAAAAATAAAAATAATGCTGAGAGGAAATTATTTGAAGTTAATATTGATGATGGAAATATTAAAAGAGGAAGATTTTATTCTTATGATTTTAATATTCAAAAAGAAGATAAATTTAAATTAAATAATAATTATGAAAATAATGTTAATGTTAATAAAGATAATAATAATTGTTGGAATTTAAATAATGTTCCTGGTAAAAAAATTCAATTGAGTAATAAGGTAATTATTGATAATTATAATATAAAAAATGTTTTTGGGATTAATTTTAATTCTGCTTTTTCTTTTCAGAATGAAATTAATTATCAAAATCAAAAATGTAATGATGATATAAATATTGATAATAAGAATTAAAGTAAAAAAAATATTATACAGTTAATATTATTTTTAATATAAAATGATTTTTTTTAATTTAATTTTTTTAAATGATTAATTAATATTTCATTATTACAAATTCAATGAATGACAAAGAATTAAAAGAATATGATTTCAACGGAGAATCATCTTTAGATAGAGAATATTTAATTCTAATAAAAGAGCAAAAAACAAAAATATTAAATTTTCTTTTAAATAAAATGTTACATGGAATAGAAGCGAATGATAAAGATGAAATAATATTTTGTATAAAAAAATATATTTATTTAAACAAATATCATAATATTCCAATAGAAGATATTCATTTAATTATAATTGGATTAGATAAATCAATAAGAAATAATTATACTGATTTACCTTTTGTTGAAATAACAGAGAAATTTCTTTCTAAACTTTTTCATATTTTTAAAAGAGAAATAAAAATAAAAATAGATTGGAAAATATATTTTAAATTATATGATATTTTATTAACTTTTGCAAGAACAAGTGCAATAAATATAACAACTGAAAAAGATGATGCTTTTTTTGATACAAATGTAAAATTTTGTTTTAGAGCATTAAAATTTTTTCATATAACTAAAGATGATTATAATTATATTAAAAAAATAATATATATTTATTTTTATTCTATTCAAGTTAATCAAATTGTAGTTGGAATTGATATTTGTAAAATGTTTATGAATGTAGATTATCTTTCTGAAGATAAAGAGTTTCAAGAAGTTCTTTTTAATTTATTAAAAGAAAAAAGTGAATATTCAAATTCAATATTATCAATATTTAGAAAAATAATGAAAAAAAAAGAATTATTAATAGATAAAGAAATATTCATAAATTCTTTTTTTGATTTATTAATAAATTACTTTTCAATATCTCCAGATAAAATAGGAAATAATTCAATTAAAAAAAAATTTGTTTCTAAATCAGATGATACAAATAATAAAATAAATAAAGATAATTCTAAATCATCATATACAATTTCATATTCAATGTGTTGGATATTTGTTAAAATTTATACTGATGATTCTTTTAAAAATTATGATAAATTAATAAAAAAACATACTGAAGGATTTATCAATTTTATGAATTTAAATTTAGGAGAATCATCAGAAAAAGAATTATCTTCTGCAATAGTTTCAGTGTTATTTGATATGTTAGATGCAGCTCAGAAAATATTATTTAAAAAAAAAATAACATATTTAAATAAAATAATGACTCAAAAAAATTTTATTCCAATTAAAGAAAATAAAGAAAAAGTAATTTCTTTAATTAATGTTTTATTACCGTTAATAACAAAATGTTTATTTTATTATGAAGAAGATGGTTCATTAATAATGGAAGCTTTAACTGAAATAGCTTATTCATATGAAATAAATGATAAAATAATGGAAATTTTTTGGGAATTATTTAATAATATGGAAAATGAAGTTAATGTCTTTTTATCTAAAATTGGAAGTTTTATTAAAGTTTTTATGAATATAACTAATCTTTCTATTAAAAATTCTTCAAGTACTAAATTATTAAATCAAATTATTATTATTATTCCTGATTTAATTACTAGTGCTAATGAAGAACAAAATATTGATATTTTATTTGTTATGAATAGTATTTTTGGATTAATTAATGAAAAAAAAGATGATGAATTATATAAGAATAATGAAGGGTTTAATTTAATTATGAAAAATGCTTTTAATGTTTCTGTTGAAATTGTTATTAGAATGTTAAGATTATTTGATTTTATTTCTGGAAATCAGATTCAATATTTTTTTTTTGATTTTGTTTTTTTATGTTCTAAAATTACT
>JAEEGK010008679.1_pt1 | contig 23917 bp, 40 predicted proteins | sample 8958771 | NCBI WGS metagenome assembly JAEEGK01 (sample SAMN16246547, study PRJNA631951) | gut metagenome | biome: gut microbiome; feature: rumen; material: SC-attached | host: Bos | place: Iran: Karaj | collected 2018-10
TTACTCACAATAGCAATGGCTTCAATACTCTTGATGTCTCTGATCTTGTCAAGAACATCTTTCTTCAGACGAAAATCCGTACAATCCTCGGCAAAAGTCTTTCCAGAAGCAGTTTTGATCAGAGTGCCGTCTAAGTCGGCAAACAAAATTCTTTTACCTGTCAATTCCATAATCTAAAAGTTTGAATCTCATAAAGTTTTTCAGCAACATCAGTTGCGTCAAAGTATCTCGGTGCAAAGTTGCGACCTCTCTGATCCTCTTACTTATGAAGAAACGAAAGAACCAACCACTCTTCTTGTAGTCCTCGGAATAGAACTCATTCAGTTTGCGACAGAAGTCAAGTCTTTCCATCAGCAACAACTCATACAACTTGCAGTATTCGATGCTGAAAAGCATATTTCCGCGTTCCATAGCAAGCAAAGTATTGCTCAAACGGTCAATTTCAGCACAAGACTGCTTCATCAGCAATTTTACCTGTCTGTAATCAAGACCGACAAAACTTTTTATGTCAACTTTGTTATTCATCTGTACTGTCTTTAATAAAATCTGGCTCTGGCATGTACTGAAGGCGATAAGCCAAAATAGTCCTCTTTCCTTCAAGAATGGCTTTGCATATACGGTGATTGCCGTCACATACATTACCGAAATTGTCAAGAATGATAGGAATGTTATAGTCAGAGTTCATGCAACGCTTCATCTGCCATACAAAATCATCCATATTGTTCAGAGGGAAATACTTACTCGACATGTCGTAACATGCAAGCGGGTATTCAAACGGCTCTAAGCCCTGATCGTGACAGGCACGTAACAACGTCGTTGCCATCCAACGCTTATTGCCACGCTCATAGTTGCTCTCTTCAAAAGTGAATGAGCCGTATTCGATAATCGGCGGCTCTGATATGCTCTTCTTCTTCATAACTTCACCGCATAATCAAGTTCGTTCTCACAATACACCTCATAGAACACACCGGAAGCCTTGCGAACCTTACGGAAATTCAGACGCTTCAAGTCCTGGGACAAAGATTTCTCGGAAGGAGTCTCCTGACCATAGCCCTTGCGCTGGCAGAACTCGACGTATTTGTCATACAAAGCACCGAAACTTACCAACTGAGCCTTCTCACCACGACCAGCCCATGCACTCGCTCTGAGACCATCGTGACGGGCGAAGATGTCAAAGAACTGGTCATTATACTCCATATAGTCATCGGAATTGACATGATCGAAACGGAACCCGTCACGCACAAGCATCTTATAACCCTCAATCATCCAGTTCCTGATGCCGGACAGTTCTCTCTTCAACTTGTCACCCAAGCCTGCATCCATGTCATCCTCGCGTATCGACTGATTGAAGACAATCTCAACAATCCTACGCCTGAAAGCAGAATCCATACGCTTGTTCACAGGACGCTGATTCATCGAGAAGATAAGGAAAGGTATGTCGTATATCCTGCGGACATTCTCACCAATACCGCGAGCATTCTGAGGCTCACCACTGCACAGCCGCTTGAAAGCGTCACTGCCCCGGCTGATGTCAGATACATCTACCTCACTGCAGATGTTGAATATCTTACCGTCGATATTGCTCATCGTCAGCATACGGCTGATCTGATTCCTATCCAACAGCTCACCCATAGACGCTTCACTGACATTATCATAGCCATAGACGGCTCTCACCACCTCCTCAATGGTGGTCTTGCCATTCGCTCCGCTACCTATCAACCATAAGGTGTCCTCAACGACATTTGACATCAAACGACGGTTGACACAACCCAGACCAAGGTACTTCTGCAACTTCAACACGTCCTTCTGACTCAGCATCATACTCAGGAATGACTGCCACATCTTACAAGATGCATTGGGGTCATAGTCATAACCCAATAAATCGGTAACTGGCATCATGTCAGCAAATGAATGATAGACAGGGTTATCAATGTCAGAGAAATCCCATACACCATTGCGGAAACCGACAATGGCTGGATTCTTCTCCAACGGCGATACGCATACACCTGCATAGGCTGATGACAATAACGTACCCTGCTTCTCTATCCAATCACCCTTGACAACAAAATCACCAGCACCAGCTGCAGATATCAATGCCTGACCTACACTATCCCTGAACACAACAGGAGACAATGGACTCCAATAACGTCCGTTGAATCCCCATACTACACACTTCTTGCCATCATTGCTCATTGACGTTCCCCTAAAACAACTACAACAAGCATCACGAAGGATAGAATGATAAGAATATAACCGCTCACTCCTGCGACGAGTCTGATAGGCTTTCAATAATGCATTCTTGTCTATATAAGACGATAACAGACTCGAATACCTGCCAATCTCAGACTGCAAAACGTCCTTAATGCACGATCTTTCAACCTTTTTCGTCATAATGTACGATTATATATATATTATTATCAACCTTTTATTAAATTACAAAATACCTATATAGAAGTGCTATTTATCGTTCACACCCTACATCGTGCAAAAATAAAACCTTTATTTATAAGCATTTACAACAATGAACGATTTCTGCATTTTTGCGTGTAGGATTTCCAATAACCTACACTAATTTCACAAAAATTTGAAAATCAAAACAAAATTTTGAAAAATTGAAAATAAAAATTAAAAAATTCAGACGAAAGGTCAGTACGCCAGCCGAAAGATGTTAAAAGGGGGTGCACCCGTCCAAAAACGGGAATACAAACGACGGAAAAACGTCACATTATAAATATAATGTAGCCTATTTAACTCACTGAAAATCAGTCACTTATGAATCCCGTACTAATGTCAGCATTTCCAGGTATCACCGCTTTTTTTTTGTATTATCAATTATGTGTTTCAGATAAGAACCATTTAATCGTATATACACACAACCACCAGACAATCAGACAACCAGACAACCACAACAACCATGAAGACCAACAAAGGACAAAATAAGCGTTTTTAACGCCTACTTGGCGCAATAATAGATGATGTATAGAAACGTCTGTTTTTCCGTCTTAAAACGCCCCAAATTCGTTTATCCATGAAACGGAATGAATTACCAACACATTACTATTATATATATATCTAAAACCACCAAAAACGGCTAATTTTGCAATGTCGAGATAGCAAAATAAACCGATCTGTTTTATTTTGTAAATAATTCGGAAAAAGTCACATTATAAATCGTATATTATCGTACCTAAAAGTACAAAGTATCGTATTTCGTCGTATCTTTGCACCAAAGAAAGGTTAGAGTGCTAACCAACGGGCAAAATTAGCCCTATTCATTGACTTATTGACACACCTAAATATTAGCAATTATGAGTACAAAGACAAAGAAAGAAAGTTTAGTGAATAATAGTAGCAAACTTTCAGAAGTTGAAGTGTTAGACGCAACAACAACAAAGGGAAAAGTTTCGGGAAAGTTCAATCTTAACGACATTGCAGACGTTGAGGAGAAAACCGAAAAAATAGACAAAAACCAGGTATTCAGTAACGAAGTAGCAGACTATTTTTTGCCCGTTAAATTTGATTCGTCAGCACTTGAAAACGCTTTAACTCCTTTGGTATCGTCGGGCGTAATGTCCGAAGATGCAAAGTTAGCAGCTATCGAAAAAGCAAAGAAAGAGTTTTTGAATGCTCATTCTGAGGAAATAGAAGCATCACAGAAACTCACTTTTGCAGAAGTTTTGGCAAAGTTGAAAGAAAACAGAACTTTATATAATAAAGTCCTTACAACTTGCAAAGTTTCTGAATTGATAGAGACTAACTACATCGTTAACGGAAAAGTTTGCATCTATCGGTCTAATCAATGCTTAGACAAAGACGGCAAAAATCGTTATGATGATGTGACTTTGAAAAAGACGGAAAATGGTAAAGAGTTTAGCGTTTCTTTGTTTGCTGAATATAGAGACGTAACAACGTCTAACATTTTGCTTTCAATTCGTTACTACCAATCAAAATTGGACGCTACAAAGAAACTTTTCAGCCAAATTAGCGACTATAAGCGTATTTTGACAAATGTATATGAAACGGCAAAGAAAGCGAAAGAAAACGGTTTCAGCAAAGAGCAAATTTTTGCAGAGATTGAGAAAGTTTTTGCAGAAAATGAAAGTATCTAAAATCAGAAAAGACGGGTTGCAAGCGTAAAAGTTTGCGACCCGTTTTTTTTATTGCTTTTTTTCGGGTGTCCAGAAAGTTTGGTAATTACGATATTTTGACGTAGTTTAAAGTTTTTGAGAAACTTATTACCGCAAAGTTTTGCAGCTAGATAACTTGAAAGATAGTTTATCTGGTTGTATCTTTTTTTCGTTCTTTGACTTGACAGAATCTTTTATCCATGCCAAATTTATTTGGTGGTTCTGGAAAGTCGGACATATTTCGATCGGAATAACTTTCGGGCTGAAAGTATTGCATTTCAAAGTTTGGGGACAAAAGGTTTGAGTGCATTATTCAGTCTTATAGAGTTGTTTTTGTGTGTGAGAGACGGAAGCCACAAACTATATGTGCCGATATTGAAAAAGTCCATAATTGAATTTTATCATTAGTTCGGTCTGGTGGTGAAAAACTTTCTGTAATCTCCAAACGCAGTGGTGACGAGCCATTGGTCAAAGTTTTCTTTGGCAATATAGTAGGTATGGCATTGCAGAAGCAAAAGTTTGTCACTATCAGACTATAACCAGGTAGCATGAATGAAAGACTTTGTGCTACCTACAATTACAAATGAAAGATGAAAGATATTAAAACTATTCCGTCCGACATTTTAGAAATGTGGGAACGTGAAGCTATCTCTCAGAATATTCCATATACAGAGTTTGGAAACTTTCTGAAGATGAAGCAGGAACAGTATTGGCAAAAGTCTGCTGAGATAAAAGTTTCTCAGCCGATCTTTGCCAATGATGCGCGCAACAAACTTACTGAATATGGTAATAAAGTTGCGCTTGATACTTTGCTTTCAATTCCTATGGTCGAAAGAGTTTGCAAGTTTGCACGTTTTGACTATGAGGATTTGAAAGCTGAACTCTCTCGCGGATTCAAAGATGAATCACAGAAACTTTCTTTTCTTGAAAGACGTGACCACTGGTTTATGCGACTGAAAGAAAAGATGAAGGACTTTCGCATATCAAAAGAGACTCTGTTGAGTTTCGGTTTGGATTTCAAGTCTGCAAAGTCTTTCGCATACCAGGTTATATGATTATAATAACTTCAAATAGACTTACTAACTATTTGAAGTACGATAATTCTAAAATTCAATAAAGTTATGGCAAAGAAACTTTTTATCTTATTCGCAGGTACATTTATGCTTGCGCCCATCGTGATTGCAGCATGCAGTAACGACATTATCGTGGTATCTTGTGCCGTTCTGTACTTCTTTGTAGTATGGAACAGTCCAAAGTTTTCTGTCGGGATGCGAAAGTTCTGGCTAGAGTTTTGGAAGATAAACATGAGACTTTTGAGCATGATAGAGTAAAGTACGAGATTTTGAGAGTACGATTAAACTGCTTGGTACGCAAAAGTTCCTGGCAGTACGATAATTCTTTATATTTTTTCTTTTTCATTAGAACTCTTTCTACAAACCCGTGAGGGCTATTACTTTGGGAAGTACGAAAACTTTCCAAAGTACGATATTAACTAATAGATAAGATTATGAAAGCAAAAGAATTACTGAAGAAAGTCATGCGGAACTACATGGATATTGAAGGTTCTGACGTGATTGAGATTAGCGAAGACTCGCCCGTATCTGGTTACTTTCCAATTGCTGACGAATGCGATGTTGAGGAAGGTGAATACTTTTACACCTACCTCGAAGACGAGCAGGAAATGAAAGATACGGAAAAGTTTCTTGGTCAAACTTTCGACTACGCTTTCCCTTTGCGTGACTGTGACGAATGGGTAGGTCTGGTAAGGATTGAGGATTAATCGTAAACTTCCGAGCATTAAAAGATGTTCGGTTGTTCAAGTTACCAAAAACTAATGAATTATGGAGAAGATGACGAAGACCATGCCAAACGGCACAAAAGTTGATTACAAACTTGTAAGAGAGAAAGGTTTCTTCACGTCACACATTTGGGTATGGCGAAACGATAAACCTTATCTTCACATCATGCCAGGAAAAGACGGATGTAGCAAAGTTTCCGAGAATGTTGAAGGTCACGGTTATATGCCGATGGGTGAGATTTGTGTAAACTTTGAAGACATTACTCTTTCAAACATCAGTCTCAGTTAATTCTAGTAACTTCCGATCTTGTTATAAAGTTCGGGAGTACGACTAACCAATAAAATAATATTAATTATGAGAACAAGAATTGTCAAGCCGATGGGTTTCCCCTTCACGGGTAAATTCGCAGAGATTTGCGCAAAGTGCAATGGTACAGAACTTTGGAAAGACGGAATAAGGTTCGTCAAGCCTTCACTTTTCTAGTGCTGACCTGAATACTTTCCATGATGCTACAATCGTGGGAAGTACGATAATATTCACACTAAAATTATGAGACAATGAAAGAAGTAAAAGTAAAACTCTACAAGTTCAATGAACTTTCAGAGGAGGTACGCAAGCAGATTGCAGAGAGAGATTCTTTTGAAATCATGGAGTTTGTCATGGAAAGTCATAACTCTGAGTGGGAAGGCTCTCTTAAACATTTTGAGGATGCTACTGGATTCTCTGCAAAAAAGTGGGAGGTTTGTTATGGAATAAACTCTTTCCAGACAGAGATTCCAGACGAGCCTGTTATGGGGTCTTATAACTTTCCAGTATATGCAGAGGATTGCAAGGGGAAACTTTTGTTCCGTTGGTGCTGCCACTTCATAGACAAGACAATAAAAGGCAAATACTACGGCAAACTTGTTCCTCATGCAAAAGATTCTGAACACCCAGCGGGAGTTGAGCACATCTACCGCCACTCAAAAGTTTTGTGGGAGGCGATTGAAGGTGGCTGGTGTCCTTGGACTGGAGTTTGCACAGACTGTTCTCTCGTTGAGCCTATTGTCGATTTCTACCTAAACTATCATCGTGGCAAATTTGCCAAAGACTATTCTCTGGAAGACTTGATCGATGATTGTTTTGAGAAGTTTTTCAATGAATGGCAATCTGAGTACGATGCTTACGGTGATAATGAGAACGGTTGTGTCGAGGAATTTATTGATGCAAACTCAGAAGGTGAATGTTTCTATGAAAACGGTACAAAGTTCAAAGGCATCTACGAGGATGCAGTCTAAAAACTTTTGTGGAGGTGATACTCCACGAAAGTACGAATGATAAAATTATTTTAAGTCTAACCCACTAAAATTTATTCAATTATGACAAACGTATTATCTAGCAGAACTCCTGCACAAACAACGGCTATGCCATCAGTGACCGAGACAACAGTAGTTGACAATACAAAGTTCTTTGATTGGAACGAAAAGGGCTACGGCACTCAGCCGCTAACTCTTGAAATGTTGGAACGGACTCAGCATGAGAATGACGTGCAAGGAAAACCTTTGAAGGGAATCTATCACTTCCAACTCATTAACGAGATTCTTTCCTACTGCAACGAGTTTGGCTATCAGACTGAGGTCTATGACTTGTTTGCCGCTCAGAACCGTGACAAGAACATGCCTGGTGTTACCGTTATTCGTCAAGTTGAGGAAAAGTATGGTGACAATGCAGTGGAGGCTCACATTCTCAGAAGAGTCTTTGCAAACATTCGCATCACAGACTTTGACAACTCCGAGACTACGACAGGTCTTGCTATCGCTTACCATCAGAAAGGTATTCAGGTAGGTTTTGGTCCGCAGGTCATTATCTGTCACAATCAGTGTATGCTCAATCCAGAACTTTACATTTCAAGTTATAGCGATCGTGGAACTGGTCGTGGTGGTGGCTCTGACATCGAAACTATTCTCAGTACCATTCGCGGCTGGCTCATGGATGCACAAAACTTGATCGAGCGTGAACGTGAGAAGATTGAGCGACTGAAGAACATTGTCGTACCTGCTGACCAGATGCTAATGATTATCGGAAGTCTTACGGCAATGAGAGTCAAGGCAGACACTTCACGCAGAACTATCCGTGAGAACATGACCTATCCGCTGAATCAGTCTCAGATAACAGTTTTCACGGAAGACATGCTGGAGGCTTACAAACTCCATGACAGAGTTACGGCATGGGACATCTACAACTCCGCTACAGAAATGTATAAGGCGCAGCGCATGGATATTCCACAACTTTTGCCTCAGAACCGTGCTATGGTTGCTTTCCTCAACGACTGGTTCAACGTCTGAAACTCTCTTCACTCTGTGAGACCTTGCAATCTCACGGAGTACGAAACTAATAAAACTCAAAGATTATGGAAACTCCTTTTTGTAAAAGTTACAAAAGTCCTATCACACAAGCATGTGTTACGTCACTCGTATTGTTGAAGTCGATGAAGAAATCCATAAAAGACGATTTGATAGACGGATTCCATCAGTATTCTTTCATTATCAGAGGAAAAGGACAGATGTCTGGGAAACAATTTGCCGACGAGTGCCGAAAAGTCTATTCAGACAAGAATCCCGTAAATGCTCATTTCTATACTTTGTTTGAGAATCACATAGAGTTAATTGAGCGCACATACAGTCAGATTCATGTCAAATACAGACTTTCGTAACTTCGAGTCATACGGATTAGTTTCTGTGTGACTTACAGATTTAAATTTAAGATTATGACAGAAGTAGAAAGACAGACGAGTAAGAACGGAAAAGTTTTCCGCATCGTCAAAGACCATCCAATCTATCCAGTTTTCAGTATTGAGTATCTGAGAGTCTATGAAGGCGACAAAGAATCAATAGAAGTATGGTTTGCAGCTACCAATCCGAAAAACAAAGTTTTCGGCTCCTTGGTAGAGGCACAGATGGAACTTTGCAAGTTGCTGTTGGAGAATTAGCGTAATGAAACTATCATAGTTTGCTAATTTTAGTGTGTGTTCGGGTGTAGTCAAAGAGATTTGGCTGCACCTACTTGATTAAAAACTAAAATTATGGAATACAGAAAATATCAAGCATTAAGAACATTGGCAAGAAATCTTGTTGATAAAGCGAACAAGACAGGAAAGTTTATTGTTGCCGCAAGATTCTTTTTTAGCAGTGACTTCCGTTCCAACACTATTGCAGAAATAGTGATAAATGGCGATTGTTCTGACGATATTATTTCGTCTTGCAACACCTATTATCCACCAGACGTATTAGGAGCAAGCATTGCAACAAAAGGTTTTTATCCTTTGTCCGAATTAAAAAAGTATATACGACAAGGAAAAGCAAACGTTCATCTGATGAAAAATGGATATTGCACAATAGACTAACTTTCGGGTGCGGCCATTTTGAGTAATGGAAGCACCTACTATTCACTAAAATTCAAACTATTATGGAAGATTTATTAATTATCGACAACGCTTTTTTTGATTGCTTCACCGCTTGCAAAGAGTCTGAAGTTAGTACCAACATCGAACATGCAAAGGAGTTTTATGAGAAAGACAAGGCTTTGTATGAAAGCCACCTCGTAAACTATCCTAACATGTCAGAACATTGGCAGTCTCAACTTGACAATATAAACAAAATCCTGCAATCTGGCTTCCGTGCCGTTACATGGAAAGAGTATTGCAAACTTCAGCGTGAGAAATGGTTGAGCAAAGAGCCGAAAGAGATTACAAGAGAAGAGTACGATGAAGCTCTGAATGTCCTGCCGCCAAAGAAATGGTTTCGTAACGAGCGTTATTCAATGTTCTTTATCGGAGAGTGTACCACCATGACTTTCTACGGTCAGTATCTTTACGACAAAGCCAATGGCAAATACTATTATGCCATGGCCGACATCTTTGACGAATCCACTTGGCTTGATAAGATGCTCAATCTCTGAAAACTTTCGGGCGACCTACAACCGCCCAAAGTACAAACTATAACTTTAAAATCATAGATTATGGCAAAATTAGTAGCAATTATTGACTTTTACGACAATGTATGGGGAAGTCAGGAAATGAATGCCGTGTTTAAGAACGGCACAAACGAGGAAAAGCGTGATTATCTGATGGCTCACGGAAAATGTGAAAAGCCAAGAGAGGTTGATGAAGATTTAATCTTCGACCATGAAATCGGACGTGGAAAAGATTTTGTTATCTACTACGACGATAGGGGTATGTTGGAATCGGTAACTCTGGTAAAATTGTAGAATAGTTTTGTGCGAGTTAGTTATCGCACAAAGCACAAACTAATCAATACAAACAATTATGACTGAAGGAGAGAAATATTTCAAGCAGCAACACGATAAATTCTTGCAGCTTCGATCACAAAGTATTTGGAATGGTGAGCAAATCAGGCAAATCTATCCAAAAAAAGAGTTGATTTGTCATGTCATGCTTTCAGAGGAACTTTTCTATCTCTGGAATGACGATGCCGTTAAACGTGCATTGTTTTATATCCGTGACGCTTATCCCAACACCACCGAGGATGATTTGCGGAATGTTTACGATAAGTATTCCGGCATGGTCACGGCAATCTACGGCTAATGTCTCTGGCAGTTTTGCAGACTGCCAAAGATACGATAACAATTCAATATTATAGATTATGGAAAAGTACCCTGCAAGTCCCAAACAAATCATTGCACTTTACAATGTATTAGACAATCGTTTTGAACGCTCTGGAGGCAATCCTGCCGTAGTTGTGAGAAGGTATCGTGAGTTTGTCAGCAAATGGTCACTTACAAAAGGACAGGACAAAGAACTTCGGAACTTTGTCACGTCCTATGTAAGAATGGCAAAAGAGAAGTCTTTCGATGATATTGCCGACCAGATGGAACGTATTAAATCATACTTTCCTGAGTATATGCCAAACGAAGAGTTTGAAGGCTCATGGCTCGAAAAGGCTTACAAACTTACAAACAAATGGCTGCATAACATCGCGTGTCACTTTTGGTCCTCAAACAACAATTCCTATCCCGAAGGATGGGCAGAAAAGAAAGTAAATATTTCCGTCTATGCTCACTCCTAAATTTATGGGCGACCAACTATCGCCCACAAGTTCTAAATCACCAAAATTACAGATTATGGAAACATTAATACTTAAAAGAGTTGGCGAACACAGAATGGACGGAAATCTTTATAAAGATTCCAAAGGAAATTATTACGTTGACTGCCACCGCGAACCAAAAGACGATGGTGTGTCAAGTGTTTACATTCTGTCACCATCCAACGAGCCAGACGGAGAGCCTGAGCGTTTAATTCATTGCCACATCAAGATTCTCAACCCAATGACAGAGAGCGAGAAGAAGCATAAACTCTATCAGTTTGAGTACATGATGCTTTCAAGACTGAATGACGATGCAGCCGCATACTTTGGCAGTGGCGACGAGGAAGAAGATAAATGGGATTGCCGCTACCACAACGTCAACAACATCTGGGGGAGCACCATTGAGAGCCATATTGCCGAAATGAAGAAACTCTGGCAAAAGATTCCGTCCGACATCAAGCCCGAATGGTGTACTTGGGAACAAATCTTAGAGTATGAGAAGAAGATCACAGCCTAAGACTTTGCAGGGCGTATCAACCCTGCGAAGTACATTAACCAATCCTATTCAGTTATGACAGACAGATTTATGTTAAAAAGTGATGCTCTTAAATACATTGAGAGCCACAAACGGTACATAGACTTTGCAAAGTTCAAAGTTAATGCGTACTTTGTTACTACAAGAGGTAGAGGCAAAACATTACTTAGAGTTGAAGGGAGAATTACCGCATTGGTTGGCGAAAGTAATGGAATCTATGCAAACATACTCACACCAGACAAAGTACAATGGAGTGCTCACATTTCCATTCTTGACCCTACATCTCTTGCAAAGATTGCAAACCATCTTTCTGAATTGTGTGAAGATTAGTTTCTTCACGCAATACGATTATTTACCAATTTACTCAGTTATGACAGATTCAGGCAAAACTTACCCGTTATTGAGGGTACGGAAGGAGTTTGCTGCAAAGCTAGGTTTAGGCAACTTTCCAAACTTCCATGCAAGCGGAAGCGTTTCAGGAATGAAAAAGCAGTATTACGGAAAAGATGCTCTTCTGATTCGGTGTGGCTCTTACATTTACAATGTCACGCCAGAAGTTTACGAAGAAGCAAAGTCCATTGTACGATTCCGTAGATAACTCTCATGGTGGCTGTGAACCGATCTTCACAACCACTACACAAACTTTTAATTCAAATTATTATGGCAAAATCAGACAAAGCAAACGAGAATCTTGTATTGGAAAATGCAATTCTCATGTCTGCCGACATCTTTGCGAAACTCCACAAGATGCGAGGTGAAGTAAATGTTTTTGAGACTGCAGGAATAATCGCAGACGAAGCAAGATCCTTAGAGAGCAAACTTAAAGAACTTGAAGATGGTACTTATGACTACTTAGAAGAACTTGAGAAACACGAAGAATGGGTTTTAAAAAAGTGGTCGCCAGATGACATCTAAAGGAACGAGGTGTAACAACCTCTTTCCTTACGCAACTTTTAAATTTTACGATTATGGCTATAACAACAGAACTTCTGCTTAACATGGTTAAGCGTATCAATGAGAAACTTTCCTCAAACATTGAATTATTTCAAAACAAAGGAAAGTTCACTCTTGCAGGAACTCCGTTTCCAATAACTCTTGCAGGACGCACTTCTGCACAGATGTTCGAGTATCTTGCAGGTCTGGAAGATGCCATTGACGCAAGACCGCAAAGAGTTTACTTTATCAGATGTGAGGTAAACGACCACGGTTGGCACAATGGCTTCCATCACTTTGCGAGGTTGGAAGATGCTATCAAACTCATGCGAAACCGTGTCGCAAGACAAATCCTGAATGCAAGAGCTGAGAATAAAAAGGTTCTTCTTAAAGTCTTTGGCGATAGAGTTATGGGTGACGTAAGCAAGAACCCGCAAAGAAGTCAAAACATCTTTGTACGCATTGACGATGACACTTTCGAGTTTCGTGTTTGGAGCGAAGAGTTACACTATTCGGAAGTTCCGAAAGACAAGTGTTTCAACTACTGATCAGAGTTTGGAGAGTAACATCTCCAGACTCTACAACAAACAAAACTTTTCAATTATGACAGACAAAATCATTCACATCGACGCATTAGAGGTAGCCAAAAAGTTCGGTTATCTTATTGCAGGGAAGGGCAAATTCTCAGGATTGGAGTTTGCCAAGAGAATTATTAGCAGTGACAAAGATTGCAAGTCACATCGTGAAACTTGCGCATCTTCTGTTGCATCCTCTGTTTATGAAATACAGATTTGTGGCATAACTGGTGGTTGTATGATAACAGAGATTCTTTGATAGTTATGAGTTGGAAACCATGCAGAGGAAGCGGAATCATGTTTGACAATGCTTTCAATAGGGAAATGAAGTATCGTTGTCTTTTGATTGACTACCAATACAAGCCTGTCGGATTTATGCAACATTCCAAGACATATTATCATTGGTTGGTTGCTGAAAGAGATCTGCAGAAGATTAACCACCCAAGTTCAGCAATGTCACTTGAACAACTCTACGGGCAGATGATACCACCATCTGCACTCAAGAGTCTTGAGCAGCACAGACATCTTTGTTATAAGCCCTTGCAAAGTCTCATGCCGAAACTTTAAAAGATTTGGGCGCAACAACCCAAGTCTTTACTATTCACCAAAATTCAATTATCATGGAAAGATTAACATTCAAAGAAGTTCTTAACAAACTTAATTACGTCTATGTCGAAGACACAAAAGACAAATCTTCAAACGAAGTTTCAGACGAGATTCGCAAGCAAATCCGCAACATGGGATGGGATTGTCTCGATGAAACTTGGGACGAAGATTCCGATGCAAAAGAATGGGTCGAAGAAAATCATCCGGAACTCGAAAACTGCGAATGGTCTAGCATTTCCGAAAATGATTTCCTTTGCGACAACCAGGGCTTTGGAGAGCACGATGTTGATTGGTACACCTTCCATATTTCCTTCTACGGAGTTTGGGAAAAAGAAGGTGTGTTTAACGTGACCACCTGAAATGGTTGTTGCAGAGTAAAATCTGCAATAGCCGCTATCTAACCAAATATTCAATTAATATGGAAGAAAAACTTATCCCTGCACCCATCGACAACACAAACTTGATGGAAGATGCTTTTGAAGACGGTGTGTTTGAAAACTTCTATGCAGCACCAGAACATCGTTCAGGCGCAAAGCGCAGACACTTGGTAGGCAGTTGCAAAACAGAAGACTATGACGCTATTGTAGATGTAAAGTGGTTTTTTGGAAGCAACAGCATTGATATTCAGGTAATAGCAGTTCAACCATCTGAAGACTATGAGACCGTCCGCAATGATGTGTTTGACCACTACGAAAAGATTTTCAAATCTTGGGAGTGTGATGCTAACCGGGACTTACGTGTCATGTTTAAGCGTTTGCTTGGAATCCTGACTGTCAGTTTCTACTTTGAGACTGAATGACAAAACTTCCTTGTCTTTTGCTTTAAACTAGTTTGTGAGAGCTTAGATGCTCTCACATTCACATTTAACCCAAATATAAGAAAGATTATGGATAAGTACGATTATTTAGAAATGATTGCCACATCTATTGATGGCAAGAATGCAGAAATCTGGGATGATACTGAAACGTGGAAATCTCTTGACCGTTTTGAATACCATCAGGACGATGCTTCTGGTGCTTGGGATGATACACCTGAGATTGTAGGAAACTACGCTAACGACAAAATGGTTATTGGTTGGTTCTGGTACGATGGCTTCCCAGAAGAAAAGGATATGGGAACTATTCTCCCTAAAATGATAAAAAACGGAAAGATGTCTATGCCTTACAAAAAAGGTACAATCGAAGTTTATGTGTGGGAGGGAACGCTTGATGGTTTTGATTATTGTGTTCTGAAGTTCAAAAATTTAGACCCAAACAATGGAAGCTATAGGTGGGAACATTGGTATCTCGTTTCAATCCACAAGCCGTTTCCGACTTGACGGGTGCAAAGGTATGAAATATTTTCCTTTACACCACAAAAAAGTAAAAACTTTATTATTTAATAACAATTAAATCTTCACAATTATGGCTACATATCAGTATCAGCCATCCTACGGTGAGTTAGCCGTACTTGGCGAAATGTTTGAGAAAGAGATCGATGCTCGCGGCATTAAGTTCCCAAAGAATGACCATGAGAATGAAGCCAGAAATTGTTGCTTCATTGATTTCTGTATGCAGTATGTTAAAGACCAGGACACCGACCCACACATCAACCTCGACATGGGTATAACAGCCGAGAAAGAAGTTTCTGAGGTAGATTGGGATGCTGTCTATGGTTAAGCCATTGGTAAGTACGAGTCATAACGTGCTTACCGCCTAATGTCTAATTAAAATTCAAGAATCATGGAAACAATTCAGATTGGTAAGCATCCATACGCTTTCAACATTGACGTAAAGTTTGGCACTTTCGACGAAATGATTAAAAACGCCAAAAGTCTCGCTTATTGGGATGGCTACCAAATTCATCTTGGAGGGAACTTTAACACAAAAATGCAAAAAGAATGCGGAAGACGTGCGTCTTTTCTTGAAATTGGTGTGCATCTGGAGTTGAAAGACTACGATAAGCCTGTAACAGAAGACAATGTAGAATCCGCAAGTGCTGTTAGTTTCTGCCATTGGGAGGGTGTGTACTGGAAATGTAGTTACTTCGACGAACAGTTAAAGAAAGGTTTGTGGCCTGTATCTGCTGATTGGGATGGAAAGACCTACATTGAAAGATGGCGTTACAAAGGTAAAGACAAAAACGGAATACCTATTGCCGACAAACCTTATTACGAACAGACTGACACTTTTCGTTTCTAACAACCATTGGGAGCGTTACAACTCCCAATAGTTCTATTGTCTAACAAATAAAATTCAATAGTTATGGAAAGTAATGATTATGCAAAGAGAATCCTCGACATCAAGAATGAGATTCTTGGCGAGATTCGTAGGTTAATTCCAAAAGACGGAGCACACAGATTCAGTGACAAATTCTACGTCCACTACGTTGAGGGCGAAGTTGCCACTACTGAAGTTTGTTCTGCTGTCGAAGTCCGGTCTAGTGGTACGGTTGTGTTCATCGTGAACACGCTAAAAGATTTTGCCAAAGAAGAAGTGATTGAAGGCGAAGCAATATACAGATACGAGCCTGATTCATTCCTTGACATTCTCGACCACTTGAAGAAAGACATCAGAGAGAAAAAACTTGGTATCATAAGAACCATTCTCAAAGAAAACGGTGGTTGTATTGACATCAAGAATGAGTTTGAGTTTGTATGTGCTGACGAAGGTGACAAGAACACACTTAGCAAAAGTCTTCTGAAAGGTTTGGAGATTCAGGGTGAAAAGATTCTGGTCAAGACTATCTGGAAAGAAGACAAGCAGCAGTATGACTATCACGAACACTGCATGACAGACAACGAACTCGACAACATCATTTCCTGCCTGAAATCTCAATGCAAGAAGAAGTTCAAGATTCGCGCCTACGAGACGTTCAGCCGTGTCTTCGAGGTTGAAGCATTTGACTATGCAGAAGCCGTAAAGATTGCCAAAGAGGAACTTGAAAGTTTCCCATTCGAGGAAGGTGACAGTGACGGACTCTGTTTCGACTAAACTCTATCAGACCATTTTCGTTCAGTCACGGAAATGGTCACTCACTTTTAATGTGTTATTATGGAACAGAAAGTTTATTTGATTGTGCAGGATAAGCCAGAAAGCAAAGTCTTTGCACGAGTCTTCGGCTCTTACGAGAAAGCTGAGAAGGCTTTGAATGAACGTGACGAAAGGACGGGTGAAAAACTCTATCCTGACTGTCACATCATCGAGCGTACCGTTGAGTAACTTTTTGGCTGTGCTGACTCTGCCATCGGCACGGCTACTATTGTCTAATCAAAATTCAATTACATTATGGAACAACAGAAATTAGAAAGTATGGTTTCTCAGCATTGCTATGACGAAATCTGTGCAAAGCTGAAAGAACAAGTTGGTGAAGAAGCATTTGAATATGTCTTCCCCGGAGTTAAGAAAGCACTTGAAGAAGGTTCCGGCAAAGTCCGTGAAGAAATCCTTATCAGCTGGCTTAACTGTGATTCCTGCCGTATCTGCTCACATTGTGGTGCAATCATGGAGGAAGGCTGGTATCTCGACTGTCAGGGCTACGCTTGTAGTGACGAATGTGCTATGGCTATCATGCAAGTTCCTACGATGGAACTTTTCAGACGCTACCGCATCTACAAAGAAGACGTTGACCAGTATCTCGAAGACGAGGGCGAAGGTCGTAAAGAAGAAGACCTTACCCAAGAAGAGATTGACGAGATTATCGACATTGTTTCTGACGACATGCAAGCCTGTTACACAGAATGGTACTAAACTTTTGGCAGGTCATGTTGCAATGGCTTGCCAAACTACTAATCAATAAAGTTACAATTATGAAGATCAAGATTACATTCGACCCCGATGGGGCTTATGGCTACCCGAAGGATGGTATCATTGACGCACAGCAGTTAGTCAATGACTACATCGAGAACTTGAACGAAGTCGAAGATGCTGACACTATCAGCTTTCTCAAAAGTCAACCACTGGAAAAATCCGTTGACTTTGTGGCTGAAATGTGGTCACTCTCTTACGAGTATGTCAAGACTTGTGCCGTCTGTGGCAAAGAAACAACATCTGGCTTTCTCTTCGACGATTCCACTTGCTTTTGCTCAAAAGAGTGTGCAACCAAATTCTTCGACAACGATGAAGGGTGTGTTGACATTCTCATTGACGATGGCGACCGACTTGTCTGGCATGACTCTTTCTGACTTGTGCGGAAACTTGTGCCGGACTTGTATTCACTTGCACAAACTTGTATAGACTTGCAATCTATACAGGTTTCAATGTACTAATGTTTAACCAATTTAATTCAATTCAATTATGAACGATTTACAGAAAGACCAAGCCATCTATCAGGCTATGTGCAAGATTGCAGACAAGTATTTCAACCGTGCAGTCGAAGAGAATGAAGCATTTCGTGAGTTTATGGCCGAAAAGTCAATTATCTCACTGGCAGAGTTGAAGAAGTGCAAGGAATGGAGTAACGCACTATACGGCTACTACGACTATTCCAAGCAGGAACAAGTCAAGGGAATAGACTTCGACGTAGAATCTATCGACGTTGACACCTACCACTGCGAGTTTCGTGGTGATACTCTTTTCTCTCATGCCTTGCTCGAACAGTTCAAGTCTCTGGCAAAGAATCGCTGTGACCTTTATTTCACATACGAGGAAAAGCCCAGAGGTGTATGTCTTGGAAGTCTCAGCGTAGGTTTCTCAAACGTCAAATGCGCGAAGACTATGATCGAACACTGTGCAAGTGATGAACTCAGACCAGTAATGAATTTTGTACTTATGGAAGTCAACACCGTTGACCAGTCCATCAACTTTGTCGCATCCGACGGTCAAACCCTTGCCATCGTGTCAAACATGCCTGGCAACTGGACTAACGCCTGTGACTATTCCAAGTGCTTGCAAGTGCTGATACCAAAGACAGAATGGAAACGTCTGTGTGATTACTACATGAAGTCGAAAACGGAAATTGTCTTTGATGTCTATTTGTACGACAATCCATATACACAGGAACGTTTCTGTACTATGGTTGCTCACATCGGCGATTCCACTATCAAGTTCACCGACCGCGACATGCGTTACCCGAACTGGCGTAGTGTATTACCAGACATGAAGACCATGCGACGTTACGAGATTCATCCCGACGATATTCAGGCTTTGCGCAAGTGGCAGAAATCCATCAGAAAGAGCAAATGGGTTCACGATATCAACGTCAGCGTCTATGCTGGCAGCGATAGAATGTATTTCGACTATTGCGACTACGATTTCGGCCAGGAATATTCTGCAAGTTTCCGCATGAAGAAGCCATCACCAATCTCCGAAGGCATTGGATTGTCACTGCAACATTTCCGCACGACACCGTTCAACGGCATTTGCATACAGTCGCACGACCGTGCCACCTATATTGTCACTGACGATTTCAACCTATTGCTACAGATGCCTATGCTACGTGAAGATGGCGACTATGTTATCGACCCAGAAAATCGTGAAGTCCACGATTGTACTAAGGTTGAGCAAACGGCAACTATTGTGGATATGGCAGCAGCCTAAACTCTCTCGGTGTGTTGTACCTTATAAGTACGACACATCACAATAAACAACCCTTTTTATTCGTTATAATTATGGAACTCAAAACATTCATACCACCATGACAAAGAGTGAAGCATCTAGAATACCAGAACTGCAAATCCACCCAAATGAATTAGTAGAAGACTGCTTCTACTATCGTATGGCCGTGCAAGGTAGATTGTCAGACGAACAAGGTCGAAAGGCTCTTGAACGTCTCAAAGGAAAAGAAAACGACGAATGTTACTCTGGTGCGTTTGTCGTTGCAGACATGATGATCTCAAACCTCGACAAATACGGTGTTGCCTGCATCGACTGGTGCAAATAGTCTTTTCACTTCTATTCTCTTGGCAAAGGATAGAAGTACGAATAATAAATTACAGCCCTCGACATCACGGTCAAGTCAGAAACTATGAAGTACAATAAATCAGAACTCATTGCAAGAGCAACAGAAGCAACATTGGTTCAGACTTACAAATACACTGGTAAGAACCACCGCATCCACACGGACACTGTGAAGTATATCGGTAACAGCAACTTCGATAACTCGGAGATTGAAGCCCTCCCGTATGACGAGAACGGCAAAGTGGACGTTGACGTTCAGCTTATGGATCGTGAAGACTATGAGACAACCATCCTCGCTAATTGCAGCAGCTCATGGGATGATATGTATGCAGATGATGATAAAATCCTTGTAATCGTTGTAAGATGATGGAAGACAAGAAGCAGCACTGCTGGCGTACATTTGGGAGATGGAAAGGTCAAATTTTCCGCTCCTTCTCATTTCAAAACAAAAAAAACAATTATGAACGAACAAATTTCCCGTAAAGACCTCATAAACGCCGTGTTGCTGACTTACGGAGTCACAACCTACGACTTTGAGGAAATCAAGGGTACGTCTGTCACCCTCTACAAGTTCCGTCCGCAAATCGGTGTTCGCGTATCTCGAATACGTAACATCAAGGACGAACTCGCTGCAGCACTCGGTGTTCCATCTGTTCGCATCATCGCACCAATGGAAGACGGTAGCGTAGGCATCGAAGTTCCGAACAAAGACCGCGACATCGTAACCATTGATTCATTATTTGAGTCTGAGACGTATAAGCAAACTACAATGACATTGCCGTGCTGCCTCGGACTGACCGTTACTAACGAGGTGTTCATGGCCGACCTTGCAGAGATGCCGCATCTTCTTGTGGCAGGTGCCACAGGACAGGGTAAGTCTGTTGGCTTGAATGTGATGCTTATGTCTCTCATGCACCACTTGACTCCAGACGATTTAAAACTGGTGCTGATCGATCCGAAGCAGGTTGAGTTTTCAATCTACGAGAACTTTCCTAGTGCATACTTCGCAAACCTCGGTGATTGTGAAAGCATCTGTACTAACAATGATTCAGCAGAGCAGACACTTGATGCTTTGTGTCAGGTCATGGAACAGCGTTACTCTCTCTTACGAAGCGCAAATGTACGCAATATTACTGAGTACAACAGAATCGCAAAAGAGAAACTTCCATACGTCGTTGCCGTTATTGATGAATATGGCGACCTCGTAATGAATACAGGAAAGCAAGTGGAGAAATCTATTTGCCGCATCGCACAGAAAGCCCGTGCCATCGGCATACACATGATTATATCTACACAGCGTCCATCTGCAACAATCGTTACTGGTAACATCAAAGCAAACTTCCCGACACGTATTGCATTCCGCACTACTACAGGAACTGACTCAAGAGTAGTTATTGACTGCGTAGGAGCAGAGAAACTTACAGGACGTGGTGATATGCTCTTCTGCATGGGTGCTGAAATAACCCGTGTACAGTGTGCCTACGTTGATACCAGTTACATCTACAATTTCAGAGACGTTGTTTCTGAGAAGTACGAAAACTTTGATAATCCGTCTCTGTTCTTGGAAGACCGACAGAAGCAGGATCAGAAAAATCAACAGCCTATCTTCCTCAGTCAACGACTTTTCAGAAGCATCGAAGAACTTGCTCATCGTGTGGCTGATGGCGGTAGTACGACAAACACGGAAACGGTACGCAAGTATCTTGGTGGCAGTTATCATGCTGAATGTGCGGAAATGATGATACAACTACATCAGTTAGGAATTATCAGCCAGCCGGATTTCTGGTATGGTGGCACTGCAAATGTTCTTATACACGAACATGAACTGATATCCGATATCATCCGTCGTGCAAAAGAGTTTGAGCCAGGCAAGTAATATTGTCCGGCTCTCCTTTCTTCTTTCATAATTGAAGAATATTTTGGTTAGACAGGCGCACAGTCAGTAACATGGCCGTGCGCTCACTATTTACAAAATTAAAATTCAAACAATATGAACAAAGTTTTATCATTTGAACAGGAATTTGAACGGAGCAATCCGGGCAGAATCCAGATTCTCCGATTCATGCGTGAGGCCATCGGAGTAAAGGAGGTTCAGTGGAAAGACCTCACACTGAGCAACCTCAACAAAGTACGGGAATTAATGCTCCAGCGTCTCGCACAGAACTCAGCACAGGTCTATTGCTCCATCATCAAGGCATTCCTTAACAACGTATGCGAAGATGTGGAACTGCCAACCATGCGCTATGCAAAGGCACTGAAGGTTAAAGTCATTCCGTCTCAGCACTGCTGCCTGACAGAAGAAGAACTCATCCTATTCGACGAATACAAGCCGAAAACCGAAACAGAAAAGAATGTCAAAATTCTCTTCATGCGTGGTGCTTTCTCCGGCGCACGTTCAAGCGACTGCAGAACCATGTCAACAGACAACGTACATGGCGAAACGCTTTCATACGTCAGTAAGAAAACGAAAGTAGCCGTTGAGCAACCGCTTCACGCGCGACTTGTAAAGTATCTAAGAATGAATCCGACAAAAGAAGTTGACCGAAGCGTAGTCAACCGTACCATCCAGCGCATCTGCAAGAAACTCGGATTTACGGAGGAAATAACACTCTTCTGCAACGGGCGTATGCAGACCAAGCCCAAATATCAATGGATTACCATGCACAGCAGCCGTCGCTCTTACGTCACAGCCCTTGCAGTCCGTGGTGTACCCGTTGAGATCATTGCCAAACTCGCAGGACACACAAATTCCCAGACTACGAGCAAGCACTATGTCTGTGTTGACATCAACAACATTGGTGATGATGCAAGGGATTTCTTCAATCACTAAAAAAAAAAGCGCAGGGAGCAGCCCGATCGCCACTCCCTGCACCAATGCTTACTTTTTTAAATACGAATCTTAGCCTTATATCTTTTCTTGTATGAAATCTATCTTTGGTAGTATCTCCCTAAACTCAAAAGGTTTCTTCCTTGCCCCAATCTCATACCACCTCAAGTAAGTCGTAGCGAACTTACTACACACCTTCGGATTTCTTTTCTGCAACTCTTTATATCCAAGCCAGGCATAAAAGAAATCACAATCCCTCTCAAATCCAAACAAGTGTATGGCATCATCTAAACTACCATACCTTTTATAGTCTGGAAACCAAGTCCTCAGAAACGTCCGCAAACCGCTTGTGAGCGGACTTTTCAACTCAGATGGGCCAACAGTCCACAACCCGATCCCAAAGCCGTCAGACGTAGCCGCAATAATCAGTAGCAGCCTCAGTTTGTAGAAGTAGTCCACTACCCCGCAGTCCTCACAAATATACGTCAGCACATCGAAGTACGAACACTGCTGTGCTTTTGCAATCAGGTCTATCTCAAAACCAATAAGTCTGATAAAAGTTTCCTTGCATCCAATGGTGGTAATCTCATAACTCAAGATGTGACAATTATCCCACAGCCTATCCATCAGTTTTGCAATCTTCCAGTTCATCACGCCGCCCGTCCGTTTATCCTGAACACTACCAATACCAAGCCTCACAAATCCCCTGTTTTTAAACCACTCCCAGGGACTTTCGCCAAGCATCAGCCTGAACTCCCCGATGTTCTTCAGCACATTCTCCGTCTCAGGTATCAGCAGCGCAACAAAGGCGGCAATTTCCTTGTCTTGCACAGAATTATAGTACGACGGCAATATCTGTATCGGCATCAGCGGAAACTCCCCTTTTGCCTTATACTTCTCAGCCAGTTCCTTCAGCCAAGGTCTTACCGCATGAGAGTATTTCAGAAAGTAGTCACTGATGTTTTTCTTTCTGACTTTCTCCATAAAATCGTTTCAATAATTCTTGATAATCTTCTACACGCACAAACACACGGCTTTTTTCAGCCATAATGTCTTGGTAGTGCTTTATTATACACTTCATATCTTTCCAAGTGAGTTTCAAATCTTCCTCTGCTTGGTGGTAGCCATCAATAAAATCCGATAATCTTTGCAGATCAATACCAGAGGTCTCCTGTGTATCATCGCCTCTGATAATACTATACCTTTCAAGTGCCCTTTCCTCTGCCTTACTCATAACAGCTTTACATTAAATGTTTGACTAAAGTCTTTCTTCGCATCTTTACTAAAGATAAATGTGTCTTTTATCCATTCTGCGACATCTAGCAATATTTCTCCTCTCGCAATCTCCACAGCCTTTCTTGCTTGGTCGGGAGTGAGCCAAGGAAAAGGTGTCATCCCATAACTATCATAGTTGTACGTTTCCTTTGTATGCTCCTCTATAAATTTCTCTGCCTTACTCATAGTTCTATTTCTTTTTATAATTTAGCAAATTCATCTTTAGCTTTTCGTAATTCACTCCAAAGTCGTCTCTGTGCTTTCTTTAGAGCATCATGCAATT